>OCPR01001679.1_pt1 | contig 12210 bp, 8 predicted proteins | sample 1538611 | NCBI WGS metagenome assembly OCPR01 (sample SAMN04571711, study PRJEB22368) | human gut metagenome | biome: human gut; material: stool | host: Homo sapiens | place: Luxembourg | collected 2012-09-28
TTGACAGATCAGCAGGACGAAGTGGACGCCCGTTAATGAACAAAACAAAGCTGCGAGCAAACTTAGTTTGCGATTAGCAGCGACGCACGGAACGTGCGTTTTTGTGAATGGGTGTCCCGTGAACAGTGGTGAAACCATTGCGTGTTTTGCGAATGGGCGCGGTAACCTGTCCCCGATGCTCTTTCGTAACATAGCACCGAATGAGCTTTTGTGACTATTGTTCACTTTACATTCATCTCTATTTGTGCTAAAGTAATCAATGATTTTTATTGATTGCCTGTGAAGACTCAGGCGGAAGGAGAAAGAAAGGAATGAGTTTTAAGGAAAAGGCCGTTTCATGGCGGCAGGAGGTACATATCGGCAAGACAAAACCACGTCTGATCAAGGCGGCAATATTGTTGCTTTGTTTTGGCATTCTGATTGGCATGGCTTGGTATTACAGTGAATTTTCTGCAAAAGATTGTGCGATTCTTGCAGGTATTTGTGTGCTCACTCTCGCCATATATATGATTGATATGCCAGTGCATCCAGTGATCCGCATTCTATTTGCACTTGTCATCCCGTTAGGCTGTTTTTACACGTTTGAGACACTGACTCATCAGATGAGTACCATGATTGAGCTGGCAAAGCGGCTTAATATTGCATTTTACTATTGGTTATTTTTATTTGTGTTCTTTATAGCTGGGCGAACTAGCATTTCAATGGCCATCTGTGTGTCAGCAATTGCCATTATTGGTGTTGGCAACTATTTTGTTGTGATGTTTCGTTCAAACCCGATTGTTCCATGGGATATATATTCCTTTGAAACAGCAATGGGTGTGGCAGACAACTACGTCTTTTCAGTAGATTGGGCGCTTGCAGAGCACATCGCAATGTTTATTTTAATGTTAATTGTCGGTGTGAGAACCAATATTCGTCTGAATAAAAAAATTCTGCGTCCGATTCTTACTGTGGCTATGTGTATTCCGGCTTATTTTTATATTTCATATTTATGGCAGGATAATTTAGAGAGAAATACAGGATTAAATGATACTTTGTTTAATGCAAAGTATATGCACAGTAAGGATGGCTTTTTTGTGTCATTCATTTTGGACATCCATTTTCTTCAGATTGAAGAGCCAAAAAATTACTCAGATGAGTATGCATTATCTCTACTAAATAAACAGAAAGTGGAAAAAGTGGAGACACCAGAAGAACTGCCAGATATCATTGCCATCATGGATGAGACATTTTCAGATCCGGCAGTGCTTGGTGAGTTTGAGACAAACAAAGATTATATGCCGTTTGTCCATAGCATCTTAAGAGGTGAAGTAGCCAATACAATCAGTGGTTATGCTGATGTTTCTGTTCTTGGAGGAAATACAGCAAACTCTGAGTTTGAATTTTTAACTGGAAATTCCATGGCATTTTTCCCAAATGGATCAGTTCCATATTTACAGTATATACGTGATGGTATCAGCACAATTGTTCCTCAGTTAGAGGAGTATGGTTATACGACATATGGTACACATCCATACCGCGCAAAGGGATGGAATCGTGAGTTCATCTATGATCTTATGGGCTTTGACTATCGTTATTTCCAGGGAAGCTTTCCATTTGAGGACAAGCTTCGCAACTATGTTTCTGATGAAGCTGATTTTAAGAGTATTTTAGAGTGGCGCAACAACACAGAAGGACCATTTATGCAGAATCACAGCAACTATGGCGGTGATTTTGATAACTTTGATCCGCAGATTGTTGCTAAGTTTAAGAATACATATTCAAATAAATATCTGAACAAATATTTGTCTTTGATGTACGAAACAGATCAGGATGTTGCATCACTTTTAAGTGAATTATCTCAGTCAGATAGAAAGACTATTGTTGTGTTCTGGGGCGATCATCAGCCAAATGATTATGTGGTTCGTCCAATTTACAAAGAGTATGGCCTTGATTTTGACAATCAGACATACGAACAACAGCAGCAGCGTCAGAAGACGCCATTTTTCATCTGGGCAAATTATGATATTCAAGAGCAGACAAATGTAGAGATCAGCTTGAATTACCTGAATATTCTGCTGTTTGAGACTGCTGGATTACAGCTTGATGAATACCAGACATTCCGTAAAAATCTGTGGCAGGGTCAAATTCCAATGATGAATGCAGTCGGCTATCGAAATGATGACGGCGATCTGGTGGAGTACGACGATGCACCTGAGGAAATTCAGAATCTTTTGAATGAGTATCAGAATATTCAGTATTACCGCATGGAGCGTGAATATTCGAAGAAAAAGTGACGTTCTGTGTGTGGTGGCGGTATTTTTCACGTGTTGCCATTCCACCGCGTATATGACGCTCAGATTTATTGATATCGAGAATAATCCGTGTCTGGAAAGCCAGGCGCGGATTTATTTGTATCAAACGCTGTGTGACATCCTTGTGAACTGTTGATTTGCTGACACCAAACTGTCTGGCTGTCTGGCGAACCGTGGCGCCGTTGTCAACAATGTACTGTGCAATGTGAATGGCGCGTTCCTCTATGTAATCTCTCATAAAACCCTCAAAAAAATATTTGTTTTTACAATGTATGCATAGGCAAATGAGAATAGAAATGCTATAATGGAAAAATGGGAGATCATTCTAAATAATAGAAAGAGAGGGAATACAATGGAAAAAGAAAAAACAGTTCTCGAGGTATGTACAGACAGCATAGAGTCTGCAATTGCAGCCAAAAAGGGAGGCGCAGATCGTATTGAGCTGTGCAGCAATCTGATCATAGGAGGAACGACACCAGATACGAAGATGTATCGTATCATTCAAAATGAGGCTGGGATTCCGGCGCGCATTTTAATTCGTCCAAGATTTGGCGATTTTTGCTACAGCAAATATGAAAAGAAACTGATTCTGGAACAAATTCAGGCGTTTCGCGAGGAAGGCGCACAGGGCGTTGTTATCGGTGCACTGCTGCCTGACGGAAGTTTTGATCTGGAGTTTATGGAAGAATGTATGAAGGCGGCTGGAAATTGTAAGGTGACATGTCATCGTGCATTTGATATGTGCAGAGATCCATTTGAGGCACTAGAGGCACTGATTAACCTTGGTGTGGACACATTGTTAACGTCTGGACAGGAGCCATCAGCGTTGGCAGGAGCAAATTGTCTTGAAGCACTTGCAGCAAAAGCAGAAGGAAGAATCCATATTTTGGCAGGAGCAGGTGTGTCAGATGCTGTAATAAAGCCATTATATGAAAAAGGAATCAGACATTTCCATCTTTCGGCAAAGATAGAGCTTGAGAGTGCAATGAAGTATCGAAATACAAGAGTAAGCATGGGTCTTCCGGGAATGAGTGAGTATATGATCTGGCAAACAGATGATAAGAAGGTAAGAAGTGCACGTATGGTGCTTGATGCATGCAGCGGCAAAGAGGCATAAGAAGCTTATATGTGTGTCTATTTGAAAGACAGCATTAGAAAAGGCCCAGCAAATCATTGAAATGCCGGACCCTGTATAGGGAGAATCACAAGTATCTTGTCTTTTGAGGGGGGCCCGGTGCCTTACAGCACCGGGTATGAGTATGAAAAAGCTTTCAAGTGATGGGGAATCGACTTGAAGTACTTTTTAAGTACAGTTATAATGTATCTCAAAAATGTGACAGAAGTTTGTACGAAATCTGAATAAAGAAGAAAAAAAATTAAGGAATTATGAAACAAAAGAAGAACCAAACAAGCCTTAATAAATTCGTAAGAAGTATTTTTTGGGAAAATCGAAAAAAATACTTTCCCTTTTTCAAGATATTGTATATAATGATACTTGTGTAGGCATTTATCCGGGGGATACTTGTCTTGGGAAAGGAGTTTTAACCATGGCATTTGGCGTGTCAACTGATATAGGAATTGATTTGGGAACTGCCAGTATTCTGGTATATATAAAGGGGAAGGGCGTCGTCTTAAAGGAGCCCTCCGTTGTAGCATATGACCGCAATACCAACGAGATAAAAGCGATTGGTGAAGAGGCACGTATGATGATTGGACGCACCCCTGGAAATATCGTTGCAATCCGTCCGCTTAAGCAGGGCGTAATTGCTGACTATACGATTACGGAAAAGATGATCCGATACTTTATTCAAAAGGCAATCGGAAAGAGAACATTTAGAAAACCGCGCATTTGTGTCTGCGTACCGAGCCAGATTACGGAAGTAGAGAGGAAAGCTGTAGAGGATGCAACCTTTAATGCAGGTGCAAGAGAGGTTTATCTTGTTGAGGAGCCACTTGCAGCAGCAATAGGTGCAGGCATCGATATCACAAAGCCTTGTGGAAACATGATTGTTGATATTGGAGGCGGAACTACAGATGTGGCTGTAATTTCACTCGCAGGAACTGTTGTCAGTGAATCTATAAAGGTAGCTGGTGATGATTTCAATGAGGCAATTGTACGCTACATGAGAAAGAAGCATAATCTTTTAATTGGCGAGCGCACAGGTGAGGAAATCAAGATTAAGATTGGTACCTGTTATCCGCGCCAGGAAGAGCTTGCAATTGATGTAAGAGGCCGCAATCTTGTAACTGGTCTTCCAAAGACAGTTACGATTACATCAGAGGAGACTCTTGAGGCACTTTCTGAGTCAGCAAATCAGATCGTAGAGGCTGTACATATGGTACTTGAAAAGACACCTCCGGAGTTAGCAGCTGATATTTCCGATCGTGGTATTGTACTTACGGGCGGCGGCGCGTTGCTGACAGGACTTGAGCAGCTTCTTGAGGAACGTCTTGGAATCACGACGATGACAGCTGAAGAACCAACTACTTGCGTGGCAGTTGGAACTGGAAAATATATGGAAGTTATGAACTCGATAAGAGATTAATAAGTTAGTAGGTAATATAGTGAGACAGACCGGCAAAAGAGGGCGAAAAGCAACATCTTTGCCGGTTCGTTTTGTTCATGCAGGAAAACTATGTAAGGGTGAGAAAATGGTAGAGTTACAGGGATATATAGACCGGATTGTCTTTCGCAATGAAGAAAACGGTTACTCGGTACTTTGTATGAAGGAGGGAAACAAGGAGGAGTTTCTTGTTGGCGTTTTTCCTGATGTGTCCGAGGGAGAATATTTAACTGCGCGCGGGGAGATGAATGTCCATCCGATTTATGGAAAACAGCTTCGTGTTCAGGAGTATGAATTTACCGCGCCGAGTGACGCAGCTTCGACATTAAAATATTTAAGTTCCGGTGCAATAAAGGGAATTGGAGAGGCGTTAGCGACAAGAATTGTTAAAAAGTTTGGTGATGATACATTTCGCATTATGGAAGAGGAACCGGAGCGTTTGGCAGAGGTGAAGGGGATCAGCATGAGAAAGGCACTAGAAATTTCAGGTGCCGTTGCAGGAAAGAGGGATCTTCGTCAAGCGATGTTGTTTTTGCAGCAATATGGCATCACTCAGAACCTTGGCATGAAAATATACAATTTTTATCAAGGTCGTTTGTATCAGGTGATTCGTGAAAATCCTTATAAGCTTGCAGATGACATTGACGGTGTAGGATTTCGTATTGCAGATGAGATAGCATCGAAAGCTGGAATTTTGCCAGATTCTGATTTTCGTATCAGGAGTGGAATCTTGTATGTGCTTGAACAGGCAACAGGACAGGGACACACATGTCTTCCGATGGATCAGCTGATGCAGGAGGCTAGACGGCTGCTTGGTGTGGAGATTGATTCTATGAATGACCGCATCATGGATCTGATCATGGATAAGAAAATTGTTGTTAAGACAAAAGAAGACATTCAGATGGTGTATTCCTCTGTAAGCTACTATACAGAGCTGACGATTGCACAGATGCTTAAGGATTTGAATATAAAAGATACAATTACATCTGATGAGATTGCGGCAAAGATCAAGGCAATTGAAACAGAGCAGGATATTGCACTTGATGAGCGTCAGCGCCTTGCCGTATCGGAAGCAGTCAATAATGGTCTGACAATCATTACCGGAGGACCAGGAACAGGAAAGACAACAACGATACGAACAATAATTCGCTATTTTGAGAAGGAAGGTCTTGATATTTTATTGGCTGCACCGACTGGACGCGCGGCAAAGCGCATGAAGGAGGCAACAGGATGTGAAGCAAAAACTGTGCATCGTCTTCTGGAGCTTTCTGGAATGGTGGGCGAGGGTGCAACATCATTTGGACGAAATGAAGATAATCCACTTGAGACAGATGTTGTGATTATTGATGAGGTATCAATGGTTGATATCTTTTTAATGAAATCACTTCTTCGTGCACTAGTTCCTGGAATGCGTCTGATTCTTGTAGGTGATGTGAATCAGCTTCCAAGCGTAGGCCCTGGAAATGTACTGCGCGATATGATCTATTCAGATGCGTTTCCAGTTGTACGCCTTGAGAAAATTTTTAGACAGGCAGCAGAGAGTGATATCATCATGAATGCGCACCGAATTAATGCTGGAGAGATGGTGGAGCCAAGACCCGGAAGCCGCGATTTTCTTTTTATTAAGCGCGATAATCCAGGAAATATCATCGGCGCGACAATCACGCTTTTAAAGGATAAGCTTCCTAACTATGTAAACAGCAGCACACGTGACATTCAGGTATTAACACCGATGAGAAAAGGTCTTCTTGGTGTAGAACAGCTAAATGCTGCTTTGCAGGAAGCACTGAATCCGCCGGATCCTTCTAAGCAGGAACTTACTGTTGGCAGTTTTATTTTGCGTGAGGGTGATAAAGTCATGCAGATCAAAAACAATTACCAGATGGAGTGGAAGGTGTTAAATAGTTATCGTATGCCGCTTGATGAGGGTGTCGGCGTATTCAATGGAGATATGGGAATTGTGAGGGAAATAAATTCCTATACTGAAAGGATTACAGTTGAGTTTGAGGAAGGACGCCGTGTTGAATATGAGTTTAAGCAGGCAGAGGAATTGGAACTAGCTTATGCCGTTACAATTCACAAATCACAAGGAAGTGAGTATCCGGCCGTGATTTTGCCGCTTCTTGGAGGTCCAAGGATGTTAATGAACAGAAACTTGCTTTATACGGGAGTTACAAGAGCGAAGAGCTGTGTTTGCATTGTGGGAAGTGTGCACACTTTTCAGGAGATGATCGCAAACGAACAGGAGCAAAAACGTTACAGCGGATTAAAGGATCGGATAAAGGAGGTATATGAGCTGGCTTGATGAGTTATTTTTCCCAAGGCGCTGCCCGGTATGCAGAGACATTGTAAGTCCATGGGGAGAAATGATTTGTGATATCTGCAGAAAAAATTTTCATTTGGTAGCAGATAAGGGCTGTTTAAAATGTGGCCGTCTGCTGCTTAATGAAGAAAAGGAATATTGTGAGGACTGCATGAGAATGAAGCGTTGCATTGTCCGCAGCCTAACCGGATATGATTACAGGCAGGAATGGGTTCACAAAATGATCTTTCATGTAAAGTATCATAATGAAAGACAGCTTCTTGACTACCCTTGCAGCGAGGCAGCTCATGAGTACCGAGATACTGTTATGCGATGGCAGTGTGACTGTTTAATTCCTATTCCGCTTCATCCATCAAGACAAAAAAAGCGTGGTTTTAATCAGGCAGAGGAGATTGCCAGGCGAATAGGAGAAGATTGGTCACTTCCAATTGACACAAAAGTTCTAATTCGTGTCAAAAAGACACGTCCGCAAAAAGATCTCGACAGTGCAACGCGTCAGAAAAATCTTGAAGATGCATTTATAGCAGATAAAAAACGGGCACAGGCATACAAACGCGTGATACTTGTCGATGATATTTATACAACAGGAAGCACCATGGAATCATGTGCTAAAGCACTTCTCGCGGCGGGAGTACAGCAAGTCTACGGATTTGCACTCAGCTCAGGGCGGGATGAAGCATCATAGTTATAGCTCGCGCAAAGCCCGAAACCATTGCACCGAAGGGCTTTCGGATCATGGTGCGTAAACTGCCGCATTTTATATTTTTTTTAGAATCATTCGCTCATTTTTTAGATACGCATTAGGAAGAATCTGATATAATAAGCTTATGGCAGCCAGTTATCGAGAAAGCTCATAAATTTTGAGCAGGCAAGCTGGTAAAACAAAAGAAAGGAGAGTGCCATGAAGCTGAAAAATAAACTGATCATATCATTTTTAATGATTATGGCAATACCGTTGTTTTTATTTTGTGTATTTAGCGTTGTGTTAGTACGCTATCAGTTTGTAATCATTCAGAACAGCTATGGCGTGTCAGCAGAGTTTACGGATTTTTTTCCTAATAATAATAAATTATTTAGTCAGCTGATGAACAATGTACAGCTGAAATTGCAGGATGAAATAGAAGAAGACAGTCAGTTGCTGGAAGACAAAAAGATGCTGGAAAAGTACTGTGAGAAGGAGGCAGGAGAATTTATTAATGTAGTTGTTCTTAAGGATGAGGACATTTACTACAGCTATAAGCCTCTCAAGCAGGAAGAGATTGAGGCAATCGAAAGAGAGTCACAGGAAACAATAGATGCAGCCGATGATACTAGTACTGTATATCTGAGTAAGGAGAATACTATACTTGGAAAGGCAGCTGACAGCAAATTTGCAGATGGAAGCCGTGCACAGGTATATACACTTGTAAAGGTTAATCAGTGGCTTCCAGAGTTAAAGCAGCTTGTCGTTCAGTTTGTGCTGGCAATGATTTTTATCCTATTTTTGACGGCATGTATTTTCACAACATGGATTTACCGCTCAGTTGTACAACCTATTAAGGAGCTTCGCCTGGCCACTGAGAAAATTAAGTCAGGAAATCTTGATTTTTTGGTGACTGCTGCATCAAATGATGAGATGGGGCAGCTTTGTACAGATTTTGAGAAGATGAGACAGCGCCTAAAGGAAAGTGCAGAGGAGAAGATACGTTTTGACAACGAAAATCGTGAGCTGATTAGTAATATCTCGCATGATTTGAAAACACCTATCACATCTATCAAGGGATATGTGGAAGGAATCATGGATGGTGTTGCTGATACACCAGAAAAGATGGAACGTTATCTTAAAACTGTCTACAACAAGGCAAACGATATGCAGCGCCTTATTGATGAACTGACATTTTACTCAAAGATTGATACTAATCGCATTCCATACAATTTTAGAAAAATCAATGTCAGCGATTATTTTGGAGATTGTGCCGAAGAAGTTGGACTTGATCTTGGTGCAAAAAATATTGTATTCCAGTATGCCAATTATGTAGATGAACAAGTAATGGTTATTGCTGATCCAGAGCAGATTCGAAGAGTGGTCAATAACATCATCAGTAATTCATGCAAATACTTTGACAAGTCACAGTGCTTTATCAATATGCGAATAAAAGATGTCGGTGACTTTATTCAAGTTGAGATTGAGGATAATGGAAAAGGAATTGCGACAAAAGATATTCCATATATATTTGATCGTTTTTACCGCACTGATTCATCGCGCAATTCGGCAAAGGGAGGAAGTGGTATCGGCCTTTCTATTGTGCGCAAGATACTAGAGGATCATGGCGGAAAAGTTTGGGCTTCAAGTAAAGAAGGTACTGGAACAGTTGTGTACTTTGTTTTGAGAAAATATCAGGAAAATGTACAAAATGTAGAGTCAGCAGAGGCAGGCGATACAGATGAAAAAATAAAAGAGACTAAGGCAAAGGAAACAAAAGTAAAAGAAGCAAAAACAAAAGAGCAAAAAGTGACGAAAGAAAGCGGTACAGGAAAGGTTGTATTTACGCAGGATAATTCGTCAAAAAATTCAACGCATATAATGCAGATGCGCGGAAAAGAAAGGAAGGAATGACATGGCAAGCATATTAATAATAGAAGATGAAATTAGCATTGCAGAGTTAGAAAGAGATTATCTTGAGCTTTCTGGATTTGAGGTGGAGATTGAAACATCTGGTACTAGTGGACTTGAACGTGCACTCAAGGAAGATTTTAATCTGATCATTTTAGATCTGATGCTTCCAGGAATTGATGGATTTGATATCTGCAAGAAGATTCGTGAGAATAAGAATACACCAATTATAATGGTTTCAGCAAAGAAGGATGATATTGATAAGATCAGAGGTCTTGGTCTTGGTGCTGATGACTATATGACAAAACCATTTAGTCCAAGTGAGCTCGTTGCAAGAGTAAAGGCACATATGGCACGCTATCAGAGATTAGTTGGCAGCAATGCACAGCAAAATGATATTGTGGAGATTAGAGGAATCAAGATTGACAAAACAGCGCGCCGAGTGTGGGTAAATGGTGAGGAAAAGGCATTTACAACAAAGGAATTTGATCTTTTGACGTTTCTTGCTGAAAATCCGAATCATGTTTTCACAAAAGATGAGCTGTTTCGTGAAATCTGGGATATGGCATCAATCGGTGATATCGCAACTGTAACTGTTCATATTAAGAAGATTCGCGAAAAGATTGAGTATGATACATCCAAGCCGCAGTATATTGAAACGATCTGGGGTGTAGGCTATCGCTTTAAGGTTTGATGGCTGTTATAAAAGAATTGTTGTGAGAGGAAGGAGAAAAGGCATAGTAATACAACTGTGCTTTCGAAGAGTATGAAAAAGTACATTTTATTTGATTTAGACGGTACGTTGACAGATCCGATGGAAGGAATCTGCAAATCAGCGGCAAGGGGACTGGCACATTTTGGGATTAAAGCTGATTACCATGATCTGACATTTTTTATCGGACCGCCGCTTTTAGATACGTATCGTGACAGGTATGGTATGAATGATGAGCAGGCAAGGGAAGCTGTTGCTGCTTTTCGTGAGTATTTTCAGCCGACTGGAATTTACGAAAATGAAATTTATCCGGGTATTGAAGAAATGCTAAAAGAACTTCAGGATAAAGGGTATTTTCTTGCGATGGCAACCTCAAAGCCAGAAGCATTTGCTGATATTGTGATGCGTCATTTTCATATCCGTGATTATATAAAGGTAATGGCCGGCGCTACGATGGATGAGGGAAGAACTAATAAGGCAGAAGTTTTAGCATATGCGTTGGAACAGATGAATATTTCAGATTTGTCTGAGGCTGTCATGGTTGGTGATCGAAGCTATGATGTAAAGGGAGCACAGGCAATGGGAATTGACAGTGTAGGTGTTCTGTATGGATATGGAAGCCGTGAGGAATTAGAAGAAGCAGGGGCTACGAAGATTGCGAAGAGCGTAGAAGATTTAAAAAATATTCTTTTGAATTGGAAATAATTGAAAGAAAATGAAGCTACGTTAAGTAGACGGAAACTAAGTTTAAGTATATAGGGCTTTGGTTCAAGGCATGGGCTGTAGAACCAAGGCTCTTTTTGCAACGATTCAGATTCAGAATAATGTAAAGTCGAGGTGTGGCTCTGAATTGCTGCTGGTAAATTTAAAAAGATTCAGTCAACAATGGAGTTGATACGCATCACAGCTGGTAAGTATTTTAAAATTGTTTGAATAATTCTATACAATTTACACAATTGAGGAAAGATAAAGAAAAACTTAAAAATATTTTTAAAAAGTACTTGACAAAATAGGAGACGTAGGCTATAATGAAGTCACAACAAAGAAATAAACATCCAAAAAAAATAGGGAGGGAAACCCAGAAAAGGAGGTACGGTCCAAAGTACAATTAAACTTCGTTTCATTACTTTATAAAAAGTAGTTGAGACATAGGAAAAAAGATTCGGCACGGAATGGATTTTCAAATCTGCCAAAAGCAATCAAAGATTTCTTATTTGTGAAGAGAAAACAAATAAGAGGAACCCCAAAGAGAAAGAAAAGAATCGAAGGGAAGCCGATAGAAAAACGTGGTATTTATATTTCGGAAATATGATGAGAGGTATTTTTATCACAGAATAGTCTATCTTATCAAAGAAATGCAGGCAGACAAATAAAAATCAAAAAAAGAAAAAGATGTTCTTGCAGGATGAATCAACAAACAACTAAATAGTAAAAACAAAGCGGATAAGAAAGAGTGAAAAAACCAAAAAAGAAATCTTATTCCTAAACCTGAAAAGTTGACAGCCAAAGAAAGAGGTATTGTCCAATGGATAGCGAGGTTTGAGAGCGGGTATCGAAGAAAAAGAATCGGTACCCGCTTTTTTGGTGTTTGGGAATAAAAGCGAAGATATTATTTCTTTGCTGCTTTCAAGCTGCAAAAAAATGAAAAAACTTGTTGACAAACTCTTTGAAGGGTGGTATTATAGTCAACGTCGCTGAAAACAACACAGACACAACAAAAACAA
>OCPR01001699.1_pt1 | contig 11942 bp, 5 predicted proteins | sample 1538611 | NCBI WGS metagenome assembly OCPR01 (sample SAMN04571711, study PRJEB22368) | human gut metagenome | biome: human gut; material: stool | host: Homo sapiens | place: Luxembourg | collected 2012-09-28
ACGGAGCAATCCGTAGGCATCAAAGTCGGGGGCTTTTGACCCCGACATCATAAGATATAGAAAAAGACGTTCCGGTGACAGAGTCACCAAAACGCCTTTTCAAGGGGCTGTTCATAATTCCAGTGCTTCATATCTGTTCCACAGATTGCAGCCGCTTTGATCTCAAGGATGATATCCTCCGGTCCGCATGTTGGATACGGTACTTCTACCAATTTGTAGCTTCCAAATTCTTTACCAAATCTTGCGATTGCTTTCATTTTCATAGTTCATTTCTCCTCGTCTGAATTTTGTTCTTAATGTTACATTTACTTTTTTCTTTTTCGGCCGAAATCATTTGTTTTTTTCTATGGTTGTATTTTACCGCTTTTCTTTGTTTCAAAGAAAATAAGGGTATGGATTCTGGTTTTCAAATCCAAAATCCATACCCCTGAAAAACTGCCGGAATATTTCTCAAAATATCCCGACAGCCTTCTGTCATTCTTAACTTTTCACAGATCCATATTTCATCACGTTCTTTTTCTGAACATCAGGATCAGCTTCTTTTTCTGCGGTACACCAGTGTTGCGATCACTGCTCCGGCTGCTGCCATTGCCATTCCATACAGTGCGAAATTCGTTGTATCTCCTGTCTTGGTTGCCTTTACAGTTCTCTGGTCTGCATTTCCATTATCACCCTTATTCCCACTGTTGTTGTCATTATTTCCGGCATTGCTATTGTTATTGTTATCGTTGTCGCTGTTATTACCGCCATTATTTCCATTATCCGGTTTCTCCGGGTCTGGATTCTCCTGCTCACCGCTTCCTTCTACCATAACCTTGAAGTCTGCATAGGAAACACTTCCATCCGTTCCGGTTACTTTTACTGTCACGATAACTTCTGTATCTGCCTTCGGTGCAGTCACCTCACCATTCAGTGCAATGATTCCTTCCGGATTTACGCTGCTGATCTCAATCTGTGCATTTTCCGGTACTCCCGGTAATGTCAGCTTCTTCGTACCTTTCTTAACAGAAGTTGCGAAAGATTTATCCGCAACGATCTGACGTACGATCTCTTCTGCGGTGATTACCTGCTCCGGCTCCTCATCCTTTTCAAAGACTCCGATCAGTTCAACATTCTCGCTGATCGTAAAGATATACTTCGCATCTGTACTTAAGATGTCTTCTGAATCTTTCAGCTTCCATCCCACGAAATGATATCCTTCTGCTGCTGTTGCAGTTACTGTTACGTCTTCCCCGTCTTCGTAAACACCATCCTCATGATCCATGCTGACTGTTCCCATAGCTGTATCACTGGATGTTACTGTTACACGATACTGATTCTTTACTACAGGAATCAGACGGAACTCTGCTCTTAAATGGACATCCTCCGTTACTGCAAATGTATACGCAGCCTCTGCACCTTCTACTTTTTCTGAAACTTCTGTTCCATTGTTGTCCGTAATTTTATTCCACTGAACAAACTCATATCCTGCATTCGGAGTTGCTGTTACTGTTACCTCTGTATCTTTTACATATACATTTCCTGATGTCTCCGGTGCAACACTGACTGTTCCCATTACCGCATCATTCACTTCCGTTGCCAGTGTATACTTTGTAACAGGGTCTGCCTCAAAGTTTGCTGTCAGTGTCACATCCTCTGTCACACCAAATACATATGGATTTGATTCGCTGACTACTGTTCCCTCTGCATTTGTCCAGTTTACAAAATGGTATCCTTCATTTGCTGTTGCAGTTACCGTAGCTGTATCATACTTCTGATACTCATTCTGATCTGCTGCAGCACTTCCCATTGCCGGGTCATTTGCCCGAACTGTCACAGCGAATGACTGTGGTGCTGTAAACGGTTTTGTCAGTTTTGCATTTGCCCAGTCACCATGATCGCTCCAGTTATTTGTACCTTTTTCCATAACCAGCTTCAGCTCTGTTGCACCGGTTATATCGATATCACCTGTAAATCCTTTTGCTGTGTTGGTTCCCATTTCGGCACTTGTGAACTTCAGATTTCCATCCACATACACTTTAAATGTAATACTTGCCTGAGAAGGATTTACTTTTGTCTCACGGTCTACACCATAGTAAGATGAAAAGCTTGTATATCCTTTCCCTGTCAGATCATAGATGATCGTAGAATCTGCATGGCTTCCGATTCCCTTCTCAAAGGTTTCTTCGGCTGAACCATCCCATAAGGTCAGTGTATTATTTCCGCAGCTCTTATCTTTTCGTGTCGGATTTCCTGAATCTCCTGATGTCTGCGACTCCCAGTCAAGATCAGACAACCAGGTCTCTCCTGATGCATGAACCGTTACTGTATAAATCTTTTCTGTAGATCCATCAGCAGAAGTGACTCTCACTTTCACGGTGTTGTCACCTTCTGTCAGTCCCAGTTCTGTTGCCGCACTTCCTGTTCCTGTCTGAATCACTGTATCTTTCCAGATAACATTTACGATTGCATCCGCTTCTTCAGCTGTTGCACTGATCGTCACACCTGACTCTGTTGCAGATGCCGTATAGTTGAATGTATCTGCGTCAAATTTTTCTGCCAGAGATACATTCTCTCCAAAGTTTAATGCTTCCAGCCGTGCATTTGATGCATTCGGCACTTTCAGTTTCAGTTTATAGTAAACTGGTCCAGCACTCGTCTCCGGTGTCACACGGATCGTGATCTCATTTGTTCCCGGCTCAACCGTCACATCACTCTGAACTGTCTGTACTGCAGATGTAACTTTTGTTCCGTTCACGATAGAAACGCTTGCTCTTGTGCTTTGTGCTGTCGCTGCAACCTGTGCTGTTGTTGTTCCTGTTGCAAGTGGAAGACTATATTCATAAACTCCCTCTGTCAGCTCGATCGCCTGTCCATTTACCTGCAGGCTTTCCAGTAATGCATTATTTTCTCCCTGACGGCTGATCGTAAAACGGTATCTTTCCACTGTCACCCCATCTTCTGCGGTAACTTTTACCTCGATCAGGTTTCTTCCGTTCGTAAGAACTGCACTGCCGCTCAATTCCTCTGTTTCTGTTCCGTTCACGACCACTTTTACTGTTGCCTTTGCATCTTCTGCTGCAAAGGAATACCGGATCTGCTGAACATCACTTCCTGCTGTTGTCTGATAGAAGCTTGTTCCTTTCACGAACTGGAACAATGCTGTATTTTCCCCTGTGGTAATATCAGCCGTTGCAAGTTCTGCATTTGCAGATTTCACTGCTGCAGCACCTGAATCTGTACCATTTCCGGTTACATGAACTGCATCAGACCATACAATGTCTCCTGCTGCACCTGTTCCGATCAGCGGTACATAAGCAGCTTTTACATATTTGCCCTTCATTGCTTTAGAAGCGGTCAGGGAAGTTCCCTCTGCTCCGCTGATAATGGAGTAATTTCCATCTTCTTCATCAGCAGCTGCCCATTTGACAATTACATCCTGTCCTGTCGTATCTCCTGCCGCTGTCAGACTGTTGGCATCTTCGTCATAAGTTACCTCAACGTTGGAGGCGGTCGCTTTCACTGCGTCTTCAACCAGTTTTACTTCTTTATCATTGACCGTAACATCAGAGTATGTAATGGATCCTGATGTTGTTCCCTGGCTTGCGATCGCCAGCTTAAAATTATCGCTCAGGAAACCACAGTCAGTTCTTGAACCGATGGTTGTCCAGGTACTCTTGTCTGCACTAAAGTATGCTGTCACTGTAGAATCTTCCTTCACCAGCTTCAGCCAGATTGGATTCGTGCTTACATTGGCCCAGTTATTATATGGTACCTCTACTGCACTTCTGTTCTGCTCTTTTACAAGTGCTACTGCACTGGTAGAGCCATCACGATGCTTCTTTTCCAGTGCTACATAATTGTCCGCATCATCATAGAGATAGATTCCTGCATCTGCCCATGTATTTGCAGGAGTTGCACCTGTCAGCTTGAAAATAAGGGTCAGGTTAGTTCTGTCTGTTCCCTCCGGCAGTGCTTTTACAAGGACATTGCTCGGAGTCTGGTTCTGGTAAAGTCCCTGGCCTGTGAAATCCTGCTCCAGTCCCCCTTCCACGGTTGAACTTGCACGGTATTTGTCGGATGATGTCGGATAATCCACTGTAATATCCGATGCGATCACCTTTCCATCCTGCCAGATCGATACCAGTTTGGATGCTGCATAGCCGTTAACTGTAGATGCTGTCACTACAACACTTCCCGGTTTTGCCGCTGTCAGAAGTCCTTCTGTAGTAATCGTCGCTTTATCTGTCTCTGCACCTGTCTTCGCATCATAGACTTTCCATGTCACTGCATTGGTCTGCTCTGTGCCGGTCTCGCCGTCATTCCATTTCAGACTTGCAGTATACTGGATCGTATCATTTACTTTAATATTTTCTTTATTATCAGCTGCTGTCAGCTCAATTCCACTCGGAAGATTTCCAAGATCACTTCCACTGACTGTAAATGTCACTGCATTCGTCGGGAATTTACGTCCTCCCACAACCATATAGCCTGTTACATTTGCTGTTCCTGCTCCTGCCGCAGTTACTACACCGGTACTAGAAACTTTCACTACTTTTTCATTGTCAGATTCATAGTACACTGTTCCGTTCGCTGCTGTGGTAGAATCTGCATTCACCTTCATTGCGTCATTGGTGACTGTAATATCTGAAGCACTCATATTGCTGATCGAACTTCCGGCATTCATTCCGCCGTCATACTCATTTCCTTCGATCACTACATTCTTACAACCATTAAAGTTATACAGCTTTCCTGATAAGGTATTCCCACTTCCGCTTACTGTCAGTTCTGCACTGTCGGCTACATTCAGCTCTGTAGAACTTCCGTCTTTTACTGCCAGACTCAGAGATCCATCTCCGTTGATCGGATCCTGTCTGTAAATTTTATTATTTTTAAAGGTAAGGTCTTTTACACTCTTTGCATCAAGTACTCTTTTGTTGTACATAAAGAACGTATTGTTCTCGATCTTAATATTAGAATGTACGGTCTTTTCCGTAGATACGGTCGGATTTGTAGGCTCAATGAAGATTGCCTGTGCATTTCCTCTTGTAAATGTATTATTACGGATGGTCACATCTCTGACCGGACCTGACTCATACCAGCCCTGTGCATCATCAGAAATATAGATGCCTGCCATATTCATTCCGTCAAATGTATTATTTTCAATGACGATCGGCTTTCTTGTCGTTACAAGGATTCCTCTTGTCGGAACTTCCTTAAATTCACAGTTTGTAATATTCACCGTTGGTGTATAAGTGATATTTTCTACCACGTGCTGATTTACCTGAACATCGGAAGGAACTGCCTCATTCAGTGTCAGCTTGATCGTTGTCAGGCTTCCTGAGCCATCGCCCATATTTCCACCCATTCCGTCCGGTCCGTCAACTTTGGTTACTGTACGGACAGAATCTTCAACTGTGATCATATTTCCCTTTGTCATGAACTCGATCTCGTCCCCTTCAAAGAAGTTCGGGAAACCTGCTGTCTCATTATGGTTATACTGTACTGTGATCGTTCTTCTGTCAGAGCTGATCGCTGTAACCGTATTAAATGTTCCGTGAATATTGATCGGGTCATCATGCGGACCTGCAAACGTACAGTTGCTAATATTGATCGTGCCTTTGCATCCCGACATTTGTACAAAATCTGCATATCCGGCTGTCGTTCTTCCACTTTCTTTCGGTGCTTCAAAGTCAACATCATCCATTGTGATATTTTCAGAATGCTGACCTACCATACCGAATCCATGAAGGAAATGAATATCAAGGGACGTCATCGTAATATCTTTGCTCTTCCAGAAAAATGTTCCTGCATGGTCACGGACAGTCGGTCGTGACTGGAAACACATTCCATTCTGGACTTCACTGGCTTTACTGCTATAGGTAATCTTTACCCGGTGATTTCCAAGATCCTGGATTGAGGATACATTCTTTAATGCTGCGTTTCCGTTTCCTGCACCATATTTAATCCCTTTTACTGTATCTTCCCGCTGGGTATGATAGTTTGACAGGTCGGAGATACTCCAGTAACGCTGACCTGTATAAGGGCTTACATCACTGTACCAGGTGATTGTTGTTCCTGAAACCTCATAATTGTAACACTCAGGAATGTAAATCGTCGCTGTATTTCCCTCTACACTTTCAACCGTCATATCAATTACTGTCGGCACCTGAAAATCAACCGCAAAATCTTTAAATTCAACATCTTCACAACCGATTGTTGCAAAGGTCGTCATTTTGCCATGGAACATGAACAGGGAGTCATTTCCCTCTACCGTAACATGATCCATATCTTCCAGAAAAATACCGATCTTCTTCATTTTATAATTCTGATCAGCACCTACGGTATTAGAAATATATAATTCTCTTTCCACCGCTTTATCAGGGTAGATATCATAGCGACCTTCCGGGAAATTAATCGTAACTTCCTTTCCCTCATCAGTCGCTTCTTTCGCAGCTGCGATCGCTTCCTGTATTCCGACTGCACTGTCCTTTCCGCTGTCCGGATATACCCCGTAATCCGTGACATCGATCACTTCTGTCTCTGCCGCAGCTTCTGCCTTCTGCACGCCTGCTCCCGGAACAAATCCCGAGATCACAAGACACGCTGCAAAGACAAGCGATAAAATTCGCTTTCTTTTCTTCATTTTTTCCTTACCTCTTTCCTTTTATATATAAGTAATTTTATTATCTCATAAAAAAAGGAAAGAGGCTTGCACTTTCCGTGTACCCCCCCCTGAATTTTTGTCAGATTCGGAACTTACTGTAAATCTGATCCTGTATTTCCACTTCCGCTTACTGTCAACTACATTTAGCTCTGTAGAGTTTCCGTCTTTCTATGTAAATTATTATTGAAAGTTCCCGTTTCTGATCTCCATCCACATCAGATTTCTATTCCTGCCAGCTCTGTCATTTTTTCTTTCGTAAAATGATTAAAGACTGCGATCGTTCTTCCAACTCCGATCACGGCACAGACCGTTCCGATTCCAATCCCGATCAGATGTCCTCTGCAAAGTAAACTGATACAGATCGTCACTGTCACATTAAAAACATCAAAACAATTCTTTGTAAAACCAACGCTTTTATGAATACAGTCTGCGATCGCCTGCACGATCCCGTCTCCCGGGTTTGGAATGATCCTCATATTCAATGACATAGCCGCTCCGATCCCCGTCAGGATCAATGCAAGGATCAGCACTGCAAACCGGACTGCATACTGCTTTCCGTCTGCCTCTCCTTCTGAAAAATCCGGGATAACTTTTGCAAAAAGATTTAAAAACCGGGTAAATATCATACTCAGCGGGATCTGTAAAACATCCATAAGGAAAACCAGCTTTCGGTTCATCCGGTTCGCATGCTCCAGTACTGCCCCTTCCGTCTTTTCGCTTCTTCTGTCCCTGATAAAATGCAGGATCAGTTCTACCACAACAAAAACGCAGTAAAGCCCCATCGTTGTATTTCCGAAATTCATCCCCATGATCTGTGAAATACTGTAGGACACCGAAATGATCGGAGATACTCCCAGTCCTGCCTTCGTATTTAATGTCAGTCCCATCGCAAGGATCAACAATCCTGTAATGTAAAATATGATTCTGTTGATCGTCTGTCTTCTCATTTGTCTTTCTTTAATTCCTCTATCACGCATTCATGGTCTTTGGTTCTGATATTATAGTTAATCCCGACCAAAAGCATATTTCCCTGATATTCTTTTAAACTCTCAAAATATTCTTTCTGCCGGATCTGCTCAATCGCTCCCCTGACACTTTTATCCCACTTTAGTTCTACAATCAACGCTGGTTTTTCCTGAAATTTCTTTCTTGGTACAAATACAAGATCAGCAAATCCTTTTCCGCCTGCCAGTTCCCGGTGTACGGTATAAAAATTTCTTGCTGCATATAATGCCAGTGAAATTGTATAACTTAATGCATTTTCGTCATTGTATTGTATATGTGCTGTTTCAAAATGTGCCTGCCTGATTCCCTCTGCTACCTGCAAAGGTCGTTTCTGCCAGATTGCATTTAATGTATCTGCAGAATTTTTCAATGCGGTCGACACTTCTCCCCATTCTGATACAGCTACACTGTTCACATATTCTCCCCGTATTTCGTTATTAGGGATCCTTACGGTCTTATTTTCATAATCATATGCCAGGTAACCAAGGTGGATCAGCAGGGTCAGCACATCATCTTCCGTCCTGAATGTAGCCATATCATTGATAAAACTACCAGTATTTACAGGAACTGATTCTCCTGCCATCATGCTCAGTACATCTTCCCTCAATCCATCAAAATTCATATCAATATAAATCTTCAACGCTTCAAACGTCTCCGTCTGATTCCAGTAATTTCCGATTTTACCAAATCTCATACAACTGACAACCGATCTTGGACTGTAAACAGCCGGAACTTTATCAAAAGAATACCCGTCATACCAGCATTTTACTTCTTCTCCGTCCATCTTATATTTTTCGCACAATGAAGCAACTTCTTCTTCCGTAAATCCAACATACTCTGCCATCGGTCCGGGATCGATCATTGAAAATTCATCAAACATATTCAAAGCTGAATGAGTCCCATATTTTTTTATAGGAAGAATCCCCGTCATATATGCAAGATGGATACACGGCTTATCTTTCAACATATCTCTCAGAAAATCAAGATAAATCTCCTGTGCTTCTTTGTCTTCTTTATACTCCCGAAAAATGCAGTCCCATTCATCAATAATGACAACAAACGGTCGTCTTGTCTCTTCATATACATCCTGCATTGCCTCGATCAGATCATTTTCATCAAAATAATCCACATCCGGATACTCTCTTTTCATATCGCGAAGCACCAGTTTTTTCATCCGCTCCAGCAAGTCGTATACATCCCTGCTTCTGCTCAGAAATTCCTGCATATTAAGAGAAATCGTATTATAATGATTCAAATATTTTTCAAAATCTTTGTCTTTTGCAATTTTGAATCCCGAAAAAAGTGCTTTAGAATCACACCCACAGCTATAATATGCTGTAAGCATATTTGCCGCTGTCGATTTTCCAAATCTTCTCGGACGGCTAACGCAAAGATATCCCTGCATTGTATTCAGTACCTGATTCGTATAGCTCAGCATACTCGTTTTGTCCACATAAATTTCAGAATTAACAATCTTACCAAATCCATCTGCATTGGAATTTAAATATCTGCCCACGCATCTTCCTCCTGATTTTCTTTTTGCATACTATTTTTATTATACACCATATTCGGTGTTATTTTCTATTTTTTCAGCAAATCCTGTTCGTTTTCATAATATCCTGCTTTCTTTCATGATACACCGCTTTCTTTATACAACGTGCTGTATTTTCAGCGATTTTTTCCTATTTCCATGAGAATTTGCACTCTTTTTGATCATTTTCACAAGAATTTTTTCAATTCTTTTGTTGAAAATCTTAATTTTTTTATTTTTCAAGGTATTTTTCAGAGAAAAATTCTTAATTTTTCAGCCTGTCTGATTCTTCTGTTTTTTCCTTCCCTTGACATCCGGTGCTATAGTGTAACTGTAGCAAAGAAAAAGCACTTAACAATACCTACTTGTACAGAAAGTTGAAGGCTGCTAAGCGGATTCAGAATTTGGAGGAAAAGATAAATGAATACTTTAAAAGCTGAAAAAAGAGACATGTCAATCAAAGCCAAAAAACTTAGACGCGAAGGATTTGTTACCGGTTGTATTTTCGGCCGTGAAATGAAAGAGAGCATTCCACTTAAAATGGAAAAAGCAGATGTTGAAAAACTTCTGAAAGTTGAGAACAAAGGTGGACAGGTAATGCTCGAAGTTGATGGTCAGACTTATGATGCACTGATCAAAGAAGTTGATTATAATCCATTAAAGGGTTATGTTGATGAGATTGATTTCCAGGCACTTGTAAGCAATGAGAAAGTTCATTCTGTTGCTGAGATCCATCTTGTCAACCTTGATAAACTTGCTGCCGGTGTACCACAGCAGATGTTACAGGAGATTTCTTTCAAGGCTCTTCCTGCTGCACTGGTAGAGAAAGTTGAAGTAGATGTCGGAGATCTCAAGGTTGGTGATACCATCCGTGTGGCTGATCTTCCGATCGCCAAAGACAAAGATGTTGATCTTATGACTGATGTTGATGCTACGGTTGTAACGATCACAGAAGTTCATGTAAAAGCTTCTGACCTTGAAGCTGAAGATACCAACACAGACGAAGCAGCTGAAGCATAAGGTTATCGTTACAGTCGCCAGAGTCTTGTACAGACGCCTCTTCTGGTTCGCTGCTTACATGGATTTTTAAAATACGGGTGATGGAACAGAAGTTCCACCGCCTGTATTTTTTTCTGTAGTATGCAGGGAAAACCACTATATATAAAAGAGAACCCGCCGCCTGCAGATTCTCTTCTCTTTCATCACTTCTCTTCTATTACTTAATATACCCGATAAAGGTATTTCCACTTCCTGCCACCATAGCATTCATCTCATCCATAGTCACAGTCTGCGATGCCCCTGTATCCGGGTCAAAATACGTGATATCTGTCTTGGAATATCCGGTCATCAGAATCGCATGATCTGCACTTGTCAGAGCGATCACCGGGCAGCCCTTATTGATCACATACAATACCTGATCCAGCGTACAGCCCGTAAGATCTGTCTTCTCCGCCTCATACGATTTCATATACCGTTCACATGCTTCCAGTGAACTTTCTCCGCTCTCCTTTGTCACTACAACATTTTCAATAGAATACACCAGATCCCGGTTTCCTTTTTCCCATACATAAGCCTGTTCCGACGAGATCACAACACCGGAAATCTTCTCCGCCTTCTGGATCGCATAGCCGGCTTTATCGTAGATTCCGACCAGTTCACCCATACCATACACATAATATTTTACACGATCATCTTTTCCTTTCAGAACGATCGTCAGTGCATTTTCAGCTACCTGCTGATCCGGCTGGAGCAGCTTCACCTCCGTCTTTTCGATTCCCTCTGCAAAAGTAAACCGATACTGCTTTCCCAGCTTCTCCGAACTGTATGAGGTAAGAGAAATCTTCGTATCTTTCTTTTCTACATTATTTGTAATATATTCCTGTGAAGTAACATTATAAATCTCTCCTGCTTTCGCAAGACGGTTCAGTGTCACCATATTTCCCTCGATCAAAATATCAGAAATATAGATCCCCTGATCTTCAAAGGAATACTCTGCTATTTTTTTATTTTTCGAATCATGGATCTCAAGCTGATACATCGGAGTTGTCTTCTCACCGGATGCCGTCTTTCCGGCATCGGAAGTCCGCAAAATTCCATAAATAAAATCTCCATTCAGGAATCCCAGCGGGCGAACGGCTTCATTCTTTGCCGCTTTCACACTATATTCATCCCCGCTGGAAAGATCCATCACCCGGATCTCCTTTGCCGCATCTTTCTCTCCGTCTGTCTGATAAGCAAGCTGATGTCCGTCATCAGAAACTGCATACTTTCCGGCTTCCAGACCTTTTGCAAGCACTTCCTGCTGGTTCTTATCAAGATCGATCCTGTAGAGGACCTGATCTGCAAGCACATACAGCAGCTCCTGTGCATGATTATAATAAACCATCTTTCCCAGCTCATCTTCTGCAATGGCAAAAGATTTTGTACTCGGAATAAAGCCTTTCTCCTGAATCAGATTGCTGTCCACATTAAAATAATAAATACCGACACCAACTTCTCCTTCATGCTCTCCCCGGTTCATATATCCATAAACCGCAAAGGCAATATTCCCATGATCGTCCATACTGATGATCCGTACCGCATGCTGATCATTCAGGCTCCTCACATCCTGTGTATCTTCCTCCGCAAAGCTGAAAACTTTCGTCAGCTCCTCATTTTTCTTATTATACATCCACAGAGTACGGTTCTGCACAAAGGCAAGGATCGAATCCTTTTTATTTGTCTCATAAGGCACATCTTCCGGCACGATTCCAAGCAGGA
>OCPR01001703.1_pt1 | contig 11918 bp, 6 predicted proteins | sample 1538611 | NCBI WGS metagenome assembly OCPR01 (sample SAMN04571711, study PRJEB22368) | human gut metagenome | biome: human gut; material: stool | host: Homo sapiens | place: Luxembourg | collected 2012-09-28
GGAACGGCACCGGCAAGCGCATCTCCATCAAGGATACCCGCGGCATCATCGACGCTATCCTGAGCGGTGCTATCAACGAGGCTCCCACCAAGAAGATCCCCTACTTCGATTTCGAGGTCCCCACCGCTCTGCCCGGTGTTGACCCCGCTATCCTCGACCCCCGCGACACCTACGCAGATGCCGCTCAGTGGGAAGAGAAGGCCAAGGATCTGGCTGGCCGCTTCATCAAGAACTTCGCAAAGTACGAGGGCAACGAGCACGGCAAGGCTCTGGTCTCCGCCGGCCCCCAGCTGTAAGCTGACAGCACCTCTTACATAAGGCCATAAGATCAAGACCCCTCCGATCTCCCGCAAAAAGGAAGTCGGAGGGGTCTTTCTTGTAATCCATCTCGTTTTATAGTACTCTGCGGAGGATACTACGCATGAAAAAAGCAACGGTCAACGACTACTTCCGACACCACTGGGTGAAGCTCATGCTCTTCGCGCTCTTTACAGCGGCGGTATCCTTTTTCGCGCCGCTGAAAAACTTCCAGCTCAAGTGGCTCATCGACTCCAAGAGCAAGCAGGAGGCGCTGGGCTATATGGGGCTGGTGTTCCTCATCACCTTCACCAGCTGGTTTTTCGAACGGCTGAGCCGCCGCTCTTTTACAAAACTCGCCTGCGGTGCCGTGGAGCAGGTACGGGGACAGGTCATGGAGCGGGTGCTGCGCCGCCCGGTGTCCCAATATCAGCGGGAGGGCGACGCAGCCTATCTCTCCCTGCTGACCACCGACCTGCGCACCCTCTACGACGACTATTATATGTCCCTCTTCAACATCGCATTCTGGGGCGGCATCATGCTCTGTGCGCTGGGGATGTACCTTTACATCAGCCCGGTGATGCTGGCGGCCATCCTGCTTGTGACCGTGCCGCCGCTGGTCCTGCCCCGGAAGATGAATGAGCGGCTCAAAGCCTCCCGAGACGCTTTTTCGCTCCAGATGGCGGGCTACACCCAGCAACTCAAGGAGCTTCTGGGCGGGTTCGAGGTCATCCGGGGCTTTCTGCGGGAGGACGCCTATGCCGCCCGCCACCGGGATGCTGCCCGGCAGGCCCGCGACAGCGAGCAGGCCTACCAGCAGAGCCTCAACGCCATGGTGGTCAACACCTCTCTCATCAGCAACCTCATCTTCCCCATCGTCATGCTGGTGGGCCTTTTTCTCGCTTTCGACGGGCGGCTGACGATGGGCACCGTCTCCACCGCCGCCAGCATGGCGAACTTCGTCATCACGCCCTGTAATCAGATCGCCCAGTGCTGGGCCAAGGTCAGATCCTCGAAAGGCATTCGTCAGCGGCTGGAAGCAGCCATGTCCGGCCCGGAAAAAGTCTCTGCGGGCCGGGCCATCGGTAAACTCGAGCACATCGAGTGCAAGGACACCGGCTTTTCCTACCCTGGGGCCGCTGCACCGGTGCTGCGCGGCGTCCGGCTGACGGTCTCCGGGCAGGAAAAAGCCGTCCTCGTGGGCGAAAGCGGCTGCGGCAAGTCTACACTGGCAAAGCTGCTGTTCCAGTACTACCCAGACTATACCGGCAGCATCCTCTTCAACGGCCAGCAGCTGCGGGACATCGACCGTCAGAGCCTCTACCAGCGGGTAGGTTACATTGCCCAGACAACCTATCTTTTCAATGACACCCTCCGCAGCAACATCTGCCTCGGCGCGGACTTCCCCGAGGCTCAGCTTTCCCACGCCATCGGGATGGCGGGCCTCGCCGACTGGGTGAGCACCCTGCCCGACGGCCTCGACACCCTCATCAGCGAGAACGGCAAGAATCTCTCGGGCGGGCAGCGCCAGCGCATCGGCATCGCACGGCTGGCGCTTCGCCGGTACGACCTCATCATCGCCGACGAGATCACCGCCAGCCTCGACCCCGACACCAGCGGACAGATCATGGAAAATCTGCTTGCTCTCCCCTGCATGGTGGTGGCCATCACCCACGACGTCTCGGGGGCGTTCATGAAGCAGTTTGACAAGGTATACCGGGTAGAGCACGGAAGCGTCACACAAGCATAAAGGAGCGCCTGTGCTGAAGCTCAGCACAGGCGCTCTGTTTTTGGTTTATTTACCGGTTATTTTGCCGCGTCGAACTCGGCCAGAATATCCTCCGTGGGAGCCGGGGTCACGAGGCTGACCACCGCGCAGACGGCCAGCGAGACGAGGAAGGCGGGCAGAAGCTCATAGATGCCGAAGACGCCGCCCAGCGGGCTGACGATGTACTTCCAGACGAAGACCATCAGGCCGCCGCAGAGCATACCGGCCAGCGCACCCTGCCAGTTGCAGCGCTTCCAGAACAGGGCGCAGAGGACGACAGCGCCGAAGGAGCCGCCGAAACCGGCCCACGCAAAGCTGACGATGCCAAAAACGCTGGAATCCGGGTCGCGGGCCAGCACCACGCCCACCACGCTGACGCAGATGATGGTCAGGCGGGCTGCGAAGAGGCTCTGCTTCTCGCTCAGTTTGAGGTGGCCGAACTCCTGCAAAATGTTCTGGGACACGCTGGACGCAGCGGCCAGCATCTGGCTGTCTGCCGTGGACATCGTAGCCGCCAGGATGCCTGCAAGGATGAGTCCGGCGAGGACTGCCGCCAGCACACCGTGCTGACTGATGAGGCTGGCGATGTGGACGATGAGGGTCTCACTGGACGAGCCGCTGAGGAATTCCAGCGCACCGGCCCTGGTCATGCCGAGGCCCACCATGCCGATGACGATGGACGCCGTCATAGCGATGACCACCCAGACGGTGGCGATGCGGCGGCTGAGCACCAGCTTCTTCTCGTCCTCGATGGCCATGAAGCGGAGCAGGATGTGGGGCATACCGAAGTAGCCGAGGCCCCACGCCATGGTGGAGACGATGTCCAGCAGGCTGTAGGATGCGGCCCCGCCGGTCACAGCGTCGTGGCTGGCCGTCATGGTCAGATAGCCGGAAAGGCTCTGGGCGTTCTCCACCACAGCGCCCCAGCCGCCGGCCACGACGATACCGTAGCCCAGCACCGCGATGAGGGCCAGCGACATGACCACCGACTGGATGAGGTCGGTGGTGGTGACGGCGCGGAAGCCGCCGAGGATGGTATAGCCCACGATGATGAGGGCCGACACCAGCATTGCCGCCATGTAATCTACGCCGAAGAGGCTGTGGAACAGCTTGCCGCAGGCCGCAAAGCCCGAGGCCGTATACGGCACGAAGAAGACGATGATGATGACTGCGCCCAGAGCGTTCAGCAGGTTGCGCTGGTCATGGAAGCGAAGCGACAAGAACTGCGGTACCGTGATGGCGTCGAGGTTGGCCGAATAGCGGCGGAGCCGCCGGGCCACGATGAGCCAGTTGAGCCAGGTACCCAGCGCAAGGCCGATGGCCGTCCAGCCCGGCGAGGCAATGCCTGTCAGATAGGCCAGACCCGGCATACCCATCAGCAGCCAGCTGGACATATCGCTGGCCTCGGCGCTCATGGCCGTGACCAGCGGCCCCATCTTCCGACCGCCAAGGTAGAAGTCGGTGCTGTCGTTGTTGGTCTTGCTGTAGGCGAAACCCACCAGCAGCATGGCCGCAAGATAGACGACGATGGTGACGATGATACAGATCTCACTCATATACGTTCCCCCTTTGGTGCTTTTTTCCTCTATGATAAAAGCACGGCCTGATTTTACCACAGTAAAGCGTCAAAGTGCAAGACCCCTGGGCAGATTCTTCCCCTATGACCGAAATTTCGTCCTTTACAGCGTCCAAAACCGCTCAATATGCCAACAGGCCGTCCTCCGGAGGAGGACGGCCTGTTGGTTCGGATGAAGAAAATGATGAAAACAAAGAAGATGACAGATTATTTTGCGGCTTCGCCTTCGGGGAAGATGATCTTGTTCACGAAGAAGAAGATGACCATCGAGATGCCGCCGTTGAGCACCGTAGTGCCGATGTTGTAGATGAAATCAGGCACCAGCAGACCGGCCACAGCCACCCAGATGCAGTTGATGGAGTTGACGATGCAGGTGATGAGGCAGAAGGCCAGCAGATACCAGCCGATCTGCTTGGCGAGGCTGCCCTTGCTGCGGAAGACGAGGCTGCGCTGGATGGGGAAATTGATGCACTCGCCGATGACCATGGCCACCATGTAGGCGCAGAAGTAGGGCAGGCCGCCGTGGGCCGCGTCATAGCCGAGGATATTCCACTTGAAGGTCTCGCCGAACAGGGTGATGTCGATGCCCGGCCAGCCGAAGTCCACCACCGGCAGGCTTGCAAATGCCTTGGGCAGGAACTGCAGAAGCAGATATTTGAACACGGTGATGAGGTTGGACACGATGACGAACAGTCCACCCTCCCGCACCCATTTGGCCGTGGCCGGATGCTTTGCGGCAAAGTTATTCCAGAAATTCATGGCCTTATTCCTTTCAGCTGTTTTTGAGCCGGTTTTCCATCTGGCTGTTCAGGATGAGATTCTTGACGAACTCATAGATGACCCGAAGGATGCCCACGAGCCAGAAGCCTTTCAGCTCCCAGACGAGGCCGTCCACCATGCCCATGCTCACCATGCCGTTGGTCATCTTGGCCAGCGCGCGCAGCGGCATATTATACTGGAACACGGTGTTCAGGTCGGGGGTGCCTTTTGCAAAGCTGCTGTCCAGACGGCAGCGCAGCACCTTCTGTGCCGCCCAGCCCAGCGGACTGCGGCCATGGTCCATCTCGCCCAGCGTCATGTTCCGGTCGATGCGGACGACATCCTCCGGGATCGGATGGCCCAGCAGAGCCTCGAACTCGGCGTCGGTCACATAGGTGATCTGGCCGGAGACGTAGTGGAGCAGGTCGAGACCCTCGTAGGGGTCGGGAGCGTTGGTCCCCTTGACGGAGACTTCCGCCGTCAGCCGGATGTCTGCGCTGGATGCACCCACGCGGAGCTGATAGCTTCCGCCTTCGACTTCCCAGCGGTCAGTCTTGACGTTCCAGTAGCGGAACGCCTTGTCGTCCAGAGCGATGCTCACCGTCCTGCTCTCGCCGGGGGCGAGGAAGACCTTTGCAAAGCCCTTCAGCTCCTGCGCCGGGCGGAAGATTTTTGCGTCCTGCTTTGCGACGTAGAGCTGGACGATCTCGGCGCCGGCACAGCTGCCGGTGTTGGTGACGGTAAGGGTCACGCCCTTCTCGTCTGCCTTCAAATCACTGTACTCGAAGGTGGTGTAGCTCAGGCCGTAGCCGAAGGGGAACGCCACCGGCACACCGGCGGTCTGATAGTACCGGTAGCCCACATACAGGCCCTCGCGGTACTCCACGTTCCGGCCCTCGCCGCCGAAGTTCGCCTTGGCGGGGGTGTCGTCGTGAGCCTGCGCCCAGGTCTGGGACAGCTTGCCGCAGGGGCAGAGCTTGCCCGTGAGGATGTCTGCGGCTGCGCCGGCGCCTGCCTGTCCGCCCAGTGCGCCGTAGACCAGCGCCCTGCACTGGCCGACCCACGGCGTCTCCACCGGCGCACCAGCGCTCAGCAGAACGACGACGTTCGGGTTGACGGCAGCCACAGCGGCCAGAAGCTGCTGCTGGTTCTCGGCCAGCTTCATGTCAGAGCGGTCAAGACCTTCGCTCTCCCGCAGCTCATCGAGGCCGAGGCAGAGCAGAACGGTGTCGGCCTTCTTTGCGAGGGCCACAGCCTCTTCCAGCTTCTCGGCGTCAGCTGCACCCTGACGCTCGAAACCGGAGGCATAGCCCACGAAGGTGATGCCGCTGTCGTCGGCCTTGATGCTCTCCAGCAGGGTGTCCACCTGCAGGGCGTTGACGGCGCTGGAGCCTGCACCCTGATAGCGGGGCGTCTCGGCAAAGTCGCCGATGACGGCCAGCTTCTCATTGGGCTTGAGCGGCAGGATGCCGCCCTCGTTCCTGAGCAGGACGATGCTCTCTGCGGCCGCGCGGCGGGCAAGCTTATGGTGCGCGGCCGCGTCGAAGGTGCGGGGCGCTTTTTCCACCGCAGCGTGGGTGGAGAGCACCAGTTCCAGCATCTCGTCGAGGCGGGCGTCCACGTCGGCCTCGGAAATTTTGCCGCCCTGTACGGCCTTCATCAGCTCCCGGATGGAGTCGCCGCCGGGGCAGGGCATTTCGAGGGTGGAGCCGTTCTTCACGCCGAGGGCGTGGTCATTGGAGCCGCCCCAGTCGGTGACGACGGCCCCGTCAAAGCCCCAGTCCTTCCGCAGAATGTCCTGCAGCAGGTGGGCATTCTCGTTGGCGTAGGTGCCGTTGATGAGGTTGTAGGAGGTCATGATGGTCTTGGGCTTTGCCTCTTTCACCACGATCTCGAAACCGGTCAGATACAGCTCCCGCAGGGTGCGCTCATCGAGCACCGAGTTGCTGACCATGCGGCGCAGCTCCTGACTGTTGACCGCAAAGTGCTTGGGGCAGGCAGAGATGCCGTTTTTCTGGATGCCGCGCACATAGGCAGCAGCCATCCTGCCCGCAAGGATGGGGTCTTCCGAGAAATACTCGAAGTCACGGCCGCAGAGGGGGCTGCGCTGGATGTTCAAACCGGGGCCGAGCAGGACAGCCACTTCCTGTGCGGCAGCTTCCTCGCCCAGTGCCTCGCCCACGGCTTCGCCCAGCTTCTCATCCCAGCTGCACGCAGTGGCGGAAGAGGTCGGGAAACAGGTTGCCGGAACGCTGGGGTTGAGGCCCAGATGGTCGGCGGCGCCGGCCTGCTTGCGGACACCGTTGGGGCCGTCCGAAAGGGTGATGGCCGGGATGCCTTTGCCCGGCAGAGCGCGGGTGGTAAAGACGGTCTCGCCCGAGAGCAGGGCGCATTTTTGCTCTAAGTTCAGTTTCTGGATGATGTCGGTATGCTTCATCGCATTTTCCTCATTTTATCCTGAGCAGGGCAAAGGCCCGCTGTCTGGTGCAGCGGGCCTTTGCCGTTGGTTCAGTTCAGGTGCTGCATGGAGAGAGGGTCCGGTTTAGACTTCTTCCTCTTCTTCCTTGCGCTTCTTGTAGTTCTTGATGGCGGTGTACTCCAGGCCAACGATGAGCAGTGCAACCACGACGTCAGCGCCGATCAGGACGACCTTCCACTTTGCCATGCCGGGGTTCAGGTTCTCAGCCTCATAAGCGCGGCTGTTGACCACGGTGTAGAGGATGTTCTTGGCAGAGGTGCGCATTGCCTGCTTGCTGCTGTTGGTCAGAACAGTCATCTTGTTGAAGTCATTGCCGGTGGTGCAGAGCATCAGATCGCTGCCGTTGCGGACGCCCTGATCAGCGGTCATGTAGCCGTAGACACCGAAGTAGTCGGTCTCGACGAAGCCGAGGAAGCCCCACTCACCGCGCAGGACGTTCTGCAGCAGCTCCTTGCAGCCGCCAGCCCAGCGGCTGCCGATGTAGTTGAAGGAAGACATGACAGCGTGGCAGTCAGCATCCTTGACAGACATCTCGAAGGGCTTGAGGTAGATCTCGCGGATCGCCTGCTCGTTGGACCAGGTAGCCAGCATAGAAGTACGGTTGCCTTCCTGATCGTTCAGGGCGAAGTGCTTCATGTAAGCGTAGACGCCGTGCTCCTGTGCGCCTGCGATGGCGTTTGCGGCCATAGCACCGGACAGGACACCGTCCTCCGAGTAGTACTCGAAGTTACGGCCTGCAAAAGCGGTGCGGTGGATGTTCATTGCCGGGCCATACCAGCCGGACGTGTTCATCTCGTTGGCCATCTTGCCGATGCTGTCGCCGAAGTCGTGTGCCAGATCTTTGCTCCAAGTCATGCCGATGAGGGTAGCAGCCGGGAAACCGACAGAGCCGACGCCGGTGAAGTTGTTGTTGATGGATGCAGGGCCGTCACAGTCGTTGGTGCGCACCTTGCCGATGCTGTCCACGGCTGCGGTCTGGTAGCCGCCGAAGCCGATGGTCTGCTGCAGGTCGTCGATGCTCATCTCATCCAGCAGGTCATCCCACTTGGAATCATTGTAGTCCACGCCGCGCAGGTCAGCCAGCTTGAGGCCGTTCTTTGCGCCGGTGGTGATGTCCTCTGCGTTGGCATCTTCGTCCTTTTCGTAGCCGGACTCGGTGTAGGTGAAGCAGTTCTCGAAGCCAGCCTTGATCTCGTCGCTCATCTCATAGGCAGCGGGAGCGGCAATGGCCTCGTCGTAGTTTGCAAAGCCGTCTGCACGGGACAGATAGGTGATCTCGCCCTCGGCGAAATCGAACTGGTTGGTCGCCACGACCTCGTCACTCTCGCGCTTGTTGGACTCGTTGTAAACGATGTCGGAGGCGACAGTGTAGGTCTTGGAATCCAGAACATTGTGGGAGTCAGAGTTGGTGCTGAGGATGTAATCGCCAGCCTCCAGCACATAGCAGCCGTTGTTCTTGTAATCGTAGGAAGCCAGCTCCTCGACCGGGATGGTGAAGTCGATGGTCTCGCTCTCGCCGGGAGCCAGCTCGCCGGTCTTGGCGAAGTCCAGCAGATTTGCGGAGGCCTTCTCGATGCCGCCGTTGGTATACGGAGGATCGCTGTAAATTTCGACGACATCCTTGCCGGCGACAGAGCCGGTATTGGTGACGGTGACGGAGAACTTCAGGTCTGCGCCATCGTTGGTGATGTCGCTCATCTTCTGGGTGAAGGTGGTGTAGCTCAGGCCGTAGCCGAAGGGATAGACAACTTCCTTGTCGTAGTCGATGAGGCCCTCATCGGCGGCAGTCTCATAGAACTTGTAGCCGACGTAGATGCCCTCAACGTAGTTGACGAAGGAGGGAGTGGTACCCTCGGGGTCAAAGCCACTGGCGTTGGAATTGAACTCGGAAGCGTTGGTGTACTTGAAGTCGCCGAAGTTGTTCCACCACGGAGAAGCGGTCAGGTCAGCAACATAGGTGTCAGCGGTACGGCCGGAGGGATTGACCTCACCGGCGACCACGCGGCCAAAGCCCTCAAAGCCGGACTGGCCGGTGCCGGGGCAGAGCAGAACGCCCTTGATCTGGGGGTAATCCTTGACCCAGTCCATCTCGAAAGCGTTTGCGCCGTTGTAAACGACGACGACGTTGTCGAAATTGGAAGTGACGAGGTCGATGAGCTCTTCCTCGCGGTTGGACAGCTGCAGGAAGTGGTCGCCCTTATCCCAGTCATTGCCCTCGTTCAGGCTGTCATCGTAAGTGCCGTTGTAGTAGCCGGCACCCTTTTCACTGCCGCGATACTCAGCCACACGGCGGATCCAGCTGCCGTCCACGACAGCAGACATGTCGGTGGGAAGGTCTGCGCCCTCACCGCCGACGCGGGTGATGACGACCATGGCGGTGTCAGAGTATGCCTTGGCGTTTGCCATCATCTCGTCGGTGTACAGGCTGACATTCGGCTCGGGCAGAGTCCAGTCCTGCTTGGACATACCAACGGTGGGGCGGGTGGAGCAGTAATCGGTGTAGAACTTGCTCAGCTCGTCGTTGGTCTCGATGCCTGCATCATGCAGACCGGTGAGCAGGTCGGTGACAGGGTAAGCGTCGTTCAGAGCGCCGGAACCGGTGCCGCCATAGCAGGGGCTGGTGGAAGCCCAGCCGAAGACGTTCAGCTTGGAGCCAGAAGCCACAGGCAGGATGTTGTCATCGTTCTGAGCCAGAACGATGCCTTCCTGGGTGATCTCATTGACCAGCTCGGTGGCCTCTGCGGAAGTTTCCTCACTGATGGAACCTTCGCCGGAGACCAGGTCCAGCATGGTGGACATGGGGCCGGTGCAGATGAGGTTGACGACAATCGCCAGCGCCAGCAGAATGGCGAGGCCGGACTGCGCACGGATCATCTTCTTTTTCGCTTTGGGCATCTTCCGCGCCGCGAACATCACGAGGAGCGCGAGTACGAGGACGACGCCGAATGCAATCAGATAGTTCTGGATGTTCGAAACTACCTGCATTACATCATCCATATTGATGGACAACATAATTTTCTTCCTCCTTATTCTGAATCCATATTTTCCGGGTACAGCTCCCGGAGCGTTGCCTCTATTATAAATGGATTCAAAGAAAATTCACAAACATCTTCACAATCTGTCATTTTGGAGGCATATTTTGCAGAAGTTTCAATTTGGTTTCAAATTTTATTGTGCTAATCCACAATTTCGAGCGCGGTTTTATTGTGCATCATGCCAAAAGCAAAAACTCCCCCAGCCGCTGACGCGGCAGCCCCCTCAAAGAGGCGGCCCTTGGCAAAGAGGACAATGTTTCGCTCTCTGCCAAAGGCTCCCTCCCTGAGGGAGCTGTCACCGCAGGTGACTGAAGGAGTCCCTTTACTTTTCCGGGACAGGCAGCAAGATCCGCAGGGTGAACCAGCCGTCGGCCCAATGAAGGGTCATGGTGCCGTCGTGGCGCTGGGCGGCCGCCTGCACGCCCTGCAGGTCGTAGCCGCCGTGGGCGTTGTGGACGGGCAGGCCGTCCGCGCCCAGCTCCACGGGCTGGGCGCAGTAGTTCTCGAAGCGGAGCATCACGCAGCCGCTCTGGTTGTAGATGGCCACCCGCAGCAGACGCTTTTCGGGGTCGGGCTCTGCCAGCACGCTCTCGATGGCGTTGTCCAGCGGCGCACCCACGAGGGTACACAGCTCCCGCGTGCTCAGAAAACCCAGCTGGCTGCCGTCGGCCACGCTGGTCATGTTGATGCCGCGCTGCTGGCAGTCCATACTTTTGGCGGTCAATAGTGTATCCAATACCGGGTTGCCAGTCTTGTTCTCGGCCTCATACTGCCGGAGGCCGCTCTCCATCCGGGCCAGAGCCGCGTCCTGCTTGGCCCGGTCGCGCTCGGCGCGGATGTCCGCGATTTGAATTTTCAGCTTGTGATAGCGGCTGTTGATGAGCCGGATGCCCTCCTTGCTCCGCTTGTACTGCTCGTACTGGCGGTGGAGCACCTCGTCCATGGCGGCAAGCTCACTGTGGAGCGCCGCCTCCCGCAGCTGTTCGTGCTGGACCGTCAGGATGAGCACGCCGCAGATGTCCACCAACGTGCGGATGTAGTAGACGCTCATGTCCACCTCGCGGTCGCCCAAGAACAGCAGGTTGCTCACCGCGAAGACCATCGCCGCCATGACGACGGCCACGAGGCCCGCTTTTCCGCTGATGACGATATGTCCCTTAGGGCTGGTGTGCTTATGCTCCAGCACCCAGATGCAGCCGAAAACGCCGCCATAGACCACCACCAGAAGCAGCAGTGACAGGCCGTCGGCCCCGCTGCGCTGAGGCCAGAGGAAGCAGTGCAGCTGCCACTCGGCGCTGGCCGCCAGCTCGGCCAGAACGAAGGCCCGGGCGCAGACATAGCCCGCTTCCAGCAGGGAGATGGTGCGGGTGACCCAGAGGTATAAATACTGTATCCCCACAGCTGCCGCCATGCAGGGGATCCACCACGCCAGCGGAACGCTGCCCGTGGCCTGCAAAAAGACGCTCAGGGCCAGCGCCCATGCCGCACTGGCAGCGATGGTGGCCGTTTTGCCGAAGCGGATGCCCAGCGGCAGGGCGTAGATGCCCACGGCCAGACACTCGGCCAGCGCCGTATACAGGCGCGGGATGTTGGGCAGTGCCGTCATGCACCCTCACCCCCGATGTGGTCGGCCAGCGCCGCGAGGAAGGCTTTCCGCCGGGGGCGGCTGACCTGCAATTCGTAGGGTCCCACCTGCACCATCCCCTGCTGCACGCTCCTCACCTGTGCCAGATTGACAAGGTAGCCGCTGTTGCAGCGGGCAAAGGGCCGCTCGGCCAGCTTTTCCTCAAAGGCTTTCAGGGTGCCTGCCGCCACGAAATCGCCCTCTTCGGTATAAAAATGGACGCGGTGTCCCTCGCTTTCCAGATAATAGATGAGGGACGAATCCAGCCGCCGCATCCCGCCCTCCACCGGCAGGGCCAGATAATGCCGTGCGCAGCGGCGCAGCTGTTCTTCGGCCTTGCGCAGCTGCTGCGAAAACGCAAAATAAGGCACCGGCTTGAG
>OCPR01001706.1_pt1 | contig 11907 bp, 9 predicted proteins | sample 1538611 | NCBI WGS metagenome assembly OCPR01 (sample SAMN04571711, study PRJEB22368) | human gut metagenome | biome: human gut; material: stool | host: Homo sapiens | place: Luxembourg | collected 2012-09-28
GCGGCGCATTCGTAATGCGTAGGTCGCAGGTTCAAATCCTGTTGTCGGCTCCAGTCATCTGAGTCTGAGAAGTTTTCTTTTCAGACTTTTATTTTATCTAAAAGAAATATTTCCATCTCCATACAAAAAAACCTCCCTCATATCGAAGGAAGTCTTTTTTTGATTACACCAATTGTCGCCTGGCCCTTTCCGCATCTTCATCGAAATCCCCTTCGGGATACCACATGACATGCTTCAAATCTACAAAGCACTTTTCCCCTTCCGCAAAAGTAATGCGGTGAGGCGTCTGTATTTTCAGAAGCTGGGTTCCTATCTTAACTTCATATTCTGTGGAATCCGTCAGGAAAATACGGCTGAAAATGGTAGTTTCATATCCGTGGTCACGATTCAGATCCACCGCATTGGGGCGGGTAGCAATAACCACTTCCCTGTCCACCCCTTCCGGTACGGTCACGGGAAGCGGATGCTCCATATCTCCTTTTGCATAGGCTTTTCCATGTTCCAGTACTGCATGAAGAAAGGTAGACTGTCCGAGAAAACTGTGGACGAAACGATTGCAGGGATGGTTGTACAAATTCGTCGGCGTATCCACCTGCATGATATTGCCCATATCACAGACCATCATTCTGTCGGAAATCGCCATGGCTTCACTTTGGTCATGGGTAACGAAGATGATGGTGAACCCAAATTTACGCTGGAGTTCCTTGATTTCAAAACGCATGCTTTCTCTCAATTTCGGATCCAGGTTGGATAACGGTTCATCCAAGAGCATAACTTTCGGATTGGTCACGATCGCTCTGGCAAGGGCAATACGCTGCTGCTGTCCGCCGGAAAGATCCGACGGATATACTTCTCCGAGCCCGTCGAGGCTTGTATGATGGAGCGCTTCATTGACACGCTTCACAATTTCATCTTTCGGCACTTTCTTAATAGTCAGGGGAAATGCCACGTTTTCAAAGACATTCATATGGGGCCACACGGCAAAGGCCTGAAATACCATGCCCAGTCCGCGATGTTCCGGGGGAACATAAAGATTCTGAGATTTAATGGAAACAGGGCGTCCGCACAAATGGATTTCCCCTTCCGATAAATCTTCAAATCCGGCAATCATCCGGAGTGTCGTCGTCTTGCCGCAGCCGGAAGGTCCGAGGAAAGAAAAGCATTCCCCTTCTTTAATGGAAAGGTTAAAATCATTGACTGCCGTCACCGTACCCAGCGTTTTTGTCGTGAACCTCTTTGTTACATGTTTCAGTACGATCTGGTCATCCATGGTTACACGCCCTTTCTGTCTTTCGTAATCTGTGTCACGATGAAATTGCACACAATGATAATCACGATGGCAATAGCCGCCAAAGCGGATGCCTGCGGTATCTGTCCGCTGTCACGAAGCGCGAAAATCTGCACCCCCAACGTACGGGAGTAAGGCCCATACAAAAGGATGGACGTTGTCAATTCACGCATAGAGGGCAGGAAAATAAGGAAGAAACCTGCTACCATGGCCGGACGGATCAGGGGAAGCGTAATATCTTTCAATGACTCCGTATGAGAAGCACCGCTCGCTCTTGCCGCCTCCTCCAGTGATGGATGCACTTGCTGCAACGACGCTGAAGCGCTCTTCATGGAGAACGACAGGTAACGCGCCAGGTATGCCACAAGGATAATCCAGATCGTATTATACAGGTTTACTTCCAAGGCGCCTGACCACGAAAGAATAACACCGATAGCCAGTACCGTTCCCGGTATGGAATACGGAAGAACAGAAAGCATTTCCAGTATTTCCTTGCCCTTCGGCTTAATTTTGATAACAACATAAGCCACCATAACACCGAGGAACATGCAAAGCACCCCTGCCGTCACGGAAAGGAAAAGCGAATTGGTAATAGAATCCATGGTTGCTTTGCTGGTAAGAATATTTCTGAAATTATCCAATGTAAGATTTTCAGGCGTAAACGGAAGGCCATAGGCTCGTACCAGCCCTTCTAAGAAAATCATGAGGAGCGGCACAACGACAATAACCGCCAATGTCATGATTGCCAGTACAAGAAGCGGATATTTCGCACCGCGCAGCTTAATCAGCGTCGGCCGCATACTCTTTCCCTTGATAATATCAAAGGAGCCGGAGCTGAGAACGACCTTCTGCAAAATCAGAGCCATTGCTACGACAAAAACCAACAGAATGGACAGCGCCGCACCCTGACGGATCCCGTCAAAGCTACCGCCTGCCCTGTCAATATAAGCATAAATAACCGTCGGTAATGTGTAAATCTGTTTCGAGAACCCGAGAATAGCGGGAACACCGAAATGAGCCAGTGAAGAAATAAGTATCAGCAGCGCTCCGGCAGAAATAGCGGGTGTTACGAGGGGTATCGTAATTTTACGGATAACTGTCTTCTGGGAGGCCCCCGCAATACGGGCCGATTCTTCCAAAGTGGGATCCATACGCTCCAGTGCTGAAACGACCTGCATGAATACGAAAGGAAAATAATAAGAAACCTCCACAAATATGATCCCGCCGAGAGAATTGATATTAAAGAGAGATGTTTCAATGCCAAAGGTATTCATAAGCCATGTATTCACATAGCCGCCGCGGCCGGATAACAGCATATCCCAAGCCATAGCTCCAAAAAACGGCGGAAACATGTAAGGAATCATAAAGAGCGCCCGCATCAAATTTTTGCAGGGAATATCACTACGCCCCAAAAGCCACGCATAAAACAGCCCTACAATCGTACCGAAAATCGTAACAGCAAAACCGATAATAATCGTGTTTGTCATTGCCTCTATATTATCCGTGCTGAACACGACTGTTTTAAACATTTCCGTATCAAACTGCCCTTCGTAGAAAAAGGCGTTATATACAATCATAAAAATAGGAATAAAAACAATAAAGAAAAGCAGCACAAAGCTGACCATAGTCATTGCTTTATCCAAACTGAGCGTCTTCCCGTCCAGCGCGGCCAGATCAGAAGGCACTCCTGACGATTTTCCAAATTTCATAGTCCACCTCCAGCCATACCATGCCTACTCGGCGGTCTTCGATTCATAATAACGGGGCTGCAGGAATCTGAGCCCTACTTCCTGCCCTTCTTCCACATTCCCATGTTCCATGACTTCCAGCGCGTTCGCTTGGACACGAAGTTCTCGGTCTCCTAAAGTGACGAAATAGGTATACTCGCTGCCAAGAAAAACGGAACTTTTCACAATCCCTCTGACAGAAGAAGAATCATCATAAACTATATCATTCGGGCGAATTCCCATTTCCATAGCCTTTCCTGCCATAAAGATATCTACCGGACAGTCATCATAAAGATACTCTTTCCCCACAGAAATATAGGTATGCCCATTCTTATGAATCAGCGGAAGGAAATTGGAAACACCAATGAACTCAAAGACAAAACGGTTTGCCGGCATAAGGATAATATCCTCATCATGCCCAATCTGGCAAAGATTCCCTTCCCTGTCCATAATTGCCATTTTATCGCAGAGTTGGAGAGCCGCTTCCTGATCGTGGGTAATATACAAAATCGTCGTTCCGATATCTCTTTGAATGATACGTATTTCCTCAAGCATCTCTTCACGAAGTTTCGCGTCAAGATTCGTAATCGGTTCATCCATAACGATAACATCATCACTGCTCACCAAAGCTCTTGCGATGGCCACACGCTGCTGCTGGCCGCCGGAAAGCTGGCTCGGCAAGTGCTTTTCATACCCCACCATGCGTACCTGCTCCAAAGCATGGCACGCTTTTTCCGTCATTTCTGCCTTATTCATGCGCATCTTTTTCATTGGATAAAGAATATTCTCAAGCACCGTCATATGAGGCCATACGGCATAGTCCTGAAATACGACGCCAATATGCCGATATTCCGGCGGCACATTGATTTTTTTCTCCGCGCTGAACAAACATTTATCTCCCACATAGATAGATCCGGTCTCCGGCTTAATGAAACCGAGCAAACAACGCACCAGTGTAGTCTTGCCGCAGCCTGACGGACCGACAAGGCACATGATCTGGCTTTCTTCCACAGACAGAGAAAAATTTTTTAAAATACACTTATCACCGTAATGGAAAGTTATATTTTCAAAATGGACATCTGCCATACACTACCTCCATAAAAGAATGGTGAAGACATTCCCGACAGTTTGCCTTCACCATCAATAAACCTGCTGTGCTGTTATTTTTTCTTGAAAATAGCATCAAAGTCGTCAAGAACCTTATTCGCGTTTGCCGCAAGCGTTGCCAAATCGATATTCATTGCATGAGCCGCGATTTCCTCAATCGTTACATCTTTCTGTTTGATATCTTTACGCACAGACAGCAAATTATTCGCTACCAGCACGTCCTGTCCTTCTTTGGAAAGAATGAAGTCATAAAGAAGCTTCCCGTTATCCATATTGGCCGCGCCTTTAACAAGCGCAATCGGACTGTAAATGGAAATACCGTCTTTTTCAGGATAAACGAATTCAATTGTAGACCCCTTCGTCTTGAGGTTTTCCGTTACATAGTCAAGACACATACCTACCTTGTACGCCCCGGCAGCAATCTGGTTATGGGTTGCCGTCGTGCCGGACTGCAGTTCAGCACCATTTTCCTTCAGTTTCCGGAAATACTCCGGACCATAATCCTTGCTTGCCATAAGTGCGCCGACAGCATATTTCGTCGTTCCTGCCGTTCCCGGATCCGTCATAACAATCTGTCCTTTCCATTTGGGATCAAGGAGATCATTCCAGTTCTTCGGCGCTTCTTCCTTTGTTACTTTTGTCGTGTTATAAGCGATACCCATATTCATCATACGGGCACCGGTATAATAACCCTCCGGATCAATAAATACCTTTTCAATATTCTTTGCTTCAGGAGATTCATATTTTTCAAGAATTCCCAGTTTCTTAAATCCGATGTAGTCAGCCGGATCACCTACCCAGATAACATCAGCTGCTACCTGCCCGGATTTGGCTTCTGTGGCAATTTTAGTAATAACTTTTCCTGTACCTGCGAAATAGTAGTCCATCTTAATATCAGGATATTTCTTTTCAAAAGCCTGTTTAATGGCGTTCAGCTGATCTTCCTGCATGGAAGAGTACAGCATAACGGTTTTCGTTCCTCCGGCTTTCGCCTTTTTATCCTGTGGAGATCCCGGTACGGCAGATCCGCCGCCGCAAGCAGTCAGACCAATAGCCAATGCGCATAAAACCCCTGCCGCCAATACTTTTTTAGCCTTCATAAATACGCCTCCCTATCACAATGGAACCCTTATACCCTACTTTACCGCATAACATAAAAGTTCTTTAAGTTCGATTTCAGTATAATACATCGCCTTTACACTTTCAATAAGACATTCCCCGTATCTGATTATGCTTATATTTCATTGATATAAGTACTGTCCTTGAAAAAATAGCATATATGCAAAAAGACCTCCCACATGTCGGGAAGTCCTCTTTTATTCAATGATTATACTTAAGCTTTTGACAAAAGTTCTTCTACAAAGTTCCAGTTTATGACATGGAAGAAGTTATCCACATAATCGGCGCGGCGGTTCTGATATTTCAAGTAATAGGCATGTTCCCACACATCAAGGCAGAGAATCGGTTTCTTGCCGTCCTCCAGCGGGCAGTCCTGATTGGCCGTGGATAGGACATCAAGTTTGCCGCCATCTGCCACGAGCCATGCCCAGCCGCTGCCGAAACGGCTTATGGCAGCCGCTGCAAACTGCTTCTTAAATTCATCAAAAGAGCCGAAAGACTCATCAATCTTTGCCAAAAGAAAAGCGGACGGTTTTGTCTGCCCGACAGGTGCCATCATCTTCCAGAAAAGACTGTGATTGTAATGGCCGCCTCCATTATTACGGACAGCCGTGCGAATCGCTTCCGGCACCTCATTCAGATGAATGATAACATCTTCAATGGACTTTTCGGCCCATTCCGGATAATTTTCCACTGCTTTGTTCAAATTTGCCACATAAGCCGCATGATGCCTGCCATGATGGATTTCCATCGTTTTTGCGTCAATAATCGGTTCTAAAGCGTCAAATGCATAGGGCAAGTCCGGTAATACAAAAGCCATAATAAACTCCTTTTTCATATACGACAGCCTCCTGCAGTTCTCTGCATTGGAAGTGGTTAAAATTTCTGTGATTTCATTATATCTTACTTTATCGATTTATGCAAATATCTCGATTTGTTTTTTTAATATAAAAGCAGGACTTCCTGCCTTTATATAAACCTTCCTATCCCTGAATCAAACGGCCTCTGTACTTACTGACCAGGAAAGAAGCCAACAGAATCTTTGCCAGATCTCCCGGAAGAAACGGAAACATACAGAGCAGAAACGCTGACCATACGCCTGTACCGGTAAGGAATATGAACCAAGCGATCCCCAAAATATAACAGCCCAGAGTACCGCATACGGAGGCAATCAGCATTGTTTTAAAACTATATCCATATTTCTCGGAAATCAGTCCTGTAACAAAAGCCATCACCGCAAAACCGATAATGAATCCGCCCGCAGGTCCCGCTATAACGGAAACACCGGAACGCATCATGGAAAAAACGGGGACTCCCGCCGCGCCGAGAAGAAGGTAAATAACAATACTCATCAGTCCATACCTGGAGCCAAGGAATCCGCCCGCCAGTAAAACGGCAAAGGTTCCCAGCGTAATCGGCACCGGCTGGATCGGTATCGTCAGTTGGGAACACACGGCGCAAAAGGCGGCAAAAAGTGCACAAAGCACTTGCATACGGATATTACTGTTATTCATAATGACCTCGCTTTATAATTTATGTTTTATTATAAACAGCCATCCTTTATATGTCAACGGCATATGTTCAACAAGGTTTATATTTTCAATTTCTGCCTATTTTCCGCAGTAAAAAAGACCCCGGGGAAATTCCTCTCAGGGTCTTATTGGTTTTACATCAGTTATTCTTCAACTTTTTCTTCTGTTTCCGCTTCGACTTCCGCCTCTTCATGAACCGGAGCTTCTACCAGAGAAAAGCTGATTCTCTTGCGGGCTTCATCTATGCCGATGATACGGACAGTCAGATCATCGCCAACCCGGCAGATATCGCCCGGTTTCTTGTTATGATCCTGTGTCATCTCATTGATGTGGAGCAGGCCGGTAAGCCCGTCTTCCAATTCTACAATAACGCCGAATTCAAGGATTTTTACCACTCTTGCACCGACTATATCATCCACTTCATGGTCTTTGACAGCAGTTTCCCATGGATTCGGAAGGCAGTCTTTGTGGCTGAAAGAAATTCTCTGTTTTTCTCTGTCGAAAGATTTAATTTTAACATCAATTTCCTGTTCCGGCTGGAGAACGTCTTCCACCTTGGAAATCTTTCTCCATGATACATCGGAAATATGAAGCAGGCCTTCAATACCGTTCAGCGCAACAAACGCGCCGTAAGGCATAATTTTCTTCACGGTACCTTTCAGCACTTCGCCGTTTTCATAAGCCTGTTCAATGACATCCAGCTCACCCGTACGCTGTTCTTCAAGAACGGCTTTACGGGAAAGGACGAGGCGGTTCTTTGTAGGATCCACTTCCAGAATCTTGGCTTTAAATTTCTGTCCGACGAGGCTCTGCAGAGAATGAACGAAACGGAGATCCCCCTGGGAAAGCGGGATAAAGCCGCGCAGGGATTTAAGCTGTACAAGCAGGCCGACTTTGATTGCTTCGATACCTTCGCATTCAACCGGTTCCCCCTTGTCAAAGGCTTCCTTAGCCACATCCCAGTCTGCCAGGCGGTCAACCTTGATCTTGGAAACAAAAATCGTGCTGTCTTCTTTCACACTGCTGACAACCTGCACACGAAGCGAGTCTCCTACCTGCAGTACATCTTTAAGGGATGCGGGCTCCGGATAGGAATATTCATGAAGCGGAAGTACGGCTTCGGTCTTGTATCCGAAAGAGATCCAGGCTTTGTCATCGGTCAGGTCTACTACCTTCCCTTCTACAACGCTGCCTTTGTGTACATCCAGGTTCATTTCTTCCTGTTCCAGCATTTCATTCATGTCTTCCATAATAAAAAATACCTCCTCTATGATCCAGTCCGGTGTGGATGCACCGGCGGTGATGCCAACTTTGCATTGACTGTGGAACCATTCTTTTTTCAGTTCCGCTGCCGTTTCAATATGATGGGTAACGGCTCCTTCCGCCTGGCAGACTTCCACCAATCTGCCGGTATTGGCACTGTTGCGGCCGCCTATAACGATCATCACATCTACATTCCGTGCCAGCTCTCCTGCCGCCATCTGTCTGTCCGACGTGGCATTGCAGATCGTCTTATGGACGCTCACGCTTCCCGCTTTCCGTTTGATCGCGGTAATCAAGCGGTCTGCCAGAGAAAGGGAGAATGTAGTCTGTATAACAATATGGACTTCTTCCAGGTCCGGCAAGGCTTCCATGTCTTCCATCGTTTCCACGATGTACGGCGCTTCACCCGCCCATTCAGCTACGCTCAGCATTTCAGGGTGCTTCTTTTCACCGACAAGCACAATCTTTTTGCCTTCCGCCGCCAGCCCTTTCGCTATTTCCTGGTTCCTCTTCACAAAAGGACAAGTCGCGTCAAGCAAAACTGATTTTTTGCGCTTGAGGTTATTATAACACGAAGGCCCTATTCCATGCGAACGAATAATCACTGTTTCATCGGTTATCTCATCAGTACTCATCACGGGAGAAATCCCTTTTCCCGCAAGCCTTGCCACGACCTGGGGATTGTGGATAATCGGCCCCAAAGTAACCGTCTTCTGTCCTGAAGCAGCAGCATTTTCCGCGATTTCCATCGCTTTTCGCACGCCGTAGCAGAACCCCATCACTCTTGCTTTATAAATTTTCATTGATATATTTTTTCCAACTTCCCCTTGCATATAACTAAAAACTACCATTTGCTATAAAAAAGTTCTTTATCTATTTAGTATTTATCTTCTCCATATACTCATCAGTTAGTTTTTGTATTTCCTCTTTGACTTTTTTATTCAAAGCCTCCACTGCTTCATCATCAGCTCTTTGCTTTTTTACTTCAATCGGTTTCCCGATGAGCACGGCAAGAGGGCCGCATTTGCGGGGCATAGTTACAGAACCTACCACTGCCACGGGGAGAATAGAAACTCCGCTCATGAAGGCAAGGGACGCCATGCCTGAATGAAAACGGCCGAGTCCTTCCCTTTGTATACGTGTGCCTTCAGGAAATATACCAAGTGCGTTGCCTTCTTTCAGTTCCAGAATCGCCCGGCGGATCGCCATACGGTCTATGGAGCCTCTTTTTACGGGAAATGTACCGAACTGGCGGAGAATGTACCCAAAAATCGGATTCTTAAAGAGCTCTTCTTTGGCCATATAATGGATGATGCGGTCTTTAAACGCCACGCCAACGATAGGCGGATCAAAATTGCTTTTATGATTCGGCGCCACGATAATTGCGCCTTTCCTGGGAATATTTTCCCGTCCCTCCACGTGGAGACCGTAAATGCCGAAGAAGAGTCCGTTGAAAAGCACTCTCACCACGCTGTAAAATATCTTTTTAAACATTTGCCCGCCTGACTTCCCATTTCTTTTCACAGATTTCCATAATTGCTTTAGCCGTTTCTTCCAGCGTAAGTCTGCTGTTATCCAAAAGGACCGCATCTTCTGCCTGTTTCAAAGGGGATACTTCACGATGGCTGTCCTGCCAGTCCCTTTTCCGGATATCTTTTTCCACCTCTTCCAAAGTCATGCCCGGATTCTTTTCCGTCATTTCTTTGAACCGGCGGAGCGCTCTCGTGTGAACGGATGCCGTAAGAAATATTTTTACATCCGCATGAGGAAGCACTGTCGTCCCGATATCCCTTCCGTCCAAAACAATCCCACCTTTTGCAGCCTGGCGTCTCTGTATTTCCACCATAGCGGCGCGGACGCCTGCCAAAGCGGAAACGGCAGACACCTTCGCCGAAACCTCAGGCGTGCGGATATGATCCGTTACATCATGTCCGTTGACAACCACATGCATGGTGTCAGCCTCTGGTTTCACTGTCATGTCCATTCCTGCCGCCAGCGCGACGATATCTTTTTCTTCTGTCAATTTCCGCCGAAGAACTTCGTAAGTCACGGCACGGTACATAGCACCGGTATCCAGATAAGCGTACCCCATATTTGCCGCCAGAATTTTGGCAACACTGCTCTTTCCTGCCCCCGCCGGTCCGTCAATCGCAATAGCTAATTTACGCATCTGTCTTATCTCCTGCTGCTGAAAGCGCTGCCATCCGCCCCATAGAAAAGGCGGCCTGTAGATTATATCCTCCCGTAAACGCATGCACATCGAGTACTTCGCCCGCCAGATAAAGTCCGCGGACAATCTTCGATTCCATGGTGGAAGAATTAACTTCTTTTGTAGAAATACCGCCGGCCGTTACAATGGCCTCTTCAATCGGTCTTGCCTTTGTAATAGTGAGAGGCAGTTTTTTTATTGTCTGCCGCAGATGAATACGCTGTGCTTTTTTCAGTGCCGCCGCAGGAATTTCTGCGGGGATATCTGCCAGTTTCAGCACCGCATCAATCAAACGGCGGGGAAGCAGCTCCGACAAGGCATTGCCCATCTGTTTCAAACGGAATTTTTGCAAATCACGGAGAATCCGCTGATCCAGAACTTCTTCCGTCAAAGCGGGTTTCAGATCAATATAACCTGTCACCTGATACCCCTGCGACAGCCAAAGCGTAACCACGTCGCTCTGTGTCAAAACGATGGGGCCGGAGATCCCGAAATGGGTAAAAATCATTTCTCCGAAAGCCTCGGATTTCCTTCTTCCCCCTGCTGCCAGCGCCAAAGTCACATTTTTAAGGGAAAGTCCCTGCAGTTCTCTGCAATACGGTTCTGCGCAAACAAGAGGAATCAGGGCAGGACGGATTTTCGTCACCGTATGCCCCAGTTCTCCGGCCAAACGGTAACCATCGCCCGTGGAACCTGTACGGGGATATGATTTGCCGCCGGTGGCAAGAATGACTGCATCCGCTTCATAGGTTCCCTTGCCCGTTACCACGCCGGCAGCGCATCCTTTCTTTGTCTGTATATGGAAAACAGGCTCGCTTAAATGGACATCGACCTGCTTTTCATGTAAAAGGCGCACAAAAAGATGGCGGACCTCTTGGGCATCATCGCTTGCGGGAAATATGCGCCCTCCCCGCTCCACCTTTGTTTCCAACCCCCATGTATGAAAAAGAGAGAGCAAATCCATGTTATTAAACCGCTTATAAGCGCTGAAAAGAAAACGGCCGTTTCCCGGTGTCATGGCGATGAAATCCATAATAGGCGCGTTGTTCGTCAAATTGCATCGGCCTTTGCCGGTGATCCCCATTTTCAGCCCAACCTTATCCATCTTCTCAAAAAGAAGGACTTTTGCCCCGTGATCGGCTGCTGTGACAGCCGCCAAAAGTCCCGCCACGCCGCCGCCGATAACAGCAATTTTTTTACCGGGGCGACTTTTTTACCGGTGGAGCTCATAAAGCTTTTTTACCTCCGCAGCAGTCAAACGGCGGTACTGCCCGCGATTCACATCCAGCGTAAGGAAACTGTACCTGATACGCTTCAATTCAAAAACCGGATAGTGGAAGATTTCCATCATCTTGCGGATCTCACGATTCTTTCCCTCATGGAGTACCATGCGGAGCCTTGTTTTATTCTTTTCCGCATCATAGCCGAGCACTTCGATTTCACAGGGCGCGGTCACACCGCTGTCAATCTTTACCCCCTTTTCCATCTTCTTCGCCAGTTTTTCAGAAAACTTCCCGCGAACTACCACTTCATATTCCTTCTGCACTTCATGGCGGGGATGGGTCAGAATAAAACCAAGCTGTCCGTCATTGGTCACCAAAAGGAGCCCTTCCGAATGGTAATCCAGTCTTCCCACGGGAAATACACGTTCCCGCACACGGC
>OCPR01001718.1_pt1 | contig 11823 bp, 8 predicted proteins | sample 1538611 | NCBI WGS metagenome assembly OCPR01 (sample SAMN04571711, study PRJEB22368) | human gut metagenome | biome: human gut; material: stool | host: Homo sapiens | place: Luxembourg | collected 2012-09-28
CGACTCCCATGGTGTGACGGGCGGTGTGTACAAGACCCGGGAACGTATTCACCGCAGCATTCTGATCTGCGATTACTAGCGATTCCAGCTTCATGTAGTCGAGTTGCAGACTACAATCCGAACTGAGACGTTATTTTTGAGATTTGCTTACCCTCGCGAGTTTGCTTCTCTTTGTTTACGCCATTGTAGCACGTGTGTAGCCCTGGTCATAAGGGGCATGATGATTTGACGTCATCCCCACCTTCCTCCGGGTTATCCCCGGCAGTCTCTCTAGAGTGCCCATCTTACTGCTGGCTACTAAAGATAAGGGTTGCGCTCGTTGCGGGACTTAACCCAACATCTCACGACACGAGCTGACGACAACCATGCACCACCTGTCTCCTCTGTCCCGAAAGAAAACTCCGATTAAAGAGCCGTCAGAGGGATGTCAAGACCAGGTAAGGTTCTTCGCGTTGCTTCGAATTAAACCACATGCTCCACCGCTTGTGCGGGTCCCCGTCAATTCCTTTGAGTTTCATTCTTGCGAACGTACTCCCCAGGTGGATTACTTATTGCGTTTGCTGCGGCACCGATGGGTCGTACCCACCAACACCTAGTAATCATCGTTTACGGCGTGGACTACCAGGGTATCTAATCCTGTTTGCTCCCCACGCTTTCGAGCCTCAACGTCAGTTACAGTCCAGTAAGCCGCCTTCGCCACTGGTGTTCCTCCTAATATCTACGCATTTCACCGCTACACTAGGAATTCCACTTACCTCTCCAGCACTCTAGATAAACAGTTTCCAAAGCAGTCCCGGGGTTGAGCCCCGGGCTTTCACTTCAGACTTGCTTTACCGTCTACGCTCCCTTTACACCCAGTAAATCCGGATAACGCTTGCCCCCTACGTATTACCGCGGCTGCTGGCACGTAGTTAGCCGGGGCTTCTTAGTCAGGTACCGTCATTTTCTTCCCTGCTGATAGAGCTTTACATACCGAAATACTTCTTCACTCACGCGGCGTTGCTGCATCAGGGTTTCCCCCATTGTGCAATATTCCCCACTGCTGCCTCCCGTAGGAGTTTGGGCCGTGTCTCAGTCCCAATGTGGCCGTTCACCCTCTCAGGCCGGCTACTGATCGTCGCCTTGGTGGGCCGTTACCTCACCAACCAGCTAATCAGACGCGGGTCCATCTTGTACCACCGGAGTTTTTCACACTGCTTCATGCGAAGCTGTGCGCTTATGCGGTATTAGCAGTCGTTTCCAACTGTTGTCCCCCAGTACAAGGCAGGTTACCCACGCGTTACTCACCCGTCCGCCACTAACTTACATATCGCTAGGCTTCAATGTAAGTCCGTTCGACTTGCATGTGTTAGGCACGCCGCCAGCGTTCATCCTGAGCCAGGATCAAACTCTCATGTTAAAATGGTGTTTGTGTCCTGCCAGTTTTATCTGGCATTGTTTACTGTTAATTCGGGTAGCTTGTCAATCTTTCGATCAACTTGCTTGTTCTTGAATTTCTCTGAAAATCTTGGAATTTTCAGGGTTGCATTACTGTTTATTTGTCAAAGATCATAACCTCTTGCTTTGCAAGAGCTTGTTCATTCGTTGCTGTTGTTCTCAGCGGCAACTCTGATATCTTATCATAACCGCTTTCGCTTGTCAACAACTTTTTTCGAAATCTTTTTCATCTTGGAAAACTTTGTTTTCCGTGACAGATATTTATGTTAACATATCTGTCAGACTTTGTCAACAACTTTTTTTGAAATCTTTTCAAGTTTCTTTCGAGCTGTTGTGTTGTCTCGGCGCTGCCTCAACAACGAATCTGAGTATATCACCCTGTGCCCCACTTGTCAACATTATTTTGCATATTTTTCAAACAATTTTGCAAAAGCAGTAAAAAAGCCCATAATCATGGGCTTTTTTGTCATTTTGGATCTTATTGTCTTTTCTCTTTTTCTCGTAATTTACAGTATATATGCCTATAAAAGTTGAATTGTATATTCATTTGATGTATTTTTGAGACGAAGAGAAATGTTTTGTATCCCATTTGCCATATCTTCATTTACTTCCAGTAGCAGGACCAATCCCTGTGTCTCACCGGGAGCCATGGTTTCCACATACGTAGACATGTCATTGGGCAGCATTGTGGTCAATGCATTTCCACGTGTGCCGTCATTTACAGTAATGATGTATCTGGATGCGGTACTCAGGAAATCAACATTCTCCTCCTGGTCTGTTCCGTTGGTCAGTTCAAAGTTCAATATCAGAAGCTTTTTCCCGGTGGATGCATCCAACGCAAAATAATCCTCTGCAGATCCGTCCTCCGGATAAGAGTCTGCTATCTGGTAATCTCTGTATGTCAAGGTCACTCCCTCCGCAAGTCCGAAGAAATCCTCCAGACTGGTGGTAATATCCTCCTGTGCGGTAGGTGCCTTGGCTTCTGAAGCAGTCGATTCCGCAGGCTTCTCTTCCGTCTGTGCATTCTCCTGTCTTCCGGTTTCCCTGGCCGCGTCTTTTTCCAGTTTTGCAATGACGATTTCCGGGTCCACAAGACGGCTCCGGTGATTCGCATCATATTTTAAGAGAGTTACCGCCGCATATTCTCCGACTCTTTGTGATTCCGCTTCTGTCAGATCCGGAATTTCATTTCCGCAGGCTGTCATGCCAAGCGCCATTACACACAATAACGCTCCGCATACAATCCTCTTTTTGTTTCCTGTCATTCTTCTATCCTTCCCTGTCTGTTTTTCCATTGTTTCCTGTATTTTTCTCAAGTACGATATAAATCCCGGCAATCGCCAGTGCGATCACACCCACCGCAAAGAAAAGGACCGTTTTCTGCAATACCGGTGCTCCCCAGTAATCATATAATGCTATTTTACCACAAGTGCACAAAGAAAGCACTAGTCCATATATTCTTACCGGCTTATCTTTTTTCAAAAAGCCCAGTGTTACACTTACCAGCGCAATCAGCATGATCAGAACACTATTGATCACGGGAACATTGGTCTTAACGATCAGTGCCATATAGGTCAGAAAGATCACAATGATCAGTTCTCTGTGTTTAAACTTCTTATAGTATCTCTCCTGCAATGTCAGTACCAGATAAGCCAGTACAAACACAAACATGCACAGATAAGTAAGATAAGAGTTCCGGTACACCGGATTTGCCAGAGCGATCAACGCTCCGATCTGCCCCACCATTACAACTACATTAAATACCAGGATGTTTTTCCCGCGCATATATTTCACATTATTAAACAGCAATATACTTACAAACAGGATCCCCGCAAAAGCCGGCAGCTTTAGCATCGGCATCAAATTGGCCGCTGCAAAAAATGCCAGGGAAAAAGTAAGCAGGAGCTCCTGTATCGTTGTCCATCCATAGACCAGGAACATACTGAGGATGGTTCCCGCAAGGAGCAGGTATGCATACGGTATTTCCTTTCCGTTTGCCAGAAGTTCAATACAGTACAGTGATGTAACGATCACATCCAGTGCCCTCAGTCCGCCTTCCGCAAAACGGGTCAGTATCTTCGTCAGTAAAAGCAACGCTGTCAGGCATATGAGTATCGGCCAGTTACTTTCTATTACAGAAAAGGCACATACCGCAACAAAACTGAAAAAGTAACAGGTCAGCCATTTTTTCCACGTTCCACGTATGGCAATTCCCGCAAGAGCCGCGACTACAAACGCCATTCCCGTCAGGGCGATGATTCCGATATACGCGTCGTTCTCCGCTCTTCCCCAATAATTGTTCATCGCCGTACCGGTTGTAATTCCGGCTACCAGAAGAAATGCTATATAGATTGCCAGCAAGCCGTTTTCATTCACTGCATGGCCCGCCTGTTTTTCTTTTAGTATGTAATTGCTCTGCACTACCAGGATCAGATGTGCGATCAGGAAAAAGGTTCCAAATGCAGCTGCTGTCACCCAGACCGGCATTCCCTGTGTACTGATCACACAGGATACCGTTACCGGGAAAAGGATCGTAGTGCTGACAAGTTGTATCAACTGCGAAGCCGTATGATATCTTCTTACCGGCACACAGATGCTCAGTACACTCAGTAACAGAATCAATGCCAGCACCAGCAGGCCTTCCGGCTCCGAAAGCAATGAAGAACCGAAAAGCGGATACGCACAAAGCCAACATGCTGCGATTCCCAGCATTCTGTGTATCAGGGAATCCCTTTTTCTGCTCAGTAAAACCGTGCCCACTGTGATCACTGCAATGATCGCCGCTGCAGGAAGCATACCGAAATTATGTAGGGAAATCGTATTGATCATGGTCGACAGATATAACGCCGCTATGCCGATAGCCGAAAAGATCTGGGCCAGTTTCGGAAGCTTTCTGTGGATCAGTAATTCTGCGATCAATACCACTCCCAGGGAAACTGCATATAAAGAAATACCTTTGATCCAGCCGTTCATAAAATACATACCAAGCAATACCAGTGCGGTCAGAATAAAGATTCCGCCAACCACCGACAATGCAATGGTTGCGACCAGATATTCCGCATTCTGCTTCTTCTGTGCCGGAGCCTGCGTCACCGGTGCCTGCACCTGTTGCATAGTAAACTGCCCCACTGGCTGTGTCTGTGATTGCCCGGCTGTCTGCTGTTCTCCGGCGGCTGCCTCCTGTGGTACACTCTGCTGCGGCACAGATGACTCCGCTCCGGTTTCTCCGCCTCTGTTTGCATTGATCTGCTGTCTCTGGTACCAGAATTCCACGCTTTTATCCAGTTCTGCCTGTAGCTGTTCTACATATTCCGGCTGTCTCTGTATTCTTGGAAGTAATTGCTGTAAATACCTGGTAAATATCGGATCATTGGACTGCATCAGGTATTCTCTTGCCTGTTGTTCCAGTCTCTTTGCTCGTTCCTGTTGTGTATTGGTCTCCATCTTTTATCCTTCCCTCATTGTAATTTCTGTGATCTTATGACACTATATACTCTCTGTATCTGTCCATATCCTGTCTATGGCAGTCCGCATGGATCAGAATACCGTCCTCCCTGTACTCTCTGGAAAGGATCTGCGCCTGTTCCATCAGATAGGAAGCCACATTTCCTGCACTGTACGGGATCAGAAATACACACTCTGCATTATCCGCATAGACTTTCTGTTCAACAGCCTCCGCCAGTTCACGGATACCGATATTAAGTCCTGCCGCCAGATACCAGTTGTCCTGTCTCTTTTGCGGCAGTGGTTCCATCCCACATTTGTCTACCTTATTATACACTATGATCTGCGGAATGTCACCTGCTCCCAGCTCTTTTAAAGTATCTGCTGTTACCTGCATCTGCTGTCTGTAATTTTCATCACTGAAATCCACCACCTGGATCAGCAGATCCGCATACCTGACCTCCTCCAGTGTGGAACGGAATGCTTTTACCAGTCCGTGAGGCAGTTTATTGATAAAACCTACGGTGTCTGTCAGGAAAAACGGTTTATTATGTCCGGTATCCACACTGCGGACACTGGTCTCCAGTGTAGCAAACAGCATATCCTTTTCCATGACCGTTTTATCCGGCAATTCGCCGAACTGCTCTACCATACGGTTCAGAATTGTAGACTTTCCCGCATTGGTATATCCTACCAGAGCCACCTGCGGGATACGGGACTGCTGCCTCTTTTTCCGCTGCACCTCTCTGGTACGTCCCACATCTTCCAGTTCCTTTTTCAGTTCTGTGATACGATGCTCGATCTTACGCCTGTCCAGTTCCAGCTTTTTCTCACCGGTGCCTTTATTACTCATGCTGCCACTGGCACCGCCCTGTCTGCTCAGTGCATCATACATTCCTACCAGTCTCGGCAGCATATATTGCAGTCTGGCTGTCTCCACTTGTAATTTTGCCTCTCTTGTCTGGGCCCGGATGGCAAATATATCCAGGATCAGATTAGTCCGGTCGATGATCGGCAGTTCCAGTTCATTTCCCAGATTTCTTACCTGCGAAGGTGTCAGAGAATTATCAAACACAATCTCCTGTGCCCCGCATTCTTCTGCCAGCCTGCGCACCTCTGTCACTTTTCCGGTGCCGATATATAACGCTTTATTGACATGATCCAGCCGTTGTACCATCTGACCGGCCACTTCTTTTTCCGCAGCTTCCGCCAGACTTGCCAGTTCCTCCATGGAACGCTCAAAATCCGGTTCTTCACCGACATCCACACCGACTAACAGTACCTTTACCGGTGCCTCCTGTATCTGTTCTTCCCTCATATAAAAATATATCCTTTATATTTACTATTTTGTCTCTAACTCAAACCAGAATTCCACGCCGTTGTTGTAATTGTTCACACCGAATTGCTGGTTCATGGATTCCATGATAGCCTTCACGATAGACAATCCCACACCGCTGCCTCCGTATTCTCTGGTTCTGGCCTTATCCACCTTGTAGAACTTCTCCCAGATATGGTGGATAGAGTCCTCCGGGATCGGTTTGCCTGTATTGAATACAGATACCCGTACTTTGCCGTCCTTTTGTTCCATTTTCACTTCGATGATCTTATCATCTTCACAATGATTGACCGCATTGGAGAAAAAGTTCATGAACACTTCTTCTATTTTAAATTCATCCGCCCATGCATAGATCGGCGGATACTCTTCCATCCGCACAGTGATCTCATGCTGTTTTGTCAGAATTGCCGCTGACTGGATATAATTTTTCACCAGCGCCGTAAGGTCGAACCGCTCCATGGCCACCACATCATTACCAAATTCCAGCTGGTTCAGGGTCAGAAGCTTTTTCACCATGTTGTTCATCTTCGCTGCTTCGTCCACGATGACATCACAATAGAACTGCCTGCTCTCGGGATCGTCATTGATCTCCTCCTGCAGCCCTTCCGCATAACCCTGAATCAGCGCAATGGGGGTCTTGAGTTCGTGGGATACATTGGTCAGAAATTCCTTGCGCATTTCGTCAATGGCTTCTTTTTTCTCCACGTCCCGTTGCAATTCATTGTTCGCTGTCTTCAGTTCCGAAATGGTTTTCTCCAGGGAATCGGACAACTTATTGATATTCTCTCCCAACAGATCGATCTCATTATGTGCCTTCCCCTGATATTTTGCCTCAAAATCCAGCTGTACCATCCGTTCCGAAATATTATTCAGTTCCAGGATCGGCTTGGTCACACTTCGGGAGACGAACCAGATAATAATACCACCCGCCATTGCTCCCAGACATCCTGCAAGGGCATAGAAGCGGTTGGCGATCTTTGCACTCTCCTGAATACTGGAAAGAGGTGTCTGCATAATAAAAGAAATGCCGGTATTCAGTCTTCCGTAGATTTCCAGATATTCCTTGTCCTCCTGTCCGGTTCTCTGGATCACATAGTCATCGCCGTTCTCGATCACCCTCTGGTCATTGAAAGGTATGCTGAGTCCAAATACATAACCGATCAGGCGGTTTTCCAGTCTCTCACCGCCGTTGATGGACACATATTTCATATTGGAATTCACATCCATAACGCATACCGTCATGTTGTAGCTTCTGCACACATCATCCAGTTCTCTGGCAAATTCTTCCGTGTCATAGCTGTCGCTCTCCGCTGCCTGCTTGATGGTTCCGTAAGCATCATGAATAACATTCAGTTTGCTCTGCATATATACTTTTCCCAGAAATAAATAGTTGATCATCAGGCACAGCAGGATCGTACCGATCATCAGGCCGATAAAGATCCAGGCAAGCTGTCCCCTGATAGAATGTACTTTTCTCTTTTGTTGTTTATTCCGCTGTTTCATCCATCTTGTACCCCATGCCCCATATGGTCTTTATGAGATTGCCTTCCTCGCCCAGTTTGCTGCGCAGTTTTTTCACATGTGTGTCTATGGTACGGGCATCCCCAAAATAATCATAGTTCCACACATTGTTCAGGATCTTTTCTCTGGACAGGGCAATGCCTTTATTTTCCATAAAATAGGTCAGGAGTTCAAATTCCTTGTAACTTAGATCCACATCTTTTCCATCAATGATCACGCGGTGTGCCGCCTTATCCACGGTAATGCCGCCGCAGGTCAGAGCCTCTTCCTGTCCCAGCTGATTTGTTCTGCGCAGGATTGCTTCCACTCGGGCCACCAGAATCTTGGGACTGAAGGGCTTGGAAATATACTCGTCCACTCCCAGCTGAAATCCCTGCAGTTCGTCTCTCTCATCTCCGCGGGCTGTCAGCATGATGATCGGTACTTTGGAGTTGACACGAATTTCCCGGCATACCTGCCATCCGTCCATCTTCGGCATCATCACATCCAGAATGATCAGTGCAATATCTTTTTCTTTATAAAAAATATCCAGTGCTTCCTCACCGTCACCGGCTTGCAGCACATCAAAATTGCTCTTTACCAGGAAATCCCGGACCAGCTTACGCATTCTGCTCTCATCATCTACTACCAGTACTTTCAGTCTGTCCATACACCCTCACCTTCCTATCTTGAGATAGTAACTATTCAGTCCCATTCGCAAAATCGCCTCTTCGAGGCTTTCCTGAATACTTACACTATAGCGTGTAAATATGTCAATTTTGTGAAACTTCGGTCTCTATATGTAATTCTCTTTCCTTTTCCCGTACCGTCTGCTCCCTCTGGGTCAGTTCCTGCTCCCAGGTGGCATATTTGTTCTGCAGATTTCTTTCATAATTCAGGACATTGGGCTGATCGGAATTCAGCGTGATGATAAACATTGCAATAATTGCAATGACCATCACAATATTCATAATAAGAGACAGCCGGAACGTCGTATTTTTATTTTCTTCCGGTGCCGGTTTGATTCTTCTTCTGGCAGGAGACGTTTTTTCCCTGGTGTCCGCAAAGTTCGTCCACAGAGGGATAGGCGGAATCTCTTCTCCCAACAGATCCTGCTCTGCTTTCAGTTCTCCCTGCAATTCCCTAAGGTATTCCAAACCTACCGGAGTGCGGAACACCCTGTCATCCAATGCTTTTTTATAAATAACCAGTACGGACTCCAGATTTGTCCGATCGATCCGCTTATCCAGATAAGCAATCTTCTGTCTCTCCTGCTCTGCCAGTCTGGCATCTTTCTCTGAATAGAATGCAAATCCGGACACTACATGATCCGTCCGGTTTTGCTGTTCCTGTTCTTTCTGTACATCCATTACTGGTTTTCCTCCGCGCTTCCTGCTGCAGCATTCTGCAATAAAATATGTTCTCCCTGTACCAGCGGGTAATGGACAGGACGATCACTGTCCAGATTCTCCCGGTACATATCCACTGCAGTAATCTGATGATTTTCATAGGTCGTATAATAGTAAATTCCTCTGTCTGCATTGCAGCAGGAAGTGTAGATAGTGATCTCATACTCCCCTTTGTCCAGCTGACAGCATCCTCTGGTCTGATCCACGCTCCCCAGAATATGGAAAAACTGGCTGACGTTCTCCGACTCAGACAATCCGGACAGGGAATTCATCTTCGTGAATGCCACCCGTACAAAACGGGATGCAGAAGACAGATCCCCGGGCAGTCCCATGGCTCCCATGCCTCTGCTGTACGGCTTCAGCTTCAGATCTGCGGAAAAACGGTTTGTCGGTGATTCGGAAGACAGGGACATATAATCGTTCAAACGAAACATCTGGATTGGAAACGGGGGATTGTTCGTCAATACTCCCACCGGGTTGTCATAGATCTTCAGTCCCTCCTGCACAGACTCGATCGTAATGGCCTCTTCCTTGTCTGCCAGAATCCAGTGCAGTGGAGAAACCGGATATTTTTCATTAAAGGGCGTATCCACCAGATTGATATGGGATAACAATACTCTGGCTTCCTGCACATTGGCACACTGCCCCAGAATCCAGGGGATAAACTCAAACTGGGCGATGTTGTCCTTACCTGTCTGCACTTTGCTGTATACTGCATTTCCCGGGAAATTCAGTCCCGCCATGCCGAGTCCTTTCTCATTCACTGCATCATAGTACAAAGGATAATCCCCTGCCATATGAGCAATGCCGATCATGGCATAATGCTCCGTCAGGGCATTCTGATGCCGTAGCGGAAAAGGATAATTGCGTGGTGTTACCGTTACCTCTTCCCCATAGTTAAATTCATAATCAAAAGTTCTGCCGAAATAAAAATCCTGTGATCTATAAGTTGTCGCTGTACACATAACATATACTCCTTTGTTCTGATTCAAATAGATATAGAAACTAGTCTTAGTCTATAGCATTTGCAGAATGTTTGCAAGTATACGAAAAATGTTGACGCAAATATGCCCTTGCGATAACATAAAGACCCAAAAAGAGTACTACTGTACAGCAACCCTGGTTAGTCCGATCCGGGAAAGTTAATATCTATCGCAGCAAACCATATTCTTATCTTTACTAAGCAAATAATAAGGACCTTCGAGGCTGTTATCAATATCTCGAAGGTCCTTTTCTGCTATATCTAATTCACTTGCCGATTAAGGATTACACCGCTTACAGGGCATATATCCCATATTGATGATATCTTCTCTGTTGCCGGTATATATCTCTTTGTTTTTCTCCTTCATCTGATCCACGCTGGAGCAGGACGGATAGTGGAATTTCATGGTGTTGGTATTCAGCACGTAGGTAGTTTCCTGTGATTCCTGTGGCACTGACGGTTCCGGTGTGATCTGCACCGTAGTGTCTGTCTGGGGTTGTTGTGTCGGTGTTTCTATCACAATGGGTGCTGCCGCTTCCTGGGATGCCGCGTTGCTCTCCGCCCAGTTATCTCCGGTGGCATAGTCAATACCGATCCCCGGCTGCACATTGTAGGCAAATACACAGAATTGGATTCCCTCTCCGACATCTTCCACAGAATAGGCTTCCATGAGGACACCGTCTGCCAGCAGGTTATCCCCGTCAAATATGGGAGTGACACGGTACAGGACATGATTCCCTGTATTTTTGACATAATCGCAGACTTTCGTCTCAAAAGGGAGCATTCCCTGCACGTTGAGATATCTGGTTCCGGTGATCAGGTTCTGCGGATTGGCGTTTTCCGCCGCCAGCATGTAGGCGATCAGGTGGCAGCGATTGTATAGGTATTTTCCGTCCACGTTATCGTATTTCACCAGATGCCATCCGGTAGGCTTCACGGCTCCGATCTCCCCTCTCGGTTCCGTCGGCATCAGGTCCTGTCCTACGTTGGCATATGCCACGCCACAGCGCCCCAGGCTGTCCAGCTCGCTGTATGTCTCGAAGGACTGTGTGGTCAGATCTGCCTCTGTGAAATAAGGTTTGTTGCCATTGACCTCTGTATAAGGCATGCCGGAGTATGCCGGAATCTCCCAAATGGAAAATGCTGACGTGCCCTCTCCTGTCGGAACATCTGTTGCAGATGTGACCTGCTGCGCTTCTTGTGTATCTGAAGCGTTTTCCTGTGACTGTCCGGATTCGGGTTCCGATGCTGCAGTCTCCGATGCTTCCAGCAATTCGTAGGGGATCGTCGCCGGCTGCTCTATCGTATAGGTATTATCCTGCGGCGTGACGGTGCTTTCCGCACAGCCGGTAAATGTCAATAGCAGTGCCAGCCATAGTGACAATTGTGTTATCAAACGTTTCTGAGGTCTGTTATGTTTCATTTTCATAGCTTGTCAATTACTCCCTTGTAAAACTCTTTAGAAATTATACCACATTTTTCTTCATCCGACCCGTGAATTATACTGAGTTTTGTTGACTTTTTCAGCAGATTTGGGTATATTACAGTCAAAAGAGATAGCCTTCCCTGAAGATCGTTCCGGATGTTTGGTTGAGGCAACATGAAATGCAATCGAGTAGGAGGCGGTGATTAACCGCCGTCCTCTCACACCACCGTGCGTCAGACTGTCTAACGATTGGTATTTATGATATAATTAAGTTACAAGATATAGGAAT
>OCPR01001724.1_pt1 | contig 11766 bp, 6 predicted proteins | sample 1538611 | NCBI WGS metagenome assembly OCPR01 (sample SAMN04571711, study PRJEB22368) | human gut metagenome | biome: human gut; material: stool | host: Homo sapiens | place: Luxembourg | collected 2012-09-28
TTTTGTAGCTTTTGATTTTTCTGATGCAGATTTAGCATTGTCAATCGTATATTGTGCACTCTGCATTGCATTTTCCACATACTTCTGTGCCTTATGAAGATAATCTGTTCTCACTCTGCCGACTGTGTCAGCATCATATCGGTGCATATAGATAAGTGCTTTAAATCCATTTTGCTTACCACTATCAAAAAGCCAGTAGATAGGTCGCTTACCGGAACCCGTAACAGAATAAGTATTACAATGATCCTTAAAAAAATTATTTAAAAAATAATTTCTGATTACTTCTCTGCTTGTATTTCCTTTGTTACCAAGTGCTTTTGCTATAAAATCAAGGTTTGTTTCCAATGATTTCTCACCATATACAATCTTTACCCATTCACAAAATCTTGAAACAATATCATCTGAAAAATATTCTTCATCCGTAATTGGAATAATATTATCTTTATCCGGATTATAAGTACATTTTTTCCCACCATCATCTGTCTTATAATAAAATTCACCTATCGGAACGGATGCACCCAGTGCTCCTGCAAAGCTAGTTCCACATACCGGTGCAGACGCTTCAAAAAAATGCGATTCAAATGGCTGTCCTGCCAAAACAAGACCTTCCTCATCCAATGAGTAGCGTCCAAACATACAGCCAACAGCATAAGAAATCAGGCTCTTAATATCAAGCTGTAAATCTGCTTTATGGACTGTGACATCTCTTTCTTCAACATCTGGTGTTACCTCATTTTCTAACCCATATGCATTAATAAATATTTTATTTAATTCTGTCTCATTTCTTATAAGTGTTTTAATTCTGTTGTCGCACTCCATTTCCCATTCTACAAATTTTTCAGAAAGATCTTTTGATAATGTACTCTTCACTAATGGATGTATCTTATAATCCCAAGATGTTTCATAAGAGTCCCAATCCATTTTACAGCAATCAATATTTTCTTTTGCCAATTTTTTTATTTCTTCTAATTCAGGTAAAATTATTGGAAAACTTTTAACATCCTTAATTTGTAAATTTATTGATGGATTAAAAACCCAAAAGTAGTATTTTGCCACATTAGAGTTTAGTAATGCTAAAACTTCATCTTTGTTGCCGAACAGATTTATTGATGGTCCTCCCTTATCAAAAATACACCCTTTAGGTAGATATCTAAACCCCGTCCCTCTACTCGTAATTGCCGAATATGTTATCCCCTCTTTATACCAAAAATCTTCTGCTAATAAATTAGATGTTTTATTAGTCGCATAAAAATTTCTAGCTTCTTCTGACCAATTTACAATATAAGATAAATTACCATAATACTGCCTGTAATCACCACCTTTAGCATACAATCGCCATTCATTACCCACTTGTTCTTTTTCAACTTCCCAAAATAGTCTTAAATATTTCTCATTATCACCTGTAATATTTTGCGAACCAGTTAATTTTCCATAATCTTCAATATATTTTGCATTCTCAAAATTATCTATAAAATTATCACTCACATAATAAGCATATGGTATGCCTGGTATATTGCCAAATCTCATACATTTAGAGTTAATTCTATTATGTGTATTGAAAAACTCCTTTGCCTTCTCGCTATAACTTTTATATTCTACAAGTCTTACAAATTTCGTAAGATAATTATTTTTTTTATTTTTTTGATAAATAAACGAACATGTCTGTACAACATCATTACCAATCTCTTCAAATGCTTTAATTCCTAAATGAACCATATTTATTAAGTTACAATTAAGCATCTTGTTTCTTAACTTTTCAAAACTTCCAATGAACATCCACGAATGTTGCGTTATCATCGCCTGATACCCGTTCTTCTTAAGCATCTCCCCGCAACGCTCAATAAACACAGCAAATAAATCAGCCTTACTATCAGGATAATTTTTCTTAACAAAATTATTTACTTTTGCACTAAGATTACTCGTACCCGCATACGGCGGATTAGTAACAACAACCTCATATTTCTGTGCCATCACCTTCCCAATTCTAATCAATCGTTTTAGCTTCTCTACAGTCTCTTCTAATCCGTATGTATCAAAAGAAATCTGACCTTCAGTATTGCTGCTTTCTACAAATCTGCCTAACAATTCCCAATCATAGCTTTCCACATTAAGCAAAGAACCATATTCCTTTGCGTCATTTAATGTATTAAGAAGTCCTTCCATTTGCAATAATGCGGTCTGTTTCTCTTCCTCTGTCAATCCTGCCCCAAAATATTTAAGCTGACTGCGATTGATGCCATTGCTCTCCTGCACGGCATATACATTAGGCTCTATTCCTCTCGTCAGGATTCGCCTGTCATACTGTCTTGCTTTCATCAACACTGCAAAATAACTTAACTGTGCTGCTCTGTCATCTATATCAAGTCCATAAATATTATTTTTGATAATGCTCTGTGCCGCATCTCTCTGAGACCATCCGGCATTTTCATATATCTGCATAAATACATCAAACGCATACACCAAAATATGTCCTGAACCCATGCATGGATCAATGAGTTTTATATCTTCAGGTTTTAATGTCGTATATTCTGCCTTTATCTTATCAAGTTCCTGCTGTACATCCTCTTCCTGCTTAGCCTCATCCAGATAATATTTCCATTTTCCTTTCAGTTCATCATCAGGATGTCCTTCTACCCACATTCTGCCGAGGCTGTTTTCTACCATATATCTTACAATCCAGTCCGGAGTAAAAAGCTGGGTAACTGCTGGAATTTCCTCTTTTGTGATTTTGCCTTTCTTTGCAAATGCTTTATTTTTAGGCTCTGTATTATAATATTGATATAACCATCCAATGATTTCCACCTGTCCTGCTGCCTTGCCATCTTCGCCAACAGTAGTGATATTAAATTCTTTTTCATCTATACCATCTACAAGCATACGAATTACATCATCTTCATTTGTAAATGAAATATTCAGCAGCATTTCAGTATAATCTTCTGTCTCTTCAAAAAGTCCCGGTAATACTTCATGAAGCAAATTGCACTGCTTTATAAAGAGCATTCTGAATAAATCATCAAGTCTGTTATTCATCTTGGCATCAATGATTTCTTCTCTCTCCTTATCCGTGAAATCCCAATCAATATCAGGTGCCATTGTTACCACATCAGGCTCATTCTTTACCAATCCGCTTACAGTGGATTTTTTTTCAGAAGAAAGCACACGAACTCTTACAGGATACATATAATCATTAACTTCCATAAATCGGATAGCACAGATACGATTAAACCATGTATATGCTACTTCTTCCACCACCGCCTCAAAGCCTTTTGCATTAATCTGGTCTACCAGTTTTCTTCTCTGCTCACACTGCTTTTTGTTAAGTGTTACTTCTGTTCCTGCGGTTGTCTTATATACTTCAAAATCGACACCTTTTGTTATTGCTTCACTGCAGTTATCCGGTGTGATTCCAAGCATACCTGCTTTATCCGTAACAGATGCTATCAGTTTATTTCTTGCATCTATTGCAAATTTCTTAATTGCATTTTTGTTCATGTGCTATATCCTCCAAACTAATCGTTTATGTTTACAATTTTCTTCGTCTCCTGTATGTAGTTTCTGATACATTTTCCTCTATATATCCCTGCAGATGTCTATCTGTACTCCATATCATTATTCTGCCAATTTCCGGAGTATTAGACTTATATTGCTGATATGCATGAATAATAGACATATCTCCCACACCTACCTGTTGCATAGCATTCTCCACTATATTGTCTGCCAGATATAAGAGACCTTCTTTGTCTAATTCTATACCATATAACTGCCATGGAGCCTCTCCCTCTGCTGTTTTCCTCAAAAACTCTCCAAACTTAGATGCTATAGTTCGTCTACTGTTTCCATTATTTATATGTGCAATATGGTTTCCTGTTTCTATAATTGTTGCTATTGGAAGAATCAGAACCTCTTTATTATCTAATACCTGCCTGAATTCTTCTTTTATCATCTGTGAATCAGAACATCTTCCCGGACCTTCTAACAAATTCATCATAACAGATGTATCTATAAATCTAATATTCATCTACTATACCCCCAGCCATGAATAGTCTTTTTTTTCATTTGTTCTCTTTAGAGATTTCAACAAACTATCATCAATCATTGCATTTCCCAATCCACCTGATGCAAGCATAGCTGGAAAATCTTCAATATCAACAAATGATTTTATTTTACTTGTTCCCCTCTCCTTATCCCGATACACAACTGAAACTCCTAAAAGTTCAGCTTTTTTATATGAATTTAAAAGAGTAGCATTATGAGTAGTAATAATAATATCGATTTTTCTTTCTTTTCCTATCGCAATTAATTGTTCGATTAATTTATATACACAAGCCGGGTGAATACCATTATCTATCTCTTCAATCATTATCAAACTGCCTGGTTCTCCTATTAATGCTACAGTTAATACCGCAATACAACGCAATGTACCATCCGATAACTGCCGAGCATCTACTAACTCTGTAGAATTAAGATTTCTTTCTCTCAATGCGAAAATCACATCGCCTATCTTGGTTTCGATAAATTCTATATCCTCTACATCATTTTCTGGAAGTTCTCTTACGAATTCTAATAATCTATCCTTTTTTAATGCGTCTTTGCACATTTCATTTAATGCTGCTGAAAGATTATCGCAATTCTGTCTCAGTTCAACATCTGATGTACGAACATAATCACGAATAACTGAAGGAACTGGGTCTAACATACTAATATTCTTTAAATGACTTATAACTCTATCCATATAAGATATTATTGTTTTTTCCTCCTTTGTATTTCTTCCCATCTTAATTACCATCTGTGGTAAAATTGCCGAAGAACGTGTACAAATTGTATCTAGATCATTTCCTCTCATTCCGTTATTATATTGTACTTTTATTTCAACACGACCAGTTTCCGCTTTTTTTGTCTTAAATATTTTATTAGTTTTTGGGCCAAATGTATCACTCTTTACAATATATAATCCTTCTTCTTCAATTCCTATACGATCTCCAACTCCAATTTTTATTTCATATAGTAAATCATTAGTTTCATCTAAATCTATTAAGCACCCTAGCTTAAAGGCATTAGTTTTGAATCTTGCACATCCCCGGCTGCCACCACGAACTACAGCTCCTGTGCTCTTTGTTCCATCCAATATTGTATTTAACTCAATTCCTGTTGCTGCCTTTGCTAATATTGCAATTCCCTCTATAGCATTGCTTTTTCCAGAAGAATTTGTTCCTATCAGAGTTGTCAGTGCTTCGAGATTTAATTCAGCCTTCTCAAAGCTTTTGAAATTATCAAATGTAAAACACTTAATCATTATACAATCCTCCTTCTAGCTCAATGTAATTATTGTGTCTTCTTCCAGCTCCTGCATCAGTTTCTGCTTCATCTGAGCAAGGAATTTATCAATATCCTGCTCTGTCTCAATCGAATATGTCCTAGCCCCGGCCACATTGCTGATGGAAATATTTTTGCGTCTTTTCGTCTTTACTTTAATTGGTGTCTCAACAGCATTAACCGGCTCTTTACCAGAAACTACCGGTGTAACAGGCGGTTCTGATACCGGTTGATGCACTCTCTCATATTCATCTATCTCATCCAGGCACTTTATTTTAAGAGCATCACTTTCCAGCCTGATATTCTTAATCGCAGCTATATCACCGGATGTTTTAAGTTTCTCCCGTATTTCATCAAATCTTTGATTGATACGGGGACGGAGCAAAAGGTTTACTATCCAATACTTCTTTTACTTTAAGAAAGTCATCGTGTACTAACGGTTCCATTATTGCAGCTTCTTTTTCAAGCAATCCCACGTGAAGGTCTTCAAACTTCATGTTCAACTCCGGCAATCTCTGAATCTTACCAAATGGCTTACCGGTCTTTACAACATCCTCTATCTCTTCAACTACTTTTAACAGCTCCCGGTCACTTACATAAGTCTTACTGTTTTCAAAATAAGCAAGGTTCTTTACTGATTCTTCAAAAATCTTTTTCTGTTCGCCCTTAAAGAAATCAAATACAGGTGCCGTATCTTCTGCGTCGTCAAGCAAGTCATCCCTCTTTTTATCTACAGTCTTAAAAAACTCTGCTGCCTCATTTATATTAAGGATTTTTGCAAGTCTGTTTCTTGCATCTTCCATCAGTCTCTTGCAAGGATATTTTGGATTAATTCGATACTCTACAAGAATGTCATCATATACTTCCACTTTATCTTCTGCTCTATCCTTAAAACTGCTCATGATTTTATCATCATCATCGCTTGTTACCGTGAATCCGAAGTAATCCTTCATAACTTCTTTGACAGAACGAATCTGTCCGTCAGTCGCTCTCTCTCTAATATCAATTAAAAGTTTTTCTACATATTCACGCTTTGTAATGTATCTGACTAATTCATCCGGATTTGTTGAAAGCAATGAAAGATTCCGGCTGTTAAGTGTAAGAGAAACCCTTCCCAGCTTGAACAGCATTGCAACAAGCCACTGCACATCTTTTGTATCAAATCCATAAGGTGCTGCGCCAAATTTATCCTGTAATGATTTGAGAGAAGTCTTCATATGTCTGGCATTATTTAATTCAATTACCTGCACTACCTCCTCTAATGCAAGTTTATTCGGTGTTGTATCTCTCATGCCAAGAAAACTCATCTGACCATCGCTACGCTTAAAGATAGCACTAATATCTGACAGTTCAGGTGCTGTTTCCATATAAGTGAGCTTATTGTATTTCATAGCTACAAGCTTACCAAGTGCCTCGTTGATCCTTGCCGCAGGCTCCTTAGCCGAAATGACTGCCTTATCGCCATTTACATAAATGTCCGCATTCTTTAATGCATCCTCAATAAAGATTCTGATTCTATCCTTTTTTTCAATACGCTCATCCTCTTTTGCCCTACGGATGCTGTCAAAGCTGCCTCTGGCACCGGAAGCATTTTTATTAAGAAATTTATATATTTTTATTGATTCTGTAATTTCATCAAGAAATGTACCGTCATTTGGCAATTTCACAATTATACTGCTTTCCTGTGCCGAGAGCAGACGAAGTGCAGAATCTGCATAATCCCCACCATAAGGTGTTATAATTGTCACTCCGATATCGTTAGACTGATTACTTTTGAAAAATCGATCATCCACCTTCTGATTAAACGCAAACATATATCTATTGCTATATCTATATTTTTTTTCCGTATAGATTTCCTCAAATATAACTGTTGAAGCTTCTCCTATGATTTCTCCCATCTCTACAGACTCATTATTGATGGCATTGTTGATTTCCTGCTCTTCATTTGTCAGGAAAATGTATATCTCACCATTCTTCTGTACAAGCGTCTCTTTAATCAGTTTCTTTAATGACTCCTCAATCTTAGAACGAACTTCAATTCTGTCATCAATATTTGAAATCATAAGTGTAGTGAGATTATCTGCATTTGCCTTGATTTCCTTGACATACTTAATCATAAAAAGAACTTTCAACAGCTCTACATCAAACTCATCCAGTTTACTGTTATCCTCTGCATCTGAGATTACCTGGCTATGCTGGTGATCAATAAACTTATGTAATGGATTATAGAAATAGCTGAATGGGACTAATACTCCATCCTCTTTATCCATTACTCTAATTGCCGACTCCTGAAACAATGCAAGCATAGAGCGTGACTGGTCAGACAGATGTTTTCCACTTGCACCATGTGTTCTGACGGCAGTAAGCACCTGTCCTAAAAGACTGAACTGATACGGAATAAAAGGATAGCAATCTGCAAAATCAGCTTTATCTGCATACAGCTTTTTATCTGCCGTATCCACTGTAAATGTAATAAGATTCTTGATAATTGACTCTTTCTGCTCATAGAGGAGTCTGAGAGCCTGTGCTGCTGTATCATTCTTTGCAAGTACACGCTTACGAATAACCTCATCCACATTTGATGCCGATAATGAAAGTCTTGTATCAAATCGTCCCTGAATCTTAGAAAAATCATTTCCTTTTGTCTTGGTGATAGAGTCAATGTCCTCCTGACTTGTTACGATAACCCATGCTTTTCCACGGCAGGCAGTTCCCAGGTCTTCTACAATTGTCTGGAGATTGAGCATCAGTTGTGTATCATCCGCAATATACTGACCAATCTCATCTACTAAAAAAATCACATGATGATTCGGTCCTTTCTTTGCACAATATTCCTGCACCAAAGACACAAACTTTTCAATACTAAGGTCATAATTGCCTTTTGCATTTTTGCACCAGTTTCGTGCTGCCTCCTCACTCATAAAATCCATTTCAACAAGCGTCTTTACAACTTTGTCCTGAATCACGGCAAATGCCTGTCTCTTCTTCTCCCATGGTGCTCCGGCAATCTGTTCAAACTTTTCTTTAAACTCCTCAAATCTGCCTTCACCATCCAACTGGCGTTCAAAATCTGCAAGATAAGGAACAGAACCACAATATCCCTGCATCTCATTGAACACCTTCATAAATACTTCAACAATAGCCTCTTTCCCGGAACCAATTTTTGCAGAACCCTTTGAATCAATATTAAAAAGCACAACATCTGAATCTGTTTCTCCGGCTTTTGTCATCTCTGCGATAAGCATAGGATCTTCGATTTTGGGTCTGATGCCTGCATCAGACTCACATCCGGTAAAATACTCAATGGCTCTTTTGCCTTCTACTGTGCTGTTTTTTAACAAATAGGACAAAATCTTTAAAAAATGTGATTTACCACTTCCAAAGAATCCGGAAATCCATACCCCCATCTTATCTGTATATCCGTCTATACCCTTTTCATAATTTTCAAAAAAAACACGAAAATGCTTTAACAACTCTTTCGTAACAACATACTCATCCAATTCCTGATAAATATTTTCTTCGTCCGACTGACCTACTTTAATAACGCCTTTTATGTCACGGTCAATCTGCTTTTCAAACATATTTTTAATCTGCATTGTTAATTCTCCTATTTTTTACGAAAAACTGTTTCCTTTCAGAAAATACTGCTGCCACCTCTACACCAAAGGTAAGGCTCTATAATAATTATGTGAATCCATCGTTCCAAATAGCTTCAGATCCTGTCCACTATATTTGCCCGGATAAAACATTACCACCGGAACACTATCCAGTACCTGATGCAGGTTATTAAGGATATTGTGACTGGCAATGATTGGATGACATTTGCCAACTCCCGTAAGAAATACCACACTGTCTGTTAAATCTTCCCTCAATATTCCGGATATGATTAGATTCAGCTCATTTGTCTCATCTAGTCCCAATGTTTCTACTAAACTGTCTGCCATCTCAAAAAATCCATTCTCTCTTTCCAAATCAAAGAATGCTTCCAGATAACCTTCCTCCTCTAACACTTCTATCATCAGGTGAAACAGATCGAGTTCTATAATCTGAAAACCCAGGCTGCTCTCATTGATTCTTTTCTTTAGATACTGTATATGATTTCTTACATGAAGTTCTTCTTTCGGATCATAATCAAATATATAATATCCGACTTCATTTCCCAATCCTTTATTGCTGCGAAAGCTCTGATCCGATATTTTCTTCTCTATCTGATTCAACCTTTCATCCAATGATAACTTTACCATCAACGCACTCCCTTCACTACATTCAGATATGCTTCTAATCCATTCCTTTTCAATAATTCTTCCGTTCGATAATCAATGTGTATCCGTCTCATAATCCTAGGCTTTGCACTGCTTTCAAGCAAGCCTGCCTCATACATCATACGACAAAAACACTGTTTAAGTTTTTTTACTGCTGTATCTGTCCATCCGGCAACCACTTCACTCTGCATTGCCTTATTTGCAAAAAATACATTCAAATCACGGTCTGTAATTTCTGTCTCCCCAATTCTAAGCTTTTCATCATACATTTCATGTATAAATTCAAAAAACAAACGACTGTCCATCAATATAGAAATCAGATTTAAAACTTTCGCTGTCTCAATATCGCAGGACAAAAATACTTTTAATAAATCCATTGAAAACAGAGAAACCCGGCGATATGTGCCATTCAATACCTCGTAAGCCCGATACTCGGCTCTTACCCGGTATATATTCTCATCCCATGCAATCGCTCTAATCTCAGACTTGCTAAAACCATCCGCAATATATGATGCAGTCTTTCTTGCCTCCTGCAGCCAAAACAATTTGGATGTTAATCCCGCACTGTATTCCATAATCATTCACGCCTCCTCATCTTTCACATAGTGAATAATATCTCCGAAATCACAGTCCAGCTCCCGACAGATTTTCTCAAGTACCCGTAAAGAAACGGCCTCGTTCTTTGTCATTTTTGCGATTGTACTGCTGCTAATCTCTAATCTTTCTATCAAATCAACCTTCTTCAGGTTTTTGTCAATCAACAGTTTCCATAATCCGTTATATGAAATCGACATCTGCTCTACCTCACAATATTAAATATCATCATATCATCAATTAGATTTTATCCAACCTACCTGTATAAATCAAATTACAACATGATAAGTATAATACCATAAAGCAAAGTACAAATCAATGAAAACCGGAAATAATCGTTCGAGTTCTCAAAGTTTTTCTTTGTTTTAGCATATAACATTTACACCTTTTTTATATAATTCTCTTTGCCCATATTCTATCATTAATTTTATGAATATAATAATTCTTATAAAACAAAACCAGTCAAAATAAAGTCCACACAACCACTTATTGTGTAAGACTTTCTTAATAGTGTTAAATGATTTTAAAAATAAAAAGTAACCCACAAGTCTTTAACTCGTAAGTTACTTTTTACAATAATCATATTTTTATCAAAATTATCTCACCGGCTTAAACCTGTTATAATTAAGTGCACTTATATCAACCACTGTTTTCTCGCCGACTACCATCTGTGCAAGCATTAGTCCGACTGCCGGTGCAGTTCCAAATCCATGTCCCGTAAATCCGCACGCAAGTATCAGTCCCGGTGCTTCTTCTACCGGACTTAAAAAAGGTACTCCGTCAAATGCTTCGTCAAGCCATCCGCACCAGCTTCTTACTATTTTTGCGTCCCTGAGTGCAGGTATATAACTCTGAATCGCCCTGCAGCTTGCCGATAATGTCATTGAATTTGTGATAAGTTTTGACGGGTCTGCCGTGTTTGTTGACGGGTCTACCATCTCGTCTACCGCCTCCCATCCGGAGTCTGAACCAAATACAAATGAACCATGATGTGTCTGATGTCCGTAAAAATCCGCTGTAGCACAGCCAAACATTACATCTATCATATGCGGCTGCATTTCTGTCACAAGACATTCATCTATAAGTCTTGTCATTGGTATATCAATACCTATGGTTCTTGCTATCTCCCTGCTTTCATAGCCTGCCACAAGAATTACTGTTTCGCCCTCAAATACAGTGCCGTCATTTAAGATTACTTTTCTTACTTTTCCCTTGACTTTCTGCAATGCTTTTACCGGTGCATCAGTATAAAATCTTACTCCCATCTCAAGTGCCCTCTTATAATATCCGAGTGTCGTTGTGAGAGGATTTGCATGACCGTCCGTAGGACACCAGCTTGCTCCTATAACTTCATCTGAAAGATAAGGACATATCTCTTTGACTTCTTTTTCATCTATCATTCTCACATCAAGACCTACTGATTTTGCACTGTCTGCAAGTGTCCGGAGCTTTTTAAGATGTTCTTCTGTCTTACCCATTCGCAAATTTCCTTTCTGGGTATATTCAGTATCTACACCAAGCTCCTCCGACAATGTAGGCCACATATTTTTAATACCATACATTGCATATGGCAGTTCTCTTACATCACGGCCTGACT
>OCPR01001725.1_pt1 | contig 11758 bp, 9 predicted proteins | sample 1538611 | NCBI WGS metagenome assembly OCPR01 (sample SAMN04571711, study PRJEB22368) | human gut metagenome | biome: human gut; material: stool | host: Homo sapiens | place: Luxembourg | collected 2012-09-28
TAAGGCAGGATCAGGGGTACATAGCCGGGAACCAGACCCAGGCGATAATAAATCAGATACTGGGGAATCATGATGACCTGGGTGGGCAGCATCATGGTGACCAGCATGCAGGTGAACCAGAACTTGCGGCCGCGGAACCGCACACGGGACAGAGCATAGGCCACCAGAGAAGAGCTGATGACGGTGCCGAAGGTTGCAATGACCGTAATGAAGATGGAGTTTGTAAAGAAGGTTGCAAAGGTGGTGCCGCCAAAGCCTTTCCAGCCGGTGGCATAGTTTGTCAGCTTCAACTCTTTCGGGATCAGGGACAGGGTGCCGCGCAGAATTTCGGCGTTGCCCTTGAAAGAGCCACTGATCATCCACAGCACAGGGTAGACCATCATAAAGCCGAACAGGATGACAAAAACGTGATACAACACTTTGGTGACTGTTTTTCTGTTATGCATAACCGCACTCTCCTTCCCTGCTTAGTTTGCTTCGCTGAACACCCAGAACTTGGATGTTTTGAAGATGATGAACGTGATAAGGCCCATAACCACCAGCATAAACCAGGACATGGCGCAGGCGTAACCCATATCATTGTACTTGAAGGCCTGGTTGTAAACGTACAGGGCGTACAGCATGGTGCTGTTGTTGGGGCCGCCGTTGGTGATGATCATAGCCTGGGTGAATGCCATGAAAGCAGAGATGGTCTGCATGATCAGGTTATACAGAATGATGGGAGACAGGCAGGGCAGCGTGATGCGGAAGAAGCTCTGGTATCCACGTGCGCCGTCGATCCTGGCAGCTTCATAATAGCTGACAGGGATTTCTTTTAAGCCAGCGGCAAAAATAATCATCGAAGAGCCAAACTGCCAGACGGACATCAAAATCAGCGGGTAAAGCGCCAGTTTCTGGTTGCCGAACCAGTTGATGGTGCTCATGTCCATGTTGGCCAGCACGCTGTTGAACAGACCTTTGCGGGCAAACAGCTGTTTCCACACCAGGGCAACGGCCACACTGCCGCCAACCAGGGATGGCAGGTAGTACAGTGAACGGTAGAACGTAACCATGCGGCTGGGCCGGGTGAGCAGGTACGCCACCAGCAAAGCGAAAGTCAGCTTGAGCGGCACAGAGATCAAAACGTATTTTAAGGTGATGGCCAGAGATTTCAGGAAAACCTCGTCCTGGAACAGGCGCAGGAAGTTCTTGAACCCGATAAATGCTGCGGTTTTGGAGCCGAGCGAGTAGTTGGTGAATGCATAATAAAAGGAAATGCACACCGGAATCAGTGAAAAGCAGACAAAACCAAAGATAAACGGGAACGCAAACACATGGCCGACGGTATTATCTTTGTTCATGAACCTTTTCAGTGCCGAGGTGGAAGTTTGACCTTTCACGAAAGAATACCTCCCTTTCAAAAAGGGCGGGCACAGCCCTTTCTTCCTGACCGTGCCCGCCCGGAGCATTATGAATTTGTGTTAAAACTTACTTAGTGAACAGTGCAGCTGCATCGTCATAGGTCTTCTGGGCAGCTTCTTCTGCGGTGATCTGGCCGTCAACAACCTGCTGGATGTAGTTGCGGTAGTTATCAACAACCTCGTCCTGGCCGTCGGGGCTCAGCACGTTGACCTTGTCCGGCATCTTGAACTTAGAAACCTTGTCCATGAAGTCGTACATGATCTGCTGGCCTTCGGTAGCGTTGGCAGACAGAGTCTCACGAACGGTAGCGTTTACAGGAATGCCGCGCTCGCCCTGCAGGATGTTGTTGCAGTCGGGGTCATTTTCGAACCAGCTGATGAACTTAGCAGCTTCTTCTTTCTGCTGGCTGTCCTGAGAGACGCAGAGCATCTGAGAGGACTGGATGACAGCACCGGAAGGGCCATCGCTGGTGATGCGGGGCAGAGTTGCCAGCTTGAGGGTGCGGCCCTGATCCTGGCAGACGTTGTACATGGTCGGGAACTGGTTGGCAGCAACCCAAGCCATTGCAGCTTCGCCGGTTACCAGGAAGTCGTTTTCGATGTTGGTGATCTCAGCGGAAGCACCAGCATCGGGGTAAACCTCGTTCTTGATGGAGTCAGCACGCATCTGGATGTAGGGGGTCAGCATCTGGGGGTCATCGAAGCCCATGCCGGTCAGATCCAGGTTAAAGAAGCTGTACTGGCCAACATCGCCATACTGTGCAACGTAAACGGAGCAGCCAGCGATGAATTCAGAGGTCAGCATGGAGGAGCAGCCGTAAATGCCAAGCTTTTCATGGATGGTGTTGGCAGCGTTTGCGTAGTCATCCCAGGTCCAGGTATCGGTGGGCTCGGCAACGCCGGCTTCAGCGAACATGTCGGGATCGTAAGCAATGCCGTAAGAGTTCAGGCCGTTGGAGATACCCAGCTGATGGCCCTCAGTATCCTGGGTGGTCTTCAGGTTGGCATCGCCGATGCCGGAAACATCCACAACACCGGAAGCGATGTAGTCATCCAGCGGATAGATCTTGTCCATGTACATGGGGAAGTTGCCGCCCAGCTGGAAAATGTCCCACACCTGGTCAGAAGCAACCAGGGTCTTGAGCTTGGTGAAATAGTCATCAAAGGAGTAATACTCGTACTCGATCTTTACGTTCGGGTGCAGGGATTCATACAGCTCGATGGCCTTGATGGTGCGGTCATGGCGGTCCTGAGAACCCCACCATGCCATGCGCAGGTCAACTTCTTCATCGCCGGTGGAAGCAGCGTCTGCAGTAGAGGATGCAGTGCTTTCGGCAGTGGAGGAAGCGGTGCTTTCAGCGGCGGAGGAAGATGCGGTGCTGCCGCCGCAGGCTGCCAGGCTTACGCACATAGCGGCGGCCATTGTGGCTGCAATAATTTTCTTTTTCATATGGTGTTCTCCTTAATGTCAAGCAGTGGAACGGCGGCTGGGCAAGCGATGAACCAGCTTTTCCGTTAACATTTTTTATTCAGGCGGTGTGCACCCCGTCTTTCTTTCAACACTGTCATTATACCTGCTGGAAAGCACCGAAAATACTAAAAAAATATGCAGTTTTTGCTGCAAAACACAGTTTTCTTGACTTTTCCCAAAAACAGTGTATTATATATATCCATAATACATAAACACATTTTCGCCAATTTATGCACAATGCTAAAAGTTACAACTTTATGAAAGGACGTCTTTGCCAATGAGTCCCGAACGCGAACCGATGGAGAACGACTCCAACTCCCGCACGGCGGAAGAATTGGAGCAGCAAACTGTTGATGTTTATGTAGAGCGTGCTCTGCACGGCCCGGTGTTCCGCATGTCTTACGAGCACACCCACACTTATTGCGAAATTTTTTACCTGAAAAGCGGCACCTGCACCTACACCGTCAACCAGGGCCAGTGGCACCTGGAAGCGGGCGACCTGTTTATTGTGGCTGCGGGCGACCCCCACAGCACCCGTTACGAGGGCAAAACCAGCTGCGAGCGCATTATCGTGTTCTGTAAATCAGATGTACTTGCCGGCATGATGCGTGGCGACCCGGCCGAAGTACAGCAGGCGCTGGAGCGTTCCTGCAAGGTGATCCTGAACGCCGAGACCCGCACGATGGTAGAAGCTCTTTTGGACCAGATGCTGCTGGAAAACGACCTGCCGCGCAAATATTCGGAGCAGGTGCTGGAGCTGGAATCGCTGCATCTGGTGCTGCTTTTGCTGCGGAATGGCATTTTCAGCCATGAAACCATGTCTCCCAAAGAGGGCTACAGCGCCGACATTGAGCGCGCGCTGAAATACATTGCGCTGAATTACCAGCAGCCCTTAACGCTGGAGGAAGTGGCCGGATACTGCAACCTGAGCCCCACCTATTTTTCCCGCAAGTTCAGGCTGATCACCGGGCAGACGTTCAAAGAGCATGTGAATTACATCCGGCTGCGCCAGGCCACCCAGATGCTGTTGATGACAGATAACTCCATCACCAAAATTGCCATGCTGTGCGGCTTTGGCAGCAGCAACTATTTCAAGGATCTGTTCCGCGCCAGCACCGGGCGTTCCCCCCGTGAATACAGAAAGCACTCCGGGCTGCCCATCCACCCCCACCTGCGGGATAACGGGTAACGCACGGAGTGCCGTAACCAAACCGTATTTTATTGTGCAGTTATTCCAGCGTCATGCCATATTTATCAAAAATGCGGTTGAACAAAAAGGCGTTGCAATAGCTCGCCAGCCCCGGCGCCACCAGCAGCCCGGCCAGAATACAAAAACGCCCACGGCAAAAAATGCTACGGTGACCATCAGCGCGGCCAGAACAGGCATTACATTGCGCAGTGCCATGGCAATGCCCATCTTGAACAGTGCGCTGATGGTGTTATCGCACCGGGCAACCAGCGGGAAGAGCATGGTGATAAACAGCGCCCAACAGGCCAGCAGCACTACGCTGGTAAAAAACATTGCCCCCGCAAACACCGAACTGGTCTGCAGGCAGATCACCAGATCCAGTACCAGAAGGATGCCAACCGCCAGGTACCCCACCCACAGCGCGGTTGCCTGCTTGAGGTTCTGCTTAAAAGAATGGAAAAACGCGGGAATGAGCTGGCCTTCCTGCCCGCGGGCCATCTTTAAGGTAACGTAATACAGCGCCGTTGTGGCCGCACCCGCCGTTACCACCGGCAGGCAGCAGAGATACCACAGGCAGGACAAAAGGAAAAAATCCGCCAAATTGCCGATAAACTTCCAGATTGGATTTTCGAGACTGAAAAATTTCATGATGTGCCCTTCCTGTTGTTGGCTGCATGGTCAGGGGGGCTCCCCTGCCGCTTGCGGCCATTTTTGCTTTTGTAGGGCATGGTACCACAAAAAAAGAGCGCCTGCAAGACCCGGCAGGAAGAAAGGCTGAAAAAATTTGGCGGCATATTCAGCAGGAAGCGCTATCAAAAAAGTCTGCAATAAAGGCTGCCGCCTGCTTTCCCACGGTGTTATAGGCGCTCTGGTGGTATAAAAAACATTGTTGATTCTGCGTTTCAAACACCTATGTAAAGAGATTTTGACGGTGGTTGGAAAGTAAACTTGATCGTATTTTTGCGGAAATGTGTTATAAAGAATATACAGAAGAAAGGAACAAATGCGATGTACATAAGTAAACGACTAAAAGAACTGAGAACCGTAAGCGGTTTTAGCCAAGAAAAACTTGCGGAGCTCCTCGATGTTTCAAGGCAAACAATTTCAAGTTGGGAAAATGAAAGGAGCTATCCTGATGTTCACAATCTAATTATGCTCTGCGACATTTATTCCGTTTCTTTGGATGACCTTATGAAAGGAGATATAGAAACGATGAAAAAAGAAGTGGCCAACACAACTCTAAATAAATCCCCCCAAGATGCAATACAACTGATCCAAAGCGGCCTGGTTATGATTATAGGACTGCTTATTGCGGTAACTGGTCTTATCATTACGCTAAATGGTGGAAGTACCCTATGGGGATACGCATTGATGATTATTGGTGCTGCCCTTGCTTGCTTCTTTGCCTTTTATGCTGATTATCTAAAACGCAAAAATAAGATACAGACATATAAGGAATTGAGTGATTTTTACGATTATTCCATGAAGTTACTAAATCAAGACAATCATTAGGAAGCAAAAACTATGGAATTATTTGTTAGGTATTGTGCAGAAACCGGTTGCTTCAACACCCTAAAGTGCATCTGGAACCTTAGCAAAAACAGCACCGCCGCCCGGGTTTTTCCCTTTGGGCAGCGGTGCCGTTTTTGTTTATGCTATTGTTGAGTTACGGGGCAAAGCCTGCGATCAGATCAGGCCCATCAGGCTGGGCAGACCCAGAGACAGTGCCGGGATATAGGTAACAGCCAGCAGGGCCAGCACCAATGCGACAAAGTACGGGATCAGCTTGGAAGTGACCTGCTCGATGGAAACATGGCCAATGCCGCAGCCGACAAACAGAACGGAGCCAACCGGCGGGGTGATGTTGCCCAGGCACATGTTGAAGATGAGCATAACGCCGAACTGGATCTCGGTCATGCCAAAGCTGGTAGCGATGGGCAGGAAGATCGGGGTAAAGATCAGGATGGCCGGGGTGATATCCATGAACATGCCGATCACCAGCAGGATGATGTTCATCAGCAGGAAGATGATGTACTTGTTGCTGGTCAGACTCATCAGGCCGTTGGAGATGGCTGCCGGGATGCCGGAGTAAGCCATAACAAAGGACATAGCGGAGGAAGCGGAGATCAGGAACAGGATGATACCGGAAGTTTTGGCGGAATCCAGCAGGATCTTCAAGAAGCTCTTGAACGTGATGCTCTTGTAGACGATGGAGAGGATCAGACAGTACAGAACTGCGATGCCAGCGCCCTCGGTAGCGGTGAAGATACCGGAAACGATACCGCCGATAACGATGACGATGAGCAGCAGAGAGGGCACAGCGTCCCAAATGGTCTTGCCGATGCTCTTGCTCTTATCATAACCGGTAGCTTTCATGCCTGCCTTTTTGGCGCCGACAAAGGCAACCAGCATGCAGCACAGGCCCATCAGGATGCCGGGAACGTAACCAGCCATGAACAGGGTGGAGATGGAAACACCGCCAGCAACGGTGGAGTAAACAATGAATGCGGAGGTGGGCGGGATCAGCAGGCCGGTGGGGGCGGAAGCAATGTTGGCTGCTGCAGAGTAAGCGGGGTCATAGCCGTTTTCTTCCTCAATGGGGCTGATGCAACCGCCCATGGCGGAAGCAGCAGCAACGGAGGAACCGGACAGTGCGCCGAACAGCATGTTGCCCAGGATGTTGGCCTGTGCCATGGAGCCGGGGATCTTGCCAACGAACAGCTGGGCAAAGTTGACCAGGCGCTTGGCAATACCGCCGTTGTTCATGATGTTGCCAGCCAGGATGAAGAGGGGCACAGCCAGCAGAGAGAAAGACTCAACGCCGGAGTTCATCTTCTGCATGGTGATAAAGGTGATCTGGTCCCAAGACAGGGTGGACATGGCGGTTACAATGGAAGAAACCACGATGCTGATGGAGATGGGCACGCCCAAAAACAGCAGCACGCCGAACACAGCAAAAAGGATAACGGTTGTCAGTGTAATGCTCATTGTTCTGTGCCCTCCTTAGCAGTCAACTTTTTCGCCGGTGATATCTTCATAAATGTTGATGATCTGGGCGATGATGATGAAAATGCCGGAAATCGGAGCGATGGAGTACACCAGACTGCGGGGGATGCCCAGCAGAGCGGAGAATTCACGGCTGGCAGAAACAGCCAGCTTGAAGCCGCCGATGGTGATGACGAAGATTGCCAGCAGCAGGATCAGGCCGTCGATGGCAACCAGCAGAGCGGTGTGGGCTTTGCCGGTGAATTTATCGCGCACCAGCGTCAGGGACATATGCTCGCGGGTGGAGAATGCGTAAGCTGCACCGATAAAGCCGGTCCAGATCAGGCTGTAGCGCACCAGTTCCTCCGTAAAGGCAACGGGGCTGTTGAGGACATAACGGGAGAACACCTGGATGAGAACCAGGATGGTCATGAAAGACAGCAGAACGGCGCAGGCAATGCTGAGGAACTTATCCATCCAGAACTTTACTTTACCCAAAAACTGTTTCATGTTTTATTCCCCCTCTCGTGCAGCTTCAATCGTATCCATCAGGGTCTTAACGCCGGGATACTGTTCTTCGTATGCTTCGATCATGGGCTGGGTTGCTTCGCGGAAAGCTTCCTTGTCTACATCGTAAACAAACTCAACGCCCATGGTTTCCTGTGCTTCTTTTACAGCTTCTTCAATGGCCGTATCCCACATGACCTTATGGGCCTCAGTGGAGTTGTGGGCAGCTTCCAGAATGATCTCCTGATCTTCCGGGGAGATCTGCTTCCATACCTTTTCGCTCATGATCAGAACGTCGGGGATCATGGCGTGCTGGTCAACGGAGTAGACCTTGCACACTTCGCCGTGCTTGCCGGTGGTCAGTGCGGTTTCGTTGTTTTCGGTGCCGTCAATGATGCCGGTCTGCAGGGAAGTATACACATCGCCGTAAGACATGGCAACGGGAATGCCGCCCAGATAGTTCATCATATCGGTCTGGGACTTCATGTCCTGCACGCGGATCTTCAGGCCCTTCAGGTCAGCCGGGGTGCGGATGGCTCTGTCTTTGGTGTAGAAAGAGCGGGCGCCGGAGGTGTAATAGGTCAGGGTAACAAAGCCGTCATCGCCGGTAGAGAGGAAGAAATCCTGCATCTGCTGGGAGTCCATGACATGGTAGAAATCCTCGGTATCATTAAAGATGTAAGGCAGGCCGAATGCGTTGTAGGCTTCGTTGTACGTTGCCAGACCGGGGGCAGAAACCTTGGTCATGGCGATAACGCCTGCCTGCAGCTGCTCCAGGTTCTCGTTTTCGCTGCCGAGCTGGCCGTTGGGGAAGATCTTGACCTGGATGCGGCCATCGGTCTTTTCGTTCACTTCCTCAGCAAACTGGGTCATGGCAATGTGGACGGTGTGGGTCTCGGACAGGCCGTGGGCCAGCGTCAGAACCAGTGGGTTTTCTGCGCTGTAGCTGGTGTCAGCCGTGGTGCTGGATGCGCCGCAGCCAGCCATCAGCCCGGCGCACAGCACAGCAGCCGTTGCCAGCGCTGCAATCTTTTTGAACATTTTGTTTCCTCCTTCTATTTTGTATCGCGTTTTACGGCGCGTTACATACCAATCAGATCAAACTGCTCAAACGAGACCATGATCTCATGGTCCTTTTTGGGGTTGGGGTATTTGACCTGCACGCTCTTCAGGCGCTGGCTGTAGTACCAGCCGCTCTCGGCTTCCTCAAACTTGCGGCGGTGCAGGAAGTGCGGCAGCTCCTTGCCGTCCAGCTGCACATAGAACGGGGATTTTTCGCGGTGGATCATATCCAGATACATGCTTTCCACAGCGGTATCGTAATTGCCCTCGTTGGTAAAGTGAACGTAAGTCTTTACGCCTGCGGTCACGGCAATGCGGGTCTTGAGGTAAGCGCCCTTCAGGTACTCATTGGTGCAGCCGTCATCCTCGTACAGAACAAACTCGGAATCCACATCCGGTGCCATCAGGATCTCCAGCGCAGTGGTCTTTTCGGTCATCAGGTTGTGCAGGCGGTTGCCGCTCATGGGCAGGATAGCACCGCTGCGCACAAACAGCGGGATGCTGGAAATATCGACCGGTACCTCGATCGTCTGGCCGGGAGCGTACTCCTCGCGGGTGTAGAAGTTGTAGAAGCGCTCGTTTTCGTTCTCGGTCTTGGGCAGGTAGACAGGGCGCACGGTCTGGCCCTTTTCCACAACGTTGGCAACCAGCAGAGAATCGCCAAACATGAAGTCAACGCCCTCATCATAGGTGGCGGGGTCGTTCTGGAACACGGCGAAGGTGGGCTGCCAGATCGGCAGGCCGCTTTCGTGGGCGCGCACCATCAGGGAATACAGCAGCGGGCTGAGCTTATAGCGGAAGTTGATGGCATCGCGGATGTACTGCTTTTTATCACTGAACATCCAGGGCTCGGTCACGGTGTTGTCGGTGTTGGTGGAGTGGATGGAGAAGCGCGGCTGGAAGATGCCATTCTGCACCCAGCGCACGAACAGCTCGGCCTCCGGTGCGGGGCCATAGAAGCCGCCGATATCGCAGCCGTGGTTGGAAACACCGCACAGGGCCATGCCCAGGATGGTGGCAATGTTGTATTTCAGGGTATCCCAGTGGGTCAGGTTATCGCCTGCCCAAACCTGGGCGTAACGCTGGATGCCGGCATGGCCGGAACGGCAGACAGAGAAGGGACGGCAGTTGGGGTCGTACTCTTCAATGGCTTCGTTGGAAAGCTGGCACATCAGGTTGCTCATCACCGGCTTCATGGTGCCGATGGTGCTGCCCTTGCCTTCAAAGTAAACCTTGGCGTCCTTGTCCACCATGCTGTCATACTCGCAGTTGTCGTTCCACAGGGAGCGGCAGCCGTAACGCAGCAGAGCGTCCTTGATGTACTGTTTCCAGTGTTCGCGGGTGGACTGCTTGGTAAAGTCCACAAACAGGCCGGGGCCGCCCCACCAGGTACCCACCGCCAGGCCGTCCACACCGGCGTTGTCATCGGATGCAGGCAGGAACATATCCTTTGCCTTCATCTCTTCCAACAGGGGGTGAACCAGCAGCATGCCGGGTTTGATGTTGGGCGAAACAAGAATGCCGCGCTTGACCATCTGGGCAAACCAGTCAGCGGGGTCCTTAAAGCGCTTGTTGTTCCAGGTGAAGGTGCAGCGCTTGATGCCCTGCTCGGTTTCCACGGCGCAGTAGCCGGAGGAAAGCTGGAAGCCGTCCACGGGGATGTCCTCCTCATGGGTGGTATCAATGAATTCCAGCACAGCGTCATCGCTGTTTTCCGGCAATTCGGGGTAGTACATGGAGCTGCCCAGATAGCCCAGCGCTGCTTTGGGCAGCATGACGGACTTGCCGGTCAGATCGGTGTAACGCTCAATGATATCGCGGATGGAGGGGCCTGCGATCAGGAAGAGATCCACATCCCCGGCATCGGTGCGGTAGGTGGAGTAACGGTGCCAGTAGTTGCGCTTTTCGCGGCCCATGTTGAAATCACATTCAGCGGTGTTGTGGTAGAAGTAACCAACTGCCTGTTTGGTACCGCGGTTCAGCTTGATGTAGAACGGAATGTGTTTGTACAGGGAATCGGTCTCCTTGGCATTGTAGCCCATGGCATCGCCGGGGGCCATGTTCATGTACTTTTCAGCCTTGTTGATCTCGCCGGATTTTTCGCCAAAGCCATAGAAGCAGTCGTCGGCTTCGATCTGGGAAGCGTGCATGCGGCGGTGGTTGGAATCCTCACGATAAGCAAGGTCGGGAATATCTGCATGCAGCAGGCTGCCATCTTTATCGTATACCATGATACGGAAGGGTGCCTTTTCCACAACCACCTTCAGGCGGCTGCCCTGGATCACGGCCTGCTTGTCGCCATCGGTCAGTTCGGCAGCGGCGGTCTGCACGCGCTTGCGGCAGTCCTTCATCAGCTCGTCCGTGCGGGAGTCCCAGGCGGTCATGGTCAGACTGTAGGACGCTTCGTCCCAGTCCCCATCAAAACCGGCGCGGATACGCAGAATATCGTCCGTCAAAAACCAGATGCGGATCTCCACCGCATTGGTGGAAACCGAGAAGCAGTTTTCCAGCTTTTTGACCGGACCTGCCGTGTAGCAAACTTTCATGTACAAGCTCCTTCCCTTTTCTGTTTCATGTATTTGTCCGTTTTTTTGGCCTGCTTAAAAATTACGGTCACGCACTTTCTGCTCGTCAGTGGGCATATTGAACAGAAACCGCCATTCCTTTCCCCATAATCCATAGCAGCCTTTTTATTTCATCCCTATCATATCAAAGTTCGTTTATTTTTTCCTCACATTTTGTAGCCTAAATATTGCAAAATGTGATATGGTCGAAGTTGAAGGCCGAATAGGCGTGGGGCGGAGGTGGGATTGGGGATTTGGATTGGATGAGGTTGGCACATCTTCAGCACTGCTTGTTTCCTGCAGTTCTGGCTTCTCCTTTTATATTGTAAGCCGCAACCTGTCCACACCCAGCGTAACCGGGGCGTATCCTTTTCTGTACTGTGCAGCCATTTCCGTATTTTTTACTCCGGTTCCTTCACACCGGTGTATGCCGGTACGGATGATTTTCGGCAGTACAAATGCCTGTTCATTTGAACTGCTCAAAAGATGTAACTTTTTCGTGTACGACTCCCCATGTTTCTTGACGGGATGAGCCATTCAGGATATGCTATGAGCAGTTGGATTGCTCAGTCATTATTAA
>OCPR01001727.1_pt1 | contig 11748 bp, 7 predicted proteins | sample 1538611 | NCBI WGS metagenome assembly OCPR01 (sample SAMN04571711, study PRJEB22368) | human gut metagenome | biome: human gut; material: stool | host: Homo sapiens | place: Luxembourg | collected 2012-09-28
GATGCGGATATAATCTTGAAAAGCGGGAAAATCACGGCGGTCGTAGGGGAATCGGGAAGCGGTAAATCTATCCTCGGCGCGGCGGTTATGGGGTTATTGGAATCATCTGTCCGTATTTCCGGGGAAATTTTATTTGGAAATACAGACCTTCTTTCTTTATCCGAAAAAGAATTGAATTCTGTCCGCGGCGCACGGATCGGGTGGATTGCCCAAAATCCGGTGACAGCGATGGATCCCATGATGAAAGTGGGAAAACAGATGATGGAAGGGGTGCATTTTTACCGGAATGGGAAAGATACAACCGCGGACGGTATCCGGCAGCTGGAAGAATTCGGTCTTGCTGATGCCCAGCGTGTGTGGGATACTTATCCTTTCCGCCTGTCCGGCGGTATGGCGCAAAGAGTGCTTACAGCCATGATGACACTGCCCGGTCCTGAATGGCTCATTGCTGATGAACCGACGAAAGGCCTCGATGCTTTTGTCCGCCGGCAGGCGGCGGACGCGTTCAGGAAACTGAGGGAAAAAGGTGTGGGCATTTTGCTCATCACCCACGATCTCCGGTTAGCGGAGCGTCTTTCCGATTTTATGGCGGTTATGTATGCGGGAGAGATTATTGAATATGGGAAGACAAAAGACATCTTTTCAAATACGGTGCACCCCTATACGAAAGGCCTGTTTGCCGCAGCTCCCGACAGGGGCATGCAGCCGATCTGCGGTATCGCGCCTGATCTTTCCCGTCTTCCCTGCGGCTGTATTTTTGCATCCCGCTGCCCGGCGTATAGGAAAAATTCCTGCGATGAAAAGCAAAAAATGCTTACGCTTGCAGAAGACCATGACGTCCGCTGTATCCGGAAAGGAGGCGGCTTATGACACTTCTTTCTATAGAACATATTTCCCGGAGTGTGGAAACGGGATTTATCCGTAAGCAGAAAAAAGAAATACTTCATGATATCTCTTTTTGTGTAGGGAAAAGGGAAACGGTGGGCATTACAGGGGCAAGCGGAGCAGGGAAATCCACGCTGGCGAGAGTCATCATGGGTCTGCTTCGTGAAGACGGCGGGGACATTGTCTTTCAGGGAAAAGAACTGACAAAAACATCTTTAAGGGAAGCCCGGCGCAGGCGGCGGCAAATGCATATGCTTTTCCAAAATCCTGCGTCTTCCTTAAATCCGCGAATGAGAATCAGGGAATCCATGGAAGAACCGGCGAAGATACACGGAATGGATATTTCCCGCGGTCAGGAAATCCATGATATGATGAAACGCCTCCAGCTGAGAGAAGAACTTTTGCACCGTTATCCCCATCAGCTTTCCGGAGGAGAACTGCAGCGTGTATGCCTCGGGCGGCTTCTTCTTCTGAAACCCGGGCTGCTGATTCTGGATGAACCCACTTCTATGCTGGATGTTTCCGTACAGGCGCAGATCATCGGGATACTGAAAGAGGTGCAGGAAGAAAAAAATATTTCCTATCTTTTCATTTCCCACGACCTTGACCTGCTTCGCGCCTGCTGCCGCCGGATCGGAATACTCAATCAGGGGAAACTGGTGGAAATGGAGGAAACGGAGAAACTCTTCCACAGTCCTGCGGCTCCGTATACAAAAGAATTGATTTCCGCATTCTTTACATTTTGAGCCGGATCGGATCAGGGAGGTGGAAATCAAAATCGCAGGCCATGAAAGACGTTTTTAACACCGTTATTTTTATTATGAAAGAGGAGAAACGTATGAAAAAGAAAATTTTATCGGCAGCGCTGTTTTCTGCGCTGGTTTCATCAGCGCTTGGCGTTGTGACCGCAGGTGCCGTGTACGAGATAGACGAAGTCACCGTTACGGCAGACAGGGAAGGGAATGTGGCGGTGCTTCCGGGCGGGCTTGTAAATCAGACTCCAAATTAGGGATTTTGGGAAATAAAAGCGTTATGGATATTCCTTACTCCGAAATGAGTATGACTGAAAAAACACTGGAAACGTTCAGTGATCCGTCCCAGCCGCTGGCCAATGTGCTCCAGAATAATCCTTCTATCCGTTCCAGCACTTCGTCTCCCATGTATACGGATTTTTCCATGCGCGGAATCAATATGAATGGAAACCATATGATGCTGAACGGGATCCCCAGCCTGTTTTACCAGTTCAACGGCCCGCCGAATCACATCATCGAAAGAATGGATATTACTTCGGGACCGAATGCCGGCGTCAATGGAGTCAGCATGTCGAATAATGGAACCAACAGTGGCGCCACGCCTGCTCCGGGAACCATCAATATTGTTACGAAAAAAGCGGGGCAGACTCCTGTTTTCAACTATACGCAAACCTTTTCGGGAAGAAGCAACCTTGGCGAGTTTATTGATGTAAGCCGCAGGACAGGCGCCAATGGCGAATGGGGTGTCCGTGTCATGGGTGAATACATGGATGGCGATCTGGCACTCCGCCATGCGGAAAAAGAGGAAAAAAATATTTTCGTTAACCTTGATCGCAAAGGGAAAACATCCGTTACGAATATTTTTGCAGGGTCCTTCGATCTCCGTGTGAATAAAGGGCAGCGCTGGTTCACCTATGGCGGTAAATCCGATGTCCTTCCCTCCGCACCGGATTCCAATACGGATTATGATTTTGACGGTACTACGAAGTGGATGCACGGCTGGCTTCTTACCCTGAATCACGAAAAAGAACTCAGCGATAACTGGAGCTGGTTCGTGAACTGGGGCGTCAACCGCAGGAGCGGGAATAAGTACAATTCCAGCTCTGCCCTGAAGTTTGACGAAAAGGGAAATTTCATGAGCAGCAATGTGTCCAATGCACAGAATGAAATAGGAACGAATTCTTATTTCCAGACAGGAATCAAAGGAAAATTTCATACCGGTGCAGTGGAACATCATATGTCCCTTGCCGTTGACCGCTCCGGCGCTAAATATTGGAATGACACAAATAACAGCGTGAAAGGGAATATTATAGGCAATCTTTATGACGGTACGGCCTATACAAACAGTTTCTATATCCCTCAGCTCCGAAAAGCAAAACTTTCCTGGTCGGAAATCAATACAGGCATTACACTGGCCGATTCTCTTACCTACGGGAAATGGGATGTCCTTTTGGCGGTTTCCAGAAAACACGAACATTTCAGAAATGAGATCAAAGGGCAGCTCATACGGAATGATGACTGGCTCCCGACTTTTGGAATTACCTACAAAGCAAATGACCATCTTTCTTTTTATGCGGGACAGACGGAAAGTCTTTCCAGAGGCGGTGTTGTTTCCAATGACAACAAGTACGTAAACCAGGGAGAAACTTTGGCACCGTCGGTGAGCAGGCAGAAAGAAATCGGTGTGAAGTATAAATACGGCGGACTTCTCACCACTTTGAGCTATTTCTATATCGATCAGGAAAATGTCATTGATATAGATGTGGGAGGCGGTAAGTACCGCCGCGCTGCTGACGGGAGAGACAAGTTCAAAGGCGTGGAATGGACAGTCAATGGGAAATTGGCACCGAAATGGACAGTGACCGGCGGGCTGATGTATATTGACGCCAAGCGGGATAAAACGCAGGGCGGGAAAAACGACGGCCGCTTCGTTAACGGCGTGGCAGACTGGAGCGGTGTGCTGGGACTCGTTTACGAACCGAACGACAGCCTGGGAATCATAGGGAGAGTCGTCTGGAATGACGCTGCCTATATTGATAATTCCAATGCGCCGTCAGGAAAAACAAAAATCCCGTCTTACACCACCTTTGACCTGGGTGTGAACTACAAAACACGTTTGGGGAGAATCCCCGTTTCTTTAAGCGCCATGTGCTACAATGTGACAAATAAAGATTACTGGATGGGAAGAGGGAGTTCCACCACCTTCGGATTATCCATGCCGAGGACATTCATGCTCTCTGCCCGGTTCGAATTCTGATTTTACCCGGGTGAGTAAATTTAATAAAACAAAAAGGAACGATACCATCTTATAGATAAAGTATGGTTCCTTTTTAATTTGTGCGGTTTATATTCGAAATAAAATCAATTACAAAAATATTTCATGAAAATAAATACAAAATTGATTAACTATAATTAAAGTAGTAGTATGTAATTATTAATGCTTCATGCTGCTTTGTGGATGCCGGCGGGTCATATACGCAGGGCGCGGTGGAAATGGAAACAGGGATACATTTTTTATCGCGCCGCAGAGACCTTATAGAGCAGCAGAAAAGCACAATCAGTTGTTCCGTCTGAGGAGGAAAAGATGAAAAAGGGAAAGATTCTTGCAGCGCTTGCGGCAATCATGATGGTATCCGGGGCAAATGTGCCAATTATGGCGGAGGTAAGCCAGCTGGACGAGGTGGTCGTAGAAGCGGACCGTTACCGCCAGAACGGAAATGAAAGTGTTATTAAACCATTGGGGGTTGTGGCGGACCAGGTCCAGAATGTAGGGCTCTTAGGAGAAAAGGATGCCTTGGAGACACCTTTTAACAGCATGACATTGACGCGGAAAGATTTGGATTATTTCGGAAGCCCTGAAAAAGGACCGACAGACATGCTTACCTTGAATCCTGCCGTGAGAGATGCTTCGAGTAATCTTTACAATGATGTTTCTATCCGTGGTTTTAACCTGAACGGGCATAATATGTATTTGAACGGTATACAGGGGATGCTTGATCAGCAGCATGCTGCCGACATTTATATTGATAAGGCAACGGTAATAGCAGGGCCGAATCTTGGCATTGTAGGGACGCCGAACCGTGAAAACTTAGGGGGTACTATTCTGTTTACTTCCAAAAAGGCGCAGGCGGAACCGAACCTCGATCTGACTTTGGCTTATCAGGGCGGGAAATCATTTAAAGAAGCTGTTGATTTCGGTACCCGCCTCGGACATAATCAGCGCTGGGGTGTCCGTGTCATGGCAGATAATATACAGGGAGAAACGGCGATTGACGGAGACAAGCTGACGCAGCGGGATTTCTTCGTGAATATTGACCAGAAAACAAAAAAGAGCAAGACAAATCTGCTTGTCGGATATAATTATGCAGATCAGAAAGGGGCGCAGTTTACCTGGAATTTCAATGAATATAATCAGCCTAAGGGAAGCCGCCTGCCCAAGGCGCCTGATAACGGACGCAGCTATTTGCCGGAGTGGACGAATAATGAATATGATAACTGGATTGCCACATTGAATCATGAGCAGATATTAAGTGATCATACCACGGCATTCTTCAATGCAGGATATCATCGCGAAGACTGGTATGGCTACCAGTATGGCACGCCGCGTCTTCAAAATGCGAACGGGGATTATACTGTTCATCCGGAAAACTATCCGCTGGCAGTAACAACGAAGTATTTTGGCGGCGGCATCAAAGGTAAGTTTAATCTGGGCTTGACAAAGCATAACTATGTATTAAGCGCGGATCGGATGATGTATGACAACTATGGCGGAACGAATAAGAAGTGGGGCAATAACGGTGAAATCCTTCTGCGCGGGAATATGTATACCGGATATATGGATGATTCACAGTATTATATGTATCCTCATGAACAAGGAAGTGCGCCGTGGAGTTCTTCCCAGTTTGTTACGGGATGGCATATATCGGATGATATTTCCATGTTTGATGACAGATTAAATATGATTGTTGGACTTCATGGGCATCATGCAAAACAAATCAAGAAGAATGGGGAGAATAAAAAATATCATGGCGTAAATCCCACATTCGGCCTGAATTATAAAATTTCGGACAATTTCTCTGTATACGCCAGCCATGCGGAAGATTTTATGATCGGCCGTGTTGTGGGCGCCGGATATAAAAACTCCGGAGAAACATTGGATCCCGGCAAGACAAAACAGAATGAATTCGGTTTTAAATATAAAGTGGGGGATATGCTCCATACTTTAAGCTTCTTTAAGATCGAACAGCCCAACTTCGGAAGGACAGAAGACAATTATTACGGTATTTTCGGCAAACAGAAGAATAAAGGCTTTGAATATGCTTTCTCCGGCGCGCTTGGCAGAAAGCTTGATTTAATCGGCGGTATTGCTTATGTCGACGCTAAACAGGCAGGGACGGGAAAGAAAGCAAACGGAGTGCCGAAATGGTCCGGTACGGCGGCTCTCATTTATAAGCCGACAGAACGGCTGAATATTCTTGGACGGGCGACTTATCAGGGATCATCCTGGATTATCAATGAAAAGTACAAAGTACCGTCTCATGTTCTTTTCGATCTGGGCGCAACGTATGAGGCCGATGTCCGCAATACGCCGATTACTTTTAAGGCGATGCTTTATAACGTATTTGGGAAAGATTATTGGAGTGCCCGCGCGGGAAACAGTACTGTCGTACTCGGTACGCCTCGTACGTTCATGTTCTCCGCCACTCTTCATTTGTAAAATGTGCAGAGGCGGAACGGCCTGAATTTCTTTTGAGGGAATTAATACTTGGGTGTCAGTTGTTTTGGGAATAAGGAGAATCGTATGCAGTACAGAAAATATCTGTCCGTCAGCGGACTGGCGGTGATTGCCGTTTCTGTACTGCTTTTTTCATGCCTTGCAGGATTGATGCTCGGATATATTCCTTTGTCTTTTCCCGAAGTGATTGGCGCGCTGGCAGGATGTGACGGGGCGGCAGCAGATATAGTCCGTGATCTCCGATTGCCCCGGATCATCCTCTCGGCAGCCGCCGGGATGGGACTTGCACTTTCCGGTGTCGTTATGCAGGCGATGTTCAGAAATCCGATGGCAAGTCCTTACATTATGGGTATCTCTTCAGGAGCCTCACTGGGTGCTGTTGCCGCCGTGTTTTTGGGAATCGGCTCGGCTTGGGGCGCAGGTGGTGTCGGACTGGGTGCTTTTGCAGGTGCTTTGTTGATGTCTGTCATACTTGCAGGGGTTATTGGAAAGAAAAGCGGTACGTCTTATATTCTTATCGCAGGAGTGGCGCTTGGCGCTGTCTGCAGCGGAATTACGGGCGTGATTATTTATTCGGGCGCAGCGTCTTCCGGCATAGATGTGACGCTGTACTGGATGATGGGAAGTGTTGCTTTTGCCAAGACGGATCACGCCGTTTTTCTTTTAATGATTGTCATTGCCGTATCCGCTTTTTTCCTCCGGCAGTCGCGGATACTGAATCTGATGCTTCTCGGAAGGGAAGGGACATTGCCCTTGGGCAGGGACCTGATGCCCTTCTTTCGGCTGTATATATTAGTCAATGCACTTTTGGTGGGATGTATCGTGATGGAGGCGGGGCTCATCGGCTTTGTCGGGCTGGTGGTTCCCCATTTCGTGAGATCATTTATAGGGGCAGATCATAAAAAGCTGGTGCCCTTAGCTGTTTTATGCGGAGGTATTCTCACGGTGTGGGCGGATATTCTTGGACGGGTCCTTGTCACGGGAGCTGATGTACCCCTGGGGGTCACTTTGGGACTGATTGGTGCGCCGCTTTTTATTTATATGCAAGTCCGGAAATCCTATAACTTTGGAAAGGAGCCGTCATGAATATCTGTGTCCGCCATCTTTTTGCGGGATATGGAAATAAAAAGGTATTGGAAGATGTGGATATTTCTTTTCCATCCGATCAATTGACCGGCTTAATCGGGCCGAATGGGAGCGGAAAGAGTACACTGCTGAAATGTATCTATCGTGTTATGAAACCTTCGGCAGGACAGATTTTCGTGGGAGATAAAAATATAGGGAAGATTTCCTATAAAGAAAGCGCGAAACAAATCGCTGTCTTGGCACAGCATCATGGGACGGGTTTTGATTTGAGCGTGGAAGATGTCGTCCTTATGGGGCGTACTCCATACAAAGGTATTGCGGAAGGGGATAATGCGGAAGACATTGCCATAGCCGAAAGATCCATGGAAGAGACCGGCGTGGCTGACATGGGCAGCCTCAGTTTCATACAACTTTCCGGCGGCGAGCAGCAGCGTGTCATGCTGGCACGGGCTTTGAGCCAGGAAACGTCCTGTCTGATTCTTGATGAACCGACCAACCATTTGGATATAACCTACCAGCTGCAGATCATGGACTTGATTACATCAAGAAATATGACAGTCATTGCCGCTATCCATGATTTGAATATTGCTGCCATGTACTGTGACCGTATCGTGGCACTGCAAGATGGGAAAATAATAGCGCAAGGAACTCCGCAGGAAGTTCTTACAAAAGAGAACATAAAGATCCTTTACCGTGTAAATGCAGAAATTCTTATGAGAACGGATGGCCGTCCCGCTATTATTTATGAAAGAGGAGACAAACTATGAAAGGGAAGCTCCGCACAGCAGGATGGTCGATTGTCTTTCTTGTGCTGTCATTTTTGTCGCTTAGCTGGGGAATAGTGGAAATCACGCCGAAGGAAGCACTGGTCTATACATGGCAGGCAGTCCTCGGTATGGAGAGCGGGAGTATTTCTTCCGATGTGGTACAGTACCTGCGTCTTCCCCATTTTATTCTTGCTTTTGCTGTGGGATGGGGGCTTGCTCTTTGCGGGACAGTCATGCAGGCGGTCATGAGGAACCCGCTGGCCGATCCTTACCTGCTGGGCATATCCTCAGGCGCCGGGCTTGGCTCGGTCATTGCCATGGCGCTGGGCGCCGATGCTTACTTGGGGGTACATGGTGTAAGTATATGCGCCTTCTTGGGGGCTGTGGGAATTTCTTTAGTTATCCTTTTTGTTGCTTCTGCGGCGGGAAAAGGGGACAATCTGACACTGCTTCTTGTGGGCTTTGCCATGAATGCGCTATGTTCCGCGGCGCTAAGTTTTATTATTCAGGCCATGGCGGATACCCATAAAACAAAGTCGGTCCAGTTTTGGCTGATGGGAAATATTATGGCGGACAGCTGGACGGATATCGGGGTCTTGGCAGGCATTATTGCGGCGGGAAGTATTTTCTTTATGGGACAGAGAAGAATTCTTGACCTCATGCTTATCGGTGATGAGCTTTCCCTCAGTATGGGAAGGAATCTGGCGGTATACAGGAAAATATATATACTGGTTGTTGCCGTTTTAGTGGGCTCTATCGTTTACGTGGCGGGCATGGTCGGTTTTATCGGCCTTATCATTCCCCACATGGTAAGGATGGCGGCGGGAAGCGGGCACAAATCCCTTATTCCTTTGGCGGGCCTTGCGGGTGGATGCTTCCTTGCGTGGGCTGATGTATTGGGACGCAACCTTATAAATGGTACAGAACTCCCTGTCGGAATCATGGCTGCAGTCTGCGGCGCACCTTTCTTTGCATGGCTGCTTCTTGGCGGGAAGTATGGAGGCCGGCCATGAAGAAATGGATGGCGATTACAGGCTGCATACTCCTTTTGTTAGGTTGCGCAGCAGATCCGGAGCAGGAAAAATCAGGGATACCCATTACCAATATTCAAGTGGAAAACTACTTTAACTTAGGCGAGAATGTGCAGTATTTTTCAAAAGTACCTTCCCGTGTATTGGTCATCGGGGCATCACAGACGGAGACACTTTTGGATATGGGTGTGGAAGATTCGATCCTGTGGGCGGTGAAATACGAAGATGATAAGAAGTATCCGATCAAAGACTGCAATCAGGCTGCTTTTCAGCGATTGAATTTCCTGCCGCGGCAGCAAGTGACGATGGAACGTGTATTGGATCTCGCGCCGGATTTGATCATTTCAGAAGAATCGTGGTTTTCAAAAAATCGTTTGGGAAGCACAGAGTACTGGAACGCAAAAGGTATTCATACTTTGGTGTCTCTGAATACAACCGGACCAGCCAAAACAAATCAGCCGGAAACCGTGGAGAAAGAAATAAAATACATCCGTGATTTGGGGGCGGTTTACCATAAAGAAGAGCAGGCGGAAAAGATTATAACGGCAACGATGGAGCGGTTTGAAGAAGTCCGGCAAAAAGTAAAAGGGCAAAAATCGCCGAAAGTCATGATTTTAGACTTGCTTTCCTCGACGATTTCCTATGGAAGAAATAAAATCGCCGGAGACATTGCGGCAAAACTCGGAGGCATTGTCCCGAATACAACTGCCGCTGTCAGCGATGAATTGATTATAAAAGAAAATCCGGATATTGTTTTTGTTATTACTTATGATGATGCTGAGACACGCCTGGCGCGTCTCAGAAATAAAAAAGCTTTCAGTCATCTGAATTTTGTCCGCAGCGGCCGGATTTATGAAATGCCCTTGAAGTACGCTTACGGCCCGATGACAAGGGTCATCGATTCGGCAGGATATATGGCGGGGCTGATGTATCCGGGGCAATTTGATTTCCCTAAAGAATACGATTTTCACACCGACGATTAAGTAAGACGTGCAGGAAAGGCAGGTGTTGCGGGGTATTTATTTCATCGTACAGTTATTTGTCAGTAAAAAGAGGAGAGATGGTAAGATGAAAAAGAAACTGTTGACCATGGCCGTTACTGCGGCTGTCGGTGCGGCTTTATACGGTATTACTGCTGATGCTGCTGTTTATCAGTTGGATGAAATCATCGTGAATGGGGATAAGTATACCGATGATACCATTATGCCCGGAGGCAAGACGGACCGCCGCATCCACTTCGGCCTGTATGGGAATATGGATCTCATGGACGTTCCGGCCAATATTGCTTCTTATACGGAAAAGACGATCAGGCAAAATTATATTCCTGCCCGTACGTTCATGAATACGGTGACCAATAATCCGTCCATCATGGTCGGCGGTGCTTCTACCAATAATAATGTGGAACTTCAGATCCGCGGCAATGCTTTCAATACCCACGATATGACAATGGATGGACTTCCCGGCATGATGGCTATGGGGATCGTTCCCATGAACTGGGTGGAAAAAATTGACGTGGTCACAGGGCCGAACGTCGTTCTCAGCGGCACCGGTATCAATCAGAGTGTTTCCGGATATATCAATTTTGTTCCTAAAATCGCAAAAGATAAACCGATTCTTGATATCTCAGAAACATATTCCAGCCACAGACTGTTCAATCATGCCATTGACTGGGGACAGCGTTTCGGCGATGATCATCGTTACGGTATTCGGATCAATGCGGAAAGATACAGCGGAACCACCAGTTTCTCGAATGAGACGCTTCATGGAAACGATCTTTACATTCATTTTGATCAGAGAACAAAATCAAGCAATACGTCCGTTATGTATGGGCATGACCATGTCATTAACCATGGTATGCCGGAAGTCCTCAATGTGATTAAAAATTGGGGCGGCACCGTGACAAAATTGCCGGATCCATCCAAGGTGGTTGAAAACTTTATGCCAACATGGTCAGACCTTTCCCACCAGCGCCACGTATATACACTTTCCCATGAACAGCAGCTGAATGGCCATGTTACTTTTTATCTGAAAGGCGGCTATGAAAAATTGAGCTGGCCGGGCTACTATGATCAGAAACCGGTACTTCTGAATGATGCCGGTGATTACGACTTCGGCAAGTGGGGATTTGGAAGTGCCCAAGACAGTAAATGGTCGCGCCGTTCTCTCTCCACGGGCTTCCTGTTTAACATAGATACACCATCTGTCAGCCACAAAATCAATCTTGGCTTTGAAATGCTTTCCAATGGCTGGTATTATATGAATGCCTCTGCCAAACGTTCGAAGCCTGAAGGAAATATTTATACAGGCATCTGGAAAGTTAATGATGGTGCCCCGATGCCCAGCAGCGGACCGTGGTACATCAGCAGCCGCAAAATTAACCGAAGCCTTATCCTGACAGATACCATCTCCGCGATGGATGGAAACCTCCGTGTCATCTTGGGGGCCCGCCGCCAGAATATCCAGACGAAGTCTTTCAATACATCAGGTGCTTT
>OCPR01001735.1_pt1 | contig 11664 bp, 4 predicted proteins | sample 1538611 | NCBI WGS metagenome assembly OCPR01 (sample SAMN04571711, study PRJEB22368) | human gut metagenome | biome: human gut; material: stool | host: Homo sapiens | place: Luxembourg | collected 2012-09-28
GGGGAAAGGGGGTTCTGAAGGAGCGATGCACAGGGCGGGACGTGACCCCCGTCCTGTGCCGGTATCTGTTCTCGCGCACACGAAACGCGATACAGACACCGTTGCTGATAAAATTGCAGCTGTACTTCACAACAGCTTCGCAGCATCCATAAAGGAGATAACAAAAGAGTTATCTGTCTGAATTACTCTGCTTTTTTCTTCTTGCCGGTGATCAGCAGGATCACTGCTGCTGCCATCATGGCAATACCAGCGAAGGTGAATACGAAGGTACCGATACCACCGGTGGTGGGAAGGGTGAAGCCTTTTTTGTTAATAACTTTCTGTACTTTTATACCTTCGGTTGTGCTATCTGAATCAGTAAATGTAGTTTTTTCAATCTTGCTCTTTTCCTGTTTCTGTCCATTTCCATCTTCTACCCAAGCCGACTCAGTTTTCGTAGTTGTTGTATATTGAACATTTAATATTACCTCAATCGGTTTTTTCAACAGATTATATCCATCATTCGTTTTTGTTTCAACCAGATAATAGGTACCATTGGAAAGTCCTTTATGGGTTACTGTACCATCCGTACCTGTTTTTAATGTCTTAATCTTTTTCCAGGATTTTGTCTTATCTAATCCTGCAGGCGCGTCTGCTCCCGAAATGGCACCCTCTGTTACAGCAGGAACCTCCTGATAAAGGTCAAATTCAACATTTGCTAATTTCTTAGTTTCAGCTCCATCCTCACCGGTCTTTTCAATTTTTACTGCAAAGGTATATACGACAGTACTGTTCTCGATCGTATTTTTTCCTTCTTCTTTATCTTTGTTCGGGTTATCTGAATCAGTATCCGTTGTAATATTTTTGGAATATTCCAATTTTGCAGCATTCTTATTGCCAACTGTTGTGTTTTCAGCAGTACCCTTTAATGTCGCATTATATGTGATGACTAACTGTTGTCCTTTATATGCCTCCATCTGAGCGGGCTTAAATTTAATTGTAAATCCGTCTCCCCCTGCTACTTTAGTGTATGCATCCGCTGTAACAGCAACATCGTTGCATTTAATTTCAATAGAATCTAAGTCATCTGTTAAATTAGTAGGTGTATCTGTTACGGTAAATGTTTTCAGCCTTGTAATATTCTTCGGAACATCTACAGTAATTTTGTAAGGGATTTCATCTCCGATGCTGTAATCTGCATCCATTCCCCATGTACCACCGTTTTTCTTCTGAACCTTTTTTGTTAAATCAGGGCGTTCGTTAGTTACATTAATTGTGATATTGGCATTTGTCTCTGTGCCGTATGTAATTGAGCTATCGGCATTTACTTTAAATACATATGCAGTGGCACCGTCCATAATATAGCCATCTCCAACAAATGTTTCAATCAAACGATACTCACCTTTGGACAGTCCTTCGATTGTAATCTTTCCTTCGTTATTTGTTGTAAGACTTAAGGCAGCTCCAGTATCATCACCCTGCGCGGTGGATTGTTTCGTAATATTAATCCACTTACCATCTGCATCAGATTTTTTTTGCAGAGCAAACGTAGCGCCTGATATTTTTTCATCATCCTTCACGCCAGTTTTTTCTAAGCTTATCTTTCCATATCCTGTTTCATTTTTGGGATAGACATGGATATCATATAACCAATCCGAGCCATCTGTAGTAGTCATTGGAACCGATAACAGAAATGGTTTCATAGGTATTGTAACAGCATCCGGAACAGTTGTTTCAATTACAACGTAAAAACCAAGCTCGAGGTTAGAGAACGTTGCAGTTCCGCTTTTATCAGTAAGGCCTTCGCTAGTCGCATTACCACTATATGCTTTCTTAATAGTTCCATCAGGCTCTACATATTCAGAAACATCCGGTAAATCTTTTGGATCTGCCTTGTAATACGCCTCCATGCCACCTTTATCTACAACCTGATAAAGTGTAAATCCTGCACCTTTTAAAGGCTCTGCACCAGTCGGAAAGTCGTCCGGATCTGCTTCTGTACCGTTTCCTACACTCCCCATACCATTACCGCTTGTATACTTATGAATCGTAACCGTTCCCGTCTTATCCGTATCAATCGTCGGCATTTTTGCGGAAGGATCAGCCGCAAATGCCGTCATTGTCATCATCGACAATGTCATTCCCAGGGTCAGGAGCCCTGTCAGAAGCTTTTTCATTCTCTTCATTCTTTCCATTCTCCTTTTTTGTTCGGCTGTCCTTTTGTGTTTGGGACAGCCGAATTATTTTTTACTTCTCCTGCTTTGTACGTTTTGCTCCGTACTTTGTTTCTAAGGTTTTCGCCTTATGCAGCTGCCGGACATAAGCCCCTGCTCCAACAGCCTGTGTTTCATACCTTTGGGGGTATTATCTCTTCTTCCGAAGCTTATCGTCCCCCTTTCTGCATTGCAGCGTGAAGTATGTACCCATAAGGATTGCCTGCGCCATCAGCGCAATGCCTCCCATAGTAACCAATCCAAACCCTGATCCTCCTGTTGCAGGAAGGATCAGCTGCTTTGTGTTGTAGATGGTGAGGGGGATTACCTTTTCTTCCTCTAGAGATATGTCCTTCCAAGATGTTTCCTTCTCCATCTTCCATTTCACCTGATTCGATGCATCAATCTCAATTAAGATCGAATCACTCAGCAGATTGTAACCTGCTGCAGCCTTTGTTTCTATCAGTCTGTAGGTTCCCTGACCGAGCTTTGTAAAGGTAGCAATGCCGTCAACAGTTGTTTGCGGACTACCGACTTGTTCAAACCACTCTCCAGTCGAATCCTTCTTTTCCAGCTTAAACTGTACACCGGAAAGCAACGGTTCGTCCGTTGTGTTTTTACCCTTTTTCGTAATTTTCAGGTTCAGCTCTTCCAAATAGGTATTGGTCACTGTCATATTCACCGTCGGCTGCTTGCCATCGGCTTTTGCAAAAGCTGCAAGTTCAATGTCTGTTTTTGTCGGATCTGTTGCTGTGCCTGTCGAAGTATCTATGGAATAGGCTACTCGATAGGTTTTTCCATCCACAGTGTATGTCTCGCCGGAAGAAATCACCTTTCCGTCGGCATCCACTTCCATAACCCGATAGATCCACGGGACTTTAGAGTCTGCTGCGCTGTTCACATATTGTTCCAGATTCATAAAGGAATAAGACCAAACGTAGGATGAACCACTATACTTGCGAGTAACTACAACCCAATTTTTTTCTGGACTGATATTGCCGGAATAGTCAACCGCTTCCCACTTCGCATCTGGACTATCTTTCGCTTTTCTCTGCAGCTGCAGGTAAATACTGCCCGGAAGCTGTTTCAGATCCGTAATCGGCGTGCCATCTGTCTTTACCCATTTTTTAGTTACAGCAATATTGCCGGTCGGTTTATTACTATTTTGAAATACCACGACAGGATCTGCTGTTTTTGTTGTAATGGTACCGTTTACGGAGCCCTTCTTTGCATTAAAGGATGCTTCCTTGTCATTGATCAGAACCTTCTTCAGGGAGGAGCCATCTGTCGGCTTTTCTTCTGTAATCTCATAATCTGTTCCGATGGGAATTCCTGAAATCGTATAGGATTCATCCTGCTTTAATGAGATCCAGTCTGTCATAATGGAATCTCCTTTTTCCAGGGACATTCCTGCGACATTTGTAAATTTGATCTGAAAGCGATAGGCTCCGTCCAGCTTATCTGAATCCTCCGTCTTCTCCTTTCGGATCGTAAGGGAACCAACCTTGACTTTATTTACAAATACCGCTTTTAATTTTGTAACACCGGCTTCATTATTCGGATTATCGTAGGAACGGAACACGATGGTATCCTCGGTTTGACCGTTATTTGCCCATTGCGTCGAAGAATATCCGGTGTTTTTATTCTCCTCCGTATGTACCTCTTGTCTGCCATCCTTGATCTGCGTTCCGGATACGTTGGAAACCTTTTGCCCTGATGTAATCTTTACCGTACTTTCTTCTTTCGTTACCTTGTCTACTATATGTCCGTTTTCATACAGGCTCCAGCTTGTATCAAATGCAGGAGAATCTATTTCCTCCTTCACGGAAATGTAGCTGCCGCGGCGGAACTGATTTCGGAAGGTTGCGGTTTGACCATCTGCCAGTACAAAGGTTCCATCTTCTCCAATCACGCCGGTATCTGTACTGTAGGAATTGCTCAGAGAATAGATCGCACCCTTTGGCTTCTTCAGCTTTCCGGATGTAGCAGAATCATAATCCGGAATGGCTTCCTGATCCACCTTAAATCCGATATGCTCCTTTACCTGCACGCCGGAACGGAATACAAAGTCATCCAGATATATGTTTCTGGGATAGCTGTAATTAAATTTGATGCATTCTATCTGGCTATAGTCAAACTCAAATTCTCCTTTTAATTTGCTTAAGTCAACCGTCAGAGTATTCCATGCATTTTTCTTAAGGGTTGTGTTTCCGTATAGCTTTCCGGATAAAAAGTCTCCGATCTTGTTCCCTTTTGCATCCTTCAGCTCCAGATAAATACATTTCGCTGTTGGAGTGTCGTCATAATCATAATACAGCTTGAAATCCAGATACTTATTCGCCTCTGACGCATCCAGAATTCCACCTGATTGATATGGGATAATACCAAATCTCGAGTCTTTGTATTCTCCGGTCGTATCCTCTAGCGCTGCATACCAGTGTGCAACACCGTCTTGATCTTTATAGGTTTCTACCCGTTCAAATATATTATCCGGGCTGACAGGCTTTAATTCTGAAGAACTGCTGTCAAACCTGTTAAATGGCTTTGTTACTACCGATGTTCCACTTCCTGCTGCGGTTGGTCCATAGTGTGTCGCCTGATTTTTGATCGTAAAGGGGAATACGGAGGCATCCTCAAAGGAATCCTTAAACAGCTCATTTACCTCACTTGTATTTACCTGCTTTTCTACTGCGAACTCGTTATCATCCGGGAAGTTGAAGGTAATCTTCATATTAGATTCCCACATACCGCGTTCCATATAGAACATGGTAAGGGTATGCTCGTCTTCGTTACTGCCCTTCAAATCGAATCTTGTTGTTTTTTGGGTGCCTGCATCTCCTGCATCTTCTGCAACTCCGTCTGCCGCACTTTTCTTTACCGCACTCACGGTTGCCTTCTTTTCAGCGAAGTCCAGCGTTCCATCTACCCTTCCATGATCTCCGCCAACATCCAGTGCCAATTTTCCGTCAATAAATACCCATACATCATCATCTCCGGCAAACTCAAAGGTAATCGGCACGTCTTCTCCATTATTTCCTTTAACCGTTCCATTCTCTGTCAGGCGGAATTTAATCTCCAATTTTGTACCAAATCCATAGTTATAATTCTTTCCGCTTGCCTCAGTAGTGCCTTCGTTAAAGGGGAAAAAGCCATAGGTATTTGATACTGCACCTGCATTAATGTCTGTGGTTCCGCTACTGTTTACATTTTTTGCCCAGCCCTGGTTACCTCTATCCTTCAGGTAATATTCTCCGGTGGATGGATCCTTTTGCATCGCAAGTGTTGTTATGCTGCTGTCAAAGCACCAGTATTCTACTCCATTATCTGGGGGGAGCTTTTTAAACGGAAATGATACATTATGATAGACCTCACCCAAGACCGCATTCTTGCTGTTCTTTCCCAGTAAAAATGCTTCATCAAAATGGGGTTCTGCACTCTTGCCATCTGCAGTCATCAGCGTTCCATTGGAAAGTGCCGCATTTACAAGTCCCTGTGCTGCACATTTATAATCAACCTGATTTCCACCCGCATCTATCGAAGAGTTGTTTGTGGAAAAGAAGTTGTTATAGTCATCACTTCCATATAGATTCAATGTGCTCCCGATATAATCACTGTTGAACTGACAGCCCCAATTGTCAATACTCGGCTGAAAATGCCCCGTATAGATCGGAATGGAAACCTGATTCTTTTTATAATAATCACTCAATGCCTGATCAAATTGTCGGAAAGTGACCCAGTTGCGATGAGACATTCCCTTCTCACCCGGATAGGAATCCCGATTATTACCGTTCAATTCATAATCCGTGTAGTAGTCATAGAAGGTGGAATCTACATACAGGATATCCGAATTTGCCGAAAAATTACTTTCCTTAATATTAACTACATCGACGTTCTTACCAGCCTCGGTTTTCTTATACTTCTCTGCATCCCGAACCGTATATACTTCAGCCCAGTAACCGCCTCTATATTCATTATCGTATACAGCAGTATCACCGGCATCTGCATAGAAGCAGGGTTTTCCTCCATACGTTCCCGCTTCCGGAATCGTAAGAACAGCTGTTCTTCTGCCGTTTTTGGAATCCCATTCCTTATTATCAGCTATTGAAGTATCTGAAAAAATAATACGATCATATTCTTTGGGAAGCTCTACAGACCACACATTGTTCCAGGTCTGTCCATCTCTTTCGTAAGATACTTCTTTGATCATCGCTCCACGCCGATGTTCAATACCCTCCTTCGTACTCCATGCATAAAAATATACATATACGTTAGCATCGTCCTTTGCCGGAATAGAATTAGTTCCATTATAGTTATTCCCATCCGGTGTGTTCAGCTTTGAATAGGTTGCATCAAAATAAATCTTTTCTCCATATCCATATCCGGCTGTTACATTTGCTATGTCGGACGTTACCTGAAGTAAATTATATTTCAGGTCTGACCAGAAGAAATGATATGCATTGCCATACGGATCCTTTACTGTGAAAACTGTCTGCTGTGTTATGTTTTCCGAAACCGTATAACTATATAAACTATTACTAAACTCCGGATCTGTTTCCAGCTTCAGGCTTTGCCCTGCTCCAATCTGTAGGGTTACTGCCTCTTTTCCCTCCGGGATCACTACCGGGAAGCTGTCATTTTCAAAATAGAGCTTTTTCCCATTCAGACTGTCATTGCCCGGCTTTGTACCCCAGCCGCTTTTCTTTTCTCCATTCTTCAGCTCGGTAGCTCCATACAAAAAGGTATCCACAGAACCCGCTTTATAGGTTACTGGAACTACTCCAGTGATTTCGGTACTGTCTTGTCCGAAGTAGTAAATCTCTCCCAGCGGTTTTTTGAATTCATCTGAAAATTTCACATAGGGATTTGCAGCAATTGTCATCTTATCCAGCTCTGCTGTATAGAGATGCGAAAAATCAGGAACCTTCGTCATCTCAACTGTTTCCACTGTTTCCGTAGAAAAGTTTTCGTCCGGCGAATAGGATACACTTACCGAACCAACCCCCGCTGTAAAGTCATAGAAATACAATGTCATCTCTGTAGAGACTTCTTCAATGGCGTAGACTTTTTGTTCATTGATCTTATTTGATGCTTCACCACGGCTTACAAACAGCTTTCCACCAGCCTGTGAAAAATTCTTATTTGCCATGGCCGTTCTGTAATAATTGTTATGATTAATTGTATTCCAGTCATTTACACAGACAAATCCAAAATCACGAGCATCCGTAGTATCAATTTTCCATTTCCAATAGCCTGTATTTACATCTTTTACTCCTTCAGTAAATCTACCCTCGTCATCTAACTTAAAAAGATATATCTGAGCTGTTTCTGTAGTCCAATCCGGCCCTCCACTCAAATTCATCCCTGTCGTATCCAGATATACATAGTTAGAATCCAGTCCTCCTGCTGCCTTTCTGAATCTAACCTTCGCCACACGGCTGGCTTTTCTCATTTCGCCGCCCATGTCGTACAGGTTTCCGTCCTGCTGGATTTCTTCTGTTGCTTCCTTTCCGACAGTTTCCTTGGAAGGAGCTTGCTCTTTACTGCTCTCCTCTGTGCCGGTTTCTGCTTCGGTCTGCTTGGTCTCTTCCTCTGTCTGTTTGCTTTCCGATGCAGTTTCTCTGTTGTTTTCTTCTGTATTTTCCTGTTTGGAGTCTTCTGTGGCAGGCTCGGTTCCCCGTTCCAGGGTTTCTACGGTTTTCGCCTCAACCGTTTCGCTCAGCACCTCCAGGTGAAAAAAATGAGTCTCGCACCTCGCTTCCTGCTCCCAGGCAGCTTCTGCTGCCGGATCGCTGTCCGGAGTGTTTCCTTCGGAGCCTGCTGCGTCGTTTTCTGTTTCCGGTGCAGAGGGCACATTGTTTTCCGTTTCATAGCTTGTCTCTGCGCCAGTGCCATTCTCCGTTTCTGGTTTGGGATCTGCTTTGGTCTCGGTTTCTACCGTTGTATGTGTTTCTGCAGCAGTTTCCGTCTGAGGTCTGCTTTCTGTTTCAGACTCGTTTTCTGTCTTCGTCTGTGTTTCGGTTTCCGTCTGTGTTTCGGTTTCTGTCTGTGTTTCTGTCTCGGTCTGTGTCTCGGTTTCTGTTTCCGTCTCAGTCTCTGTTTCGGTCTGCGTCTCGGTTTCTGTTTCCGCTTCGATTCTTTCGATGGTCATCTGATAGCAGGGTGCTGCCAGACTGTTCCAGTCAATTTCAATGACATCTGTTTGGATGGTTGCATCAAAGGAGGTGCCCAGGAAAAACTGCACATGGTCATATGCCTGATCCAGGGTGTACTGGTAAATATCCTCGCCTTTGGAGGACGCAATCATCCGAACCGGCTCTGCAGAAAGCTCCTGTCTGCCGCCCTCCTGCTCTGTCCAGGCGTAAAGGGATACGCCCGACTTTAAGAACTCCGGATCCTCTTTGATCTTCGATGCATCGAAATAAATCATATAATGAAGGTTTACCCAGCTGCCTGTGGATTCTTCTCCGTCCACTTGCTCCAGTACAAAGCAGGGTTCCCGGAAGTCCCATTCCGTATAAACCGGTGTGGTCGCTTCCGTATAATCCCATCCATCTGTCCCGGCCATAAATGCAATATATTCATAAGGTCTGTCCAGACAGTATTCGTAAATTCCATCGCCCTTATCAGAGGGCTTCATTTCAACCGGTGCGTCCGCTGCACTGTCTTCTTCCGAATCATATGCATAAACGCTGACGCCGTTCTTACAGAACTCACTGTACTGACTTCCATCAAAATATACGGTATACAATCCGTAAAAGCTGCCTGTCCCGGTCAGGTCTTCTCCCTGAAGCCGGTAGCAGGGTGCCTGTAAGGACCAGTCTATCGTAAGCTCCCCTGTGGTGTTTTTGTTTTCTTTTTTCTGTCCCTGGCAAAATACAACATGCTGATATTTCCGGGTCAGACCCAGCTGCCAGACCTCCTGCTGTCCCTCTGCCTTTTCCAGCTTTACCGGTTCTGCTGCTTCTGCCTCTGCTGCATCGTCATAAGCGTATGCATAGATCCCTTTGGATGCCAATGCCTCTGCCGTGCTGCTTCCTGAAAGATCCAGGTATACGGCATATGGAGTTTCTTCCTTCGCTTTCACTCTGTTTCCTTCTGCAAACATGCCAGTTCCCGATACCATTTCCAGTATCAAAAGTAAGCTCAGAAAAAAGCTGACAGATCTTCTTATCTTTTTCCGTTTCTCCGGTGATATTGTCGCTTTCCACATACCGATTTTCCTTTCCCCCTGTTTTGTTCCTTCTGTTTCACAATGGTTTTTATGCCACATTTTCACTTTATCTAAATTGTAGGATTTTTTTTGTGCAAAAGCAATACCATAGGCATATTGAATATTTCAGATTTATATTAAAAATTTAAGAACTTTTCACAAATGTCATTATTAAATTTATATATATTCGTTTTATCAATTATTTTTTTGTATTTCATATATTTCCTATCATCCTAACATGTTAAAAATAATGTTTCTGGTATTGCATATCACGTTTTTATATTGTTTTCAGGGATTTTGTGAATTTTGCTGTATCTGCATTTCCTGCCGCTGACAGTCTGCATAATTGTGCTGCGTGGGATAAACTTCATTACAGTTCACTCGTCCCCTTCTGCGTTCAGATTCCATAAAATTTATATGTTGTAAAAACTGCCGTTGAATTTTACAGCAGTTTGGGATATGCTATGAGCGAAAAGAGTTGCGAAGATTGAAAAACAAAATTTTTCAATCGCAAGATTTGTGTCTGCGCGCACTTGACACAAACTCGACATGCGCCAAAAACGTGCGCAGAAACGCGAGGAAAATATGCCAAATATCAAACCCATTTCCGATCTGCGAAATTACAGTGACGTGCTGCATGATGTAGCTGTTGGTGCTCCGGTTTTTCTGACGAAGAACGGACGCGGCAGATATGCAATTCTCGATATACAGGACTTTGAAAAGACACAAGCAACCATCCGGCTGATGAATGAACTTGCAAAAGGCCGCAAATCCGGCGAAGAGAAAGGCTGGCTGACATTAGATGCTGTGGAGAAGAACCTCGGGATTGATCATGAATAAGCTGCATTTATCCGAAGAAGTCCAAAATGATCTCTTAGAAATCAAGACCTATATTGAGGAAGAATTATTAAATCCATCCGCAGCATTGGCAACCGTAAGCAAAATTACAAAAAGTCCCCGTATTTTGCAGAACCACGCTCAGGCCGGAGCTTTGCTATCTTCGATTGCAGATATAGAGAGCAATTATCGATTTATTGTAAGCGGCAACTACATCAGCTTTTACCGTGCTTACGGCAACGAAGTTTACATTGACCGTATTCTCTATGCCCGCCGCGATTATATGCGGATTTTATTTGGAGACAGTACAACAAAGGAATAACTGTGGAACACCTCAAAAGGCCGGTCAGAGAATCTTTCCCTGACCGGCCTTGCTCAATCTTATTCTTTGACAAACAACTCGTAATCATTCCACGCCCTTTGGTGCAAAGGGATCCTCATAAATTGCATACACCCCCGGACGGCAGAGCTGTCCGGAGCCGTTGACCGCGGAGCGCACACCGTCGATTGCCGGGTCGGAATAGGTGCAGAACCATTTTTCCATCCTGCCCTTTAATTGAGTTACCAATTTTTTATATTCCGGTAAACCGTACAGATTCTTCTCTTCTCCCGGATCATCCACGAGGTGATACAGCTCATGTTTTCCATAGGGATACCGGTGCACATATTTCCATTCTTTCGTCCGGATCATGCGGACAGGCCCGTATTCGTCGAAGATCACGACCTCGTCGCGGTGCTCCCTCTGCTCGCCTTTTAAAAGCTCTGTAAAGCTTCTTCCGGGAAGTCCCGTAGGCTGCTTGTCGGAAAGTCCCGTCAGTTTAAGGATCGTCGGGAGCAGATCGCAGGCGCTTATCATTTCGCTGCAGACGGTATTGGCAGGAATGTGTCCCGGCCAGGAAATCAGAAACGGCACCTTAACTGCGGAATCATACATATTCATCGGGAATGTCCCGTTACCCTTCCCCCAGACGCCGTGCTGTCCCATGCTCATTCCGTTGTCCGCTGTAAAGAGGATCACGGTATTGTCTGCCAGCCCCTGCTCTTCTACTGCATCCAGCAGTCTGCCGATCTGTTCATCCATCGCACTGATCGCCGCAAAATAGCCCCGCAGATTTTCTTCCCTCTTACCGGTTCCATATACCGCGCCGGTGCGCAGATCGGGATGATCCGGCACGTTGGGAATGCTGGGAAACGTGCAGCCATCATAGTAATCGATCCACTTTGCAGGATGGTGCTCCTTTTCCCAGGGTGAATGGGGTGCAGTATAGTGGACAGACAGATAAAACGGGTCATCCCCTTCGCCCAGCTCTTTTAAATATTCCAGTGCACGATCCGTGATCAGATCTGTCACATATTCCCCATGATGCACGGTGATTTCTCCATGGTCCACCATGTCTGGGTGGTAATAGCAGCAGCCGCCCATGC
>OCPR01001748.1_pt1 | contig 11562 bp, 15 predicted proteins | sample 1538611 | NCBI WGS metagenome assembly OCPR01 (sample SAMN04571711, study PRJEB22368) | human gut metagenome | biome: human gut; material: stool | host: Homo sapiens | place: Luxembourg | collected 2012-09-28
CTCCAAGGATCAATCCGGATATCAGACAGATATGCTGACACCCCAGATCCAGAAGAAACATCTCTTAATATGATCTTTGATCTCAACACCTGCAAGACCAATACCAAGGAAGGTTGCAGGTACCACAGGGCTGATGAATGTTGCACAGTTACGGCATACAACCATAACGATTGCAATATGTGCTGCTTCGACCCCGAATTCTCCTGCAATGCTGATCAGAATCGGCATCAGTCCGAAGAAGAAGGAATCTGTGTCGAATAACAGTGTCAGCAGCACAGCCAGAAGTCCGATAATAACAGGAAGGAATCTTCTTAAACGTTTCTTATTCGGATTCATTATCTGATCGCACCTCCCCATGGCAGATTATCTAACTGTTTTACAGAACGGAAAACCGCTCCTTCTACTCTTGCCTTGATCGTACAGTCAAGTGCTCCTTTATCAACGATCGCAATCTTCACATCGTCTACCCCCAGATTCTCAAGTGTCTCAAGGACAACTTTACGGATCTGATTGCCATACTGATTGATTACTGCACTGTCTAAGGACAGGTCGATCTTTCCTTCCCCGGCCTCTACCATTACCTGACAGTCACTGGATTCTAATGTTCCCGCTATTGCAGGTCTTTTGATCTCCATGTTTGTATCCTCCTCTTTCATTTATCTTGTGACTTTGTTTATCTCTTTATGGGTTTATCATAGACCTGGAACCTTACAGGAGAGAGGGGGGTTTTCTTAAAAAGGCTACAGCCATAACAGCTGCAGCCTTTGTTTTTATATATAATCAAATATTCCTTGTATTGTATCCGTTATATCCATTACATAATTATTAGAGATTCTGTCTATAACTGAAAATCCTCTCATATTCAAATCCAACATGCTAAGATTTTCACACTGTACATATCCTTTCCTGTTTTCCGTTTCTATCTCTATATGAAGTGGACTCTCTATATTATAATTAAATATTGGACATCCTATAATTTCTCCTGTCTCATTAAAAAAATCCTTACTCACAACTAATACTGGATTTTTAATTTTTTCCACTTTTAAAATATCGCCTTGATGGACCATTATTCCCATCCCTCTCTTCCGACTCTTTCTCCCCAATCATACTCTCCGTTTAGATTAAGCTTTCCTCCATACCGCTCTGCACGTTCCTCCAAAGTCTTATGTCTGAAAGGTTTTACTAATGTAATCATTCCATCAGATATTTTCACATCCAGAATATCATCAAGTTTTATATTTGCCGCTTTTAATATTTCCTTTGAAATGCGAATTCCCTGACTATTTCCCCACGTTTTTACTTGTGCCTGCATAAAGTAACCTCCTTTGTTTTTTGTATATACATAGTATATACCATACATATTTATATTTCAATTATTCTTTATTTTCTTTTTCTGGAAAATCCACTGGTAAAATCTTATAATGATTACATAGAAAATAACATACTAAATCAATTTAAATATACACTTTTGATACGAAAGGAGTTCTTTCACCATGAACGGAATAAATGTAACTATCACAGATATGATGAACTGCCGCGACCGACGTGTAAGCATCCAGAACGAACTGATCAGTAAATATCAGAAACCAGTCCTGTCTTTTTGCATGAACATCCCAGGTCCGGTAAAAACCAACGAACAGATCCGGAAAGCTTTTGATTCCGGGAAAACGGAATTATTAAAAGCTCTTTCTGCTCACAATATAGCAATCCTTCACACCGAAGAATTCCATGAACCATCCGGTGATGAACTGATCATGGCATTAGACGCACCCGCCGAAGATATCAAGACACTTGCTACTGAAATTGAAGAAGGTCATCCTCTCGGACGGCTCTTTGATATGGATGTCATTGGAACTGACGGTATGAAGTTATCCCGCGGCACCTACCGTAAATGCATCATCTGCGGATGCCAGGCACAGGAATGTGCACGGTCACGGAAGCATTCGGTTGAGGAACTGCAAATAAAAATTGAAGAATTATTAAATCAATTTTGTATTTAATCCCGGTTCTTATTATAAATAAACATCCAAAGTGCCATCGCACATATAATTACATAACCAAGCACACTATACCGATCCGGCACCTGTCCAAACAGGAAGAATCCGAGGATCGTAGAGAAGATAATCTGTGAATAATCGTAGATGGAGATTTCTTTCCGCCGTGATTCCGAACTGACCACCCGCAGCCGCAAGTCCCGCACCAAGAAGCGTCAGAATCTGCAATCCACTCATCGGATGGAAATCCAGGATCAGACATGGCAATGTAACCACGCAGGAGAATCCAGAGAAGAAGATCACTACCGAAGATCCTTTCTGCCCTCTCTGTCCCAGGATACGCACCATCGCATAAGCGATACCTGCACAGATTCCGCCGCACAGACCGATCAGGGAAGGTACCAGTGCCATATTCGTAAATGTCGGCTTGATCACAAACAGACTTCCGATGAATGCTCCTGCAACCGCGAGTCCCTGCGCCGGAGTCATCTTTTCTTTCAGTAATAAAAAGGAAAAGATAATAACGAAGAATGGCGACATCTTATTCAGCATTGACGCATCTGATAATACCAGATGATCCACCGCGTAGAAGTTACACAGGATACCTACCGTACCGAATGTCGCACGCAGGATCATGTATTTCATATTTCCTTTTTCGATTTTGAATCCATCCTTACTTCTTATGATCATGATCAGCGCAATAAAAAAAGCTACCAGATTTCTGAAAAAACTCTTCTGTACCGAAGGCAGATCACCGGACAGCCTTACAAAAGCATTCATGAATGCGAATGACAGTGCTGATAATGTAATAAAAAATATTCCTTTGTATCTGGAATTCATAAACTTACACTTCCTTATGATTTATTTCTTTATATCTTATGCTATGCCATTTATCTTACCACGAAAAATTTTAACTGTGAATATATCCGACAGTTGGACTTGATTTTGTACAACCTGCTACAATTCTTTTACATTGTCGCATTCCCTCATAAACGCACCTATCTGCTGATAGAATTTCAACTACAGATATGTTAAAATATTTCAATGAAAGGAGAAAGGTAACATGAGATCCCTTGAGACATTTATCGAACAACGCAAAGAACGCTTCGTCAGAAACAGCCTGATGTCTGACGAATTTCTGGATTTTGTTAATAAAAATATGAAACCTATAGAGAAACAGATGTCCTATTATCAATGTGCCATCATGGAAGTGGAGACGAAATTCAAAGTATTGAATGAACAGTATTCTCTGGAATATGACCGCAATCCGATTGAGGATATCAAATCTCGTGTCAAATCCATGGAAAGTCTGATCAAAAAGATACGTAAAAAGGATATACCACTCACTCTTTCTTCGATTGAAGAAAATATCCATGATATTGCCGGTGTCCGTGTCATCTGTTCTTTTCCGGATGATATCTATATGCTCGCAGACTGCCTGCTTTCTCAGGATGACATCACACTTCTTGAGAAAAAGGATTATATCAAGAATCCGAAACCGGGTGGATACCGCAGTCTTCATCTGATCGTCAGTGTACCAATCTTTTTACAGGATGGAAAACGTAACATGACTGTAGAAGTGCAGCTTCGTACGATTGCCATGGATTTCTGGGCAAGTCTGGAACATAAGCTGCGCTACAAAAAAGATATCCCGGCTGACAAGGTCAAATATCTGGAAGATGAGATGCTTGCCTGTGCACAGATCAGTGCCGATCTGGATATGCGGATGCAGAATGTCCGTGATGTAATTGCTGAGAATGCCACACCGGATGAGCGTCCTTCCTTATTGGAAGAAATATTATAAAACTTATAGAAAGGACATACTGAAATCATTTTTGCCACTATCCCATCTATATATGATTTCAATATGTCCTTTCATAGTGCTATTATTTTTACAGCATTCCATCACAGAAGATATTTTTCAATTGCTTTGGCAACTCCATCCTCATCATTTGATGCCGTGATATCATCTGCGGCAGCTTTTGCTTCCTCTACCGCATTTCCCATTGCAATTCCTGTTCCGGCAATCTTTAGCATCTCGATGTCATTCTCGCTGTCTCCAATTGCTATTACGTCATTCACAGATACACCCAGATATTCACTCAGGAACCGAACACCGGTTGCCTTACTGATCCCGGCCTTATTGAATTCCAGATTCGCAAATCCACCATCCACGACCTGGATATCCGGAAACTGCTTCAGATACTGGCTGGTCTCTTCCCGGTTCAGATATTCCCCGTCGTCCTTCATCTGAAAATTCAATGTTACCTTCAGAATATCCACATCATTTTCACGGATAAACCCTGTTATGTCATCCAGAGCCTTACAATTATTTCTTATAATCTCCTTCACATAATCCGGAACGGCCATATTTTTTATATAATTCTGGCACTTCTTTTCTGTGTAATTTCCTCCATTCATCTGTACATTTAAGTGAATCCCACGCTCCAGAATATAGTTAAATACAGATACCATCTCTTCTTTATCCAGACATTCTTTATAGAGACATTCTTTTGTATCCGTCTTATACGCCGCACTTCCATTACATGTAATCACATATGGAATATCTAGCTCATTCAACTGATCCCACGGGAGACTGGTATAATCCCTTCCCGATGCAAGAATAATCGTAACTCCTTTTTCCTGTGCCTGTTTCATTGCCAGGATCGATGACGGAAGAATCTTCCCATCCGTACTAAATAATGTACCATCTATATCTAAGAACAATAATTTCATCTTTTTAGCCTCTTCTTGAGAATATGGCCATGAAGTCTTGGAATCCTGTACTTCATGACCATACGCATTGTCTCTTTTTATAATTAATGTTGCTTTATCATTAATGTCACTTTATATCCGCTTTACTTTACGCTGTATACATACGCTCCATAAGGCTTCAGTGTCATCTCATGTGCAAATGTCTCCGGCGCATCCGCATAGTTGCTGATCACCAGTCTGCTCTCTTCTGCCTGTACTTTGTCATCTACATGATATGCAACCGTCTCATCTGTAAAGTTCGCTACAACGACCAGTGTCTCATCCTGTCCTTTTCTTAAATATGTATATACCTGTTCGTTGTCTGCGTCCAGAAGCTCGTAAGTTCCTTCTGTGATCACCGGCATCTCGTGACGGAGTCTGATCAATTTCTGATAGTAATAGAATACGGAATCTTTGTCTTCCAGACATTTCTTTACATTGATCTCTTTGTAATTATCAATGACATCAATCCATGGTGTTCCGTCTGTGAATCCTGCATTCTTGGAATCATCCCACTGCATTGGAGTTCTTGCGTTGTCACGGGATTTCAGTCTGAGTAACTCTAATGTATCTTTCGCTGTAAATCCTTTTCTTCCTGTAAAGTCTTTAAAGATATCCAGAGCTTCGATGTCGCGGTAATCTTCGATCTTGTCGAAATGTGCATTGGTCATACCCAGCTCTTCTCCCTCGAAGATGTATGGTGTTCCCTGCATCATGTGAAGAACGGTTCCGAGCATCTTTGCTGAGATCACGCGGTACGCAGGACTTTCGTTACCGAATCTCGTAACGGCTCTTGCCTGGTCATGGTTGCTCCAGTAGAGACTGTTCCATCCGTCACACGCCGCCATCTTCTCCTGCCATTCTGTCATGACTTTCTTAAGATCGGTAAGTTTTACTCTTGTTCTTGCATATTTTCCATTTTCATCATAGTCCAGATGCATGTGGTCAAAATGGAATACCATATTCAGCTCCTTATTCGCTGCTGCGGTATAAGGCACTGCCTCGTCTGCACTTGTATGCGGAGCTTCACCGACCGTCATTACATCGTATTTGTTTAAGACTTCACGGTTCATCTCCTGTAAGAATTCATGCACTCTCGGGCCGCTTGCACATCCGGCATAGTAACTTCCGTATGCTTTATTCTGGATCACCGGACCATCCGGATATGCCGGATCTTTGGAAATCAGTGTGATGACATCCATACGGAATCCATCAATTCCCTTATCCAGCCAGAATCTTAAGATGTCGTATACTTCTTCTCTTACCTTCGGGTTCTCCCAGTTTAAGTCCGGCTGTCCTTTTGCGAACAGATGCAGGTAATACTGTCCACATTCTTCTACATATTCCCATGTCGAACCACCGAAGCTTGACCCCCAGTTGTTCGGAACTTCATCTTTCCAGATGTAGTAGTCATGATACGGATTGTCTTTGCTCTTCTTTGCTTCTTCAAACCAGTGATGCTTATCAGAAGTGTGGTTTACTACCAGATCCAGAATAATCTTAATGCCTTGCTTATGTGCTTCTGCAAGAAGGCTGTCGAAATCTTCCATTGTTCCAAGAGATGGCTCAATTTCTCTGTAATCAGAAATGTCGTATCCATTGTCTACCTGTGGTGACTTGAAGATCGGGTTCAGCCAGATTACATCAATTCCCAGCTTCTCAAGATATGGAAGCTTCTCCTTCAGTCCGTTCAGATCTCCGAATCCGTCTCCGTCGGAATCGCGGAAACTCTTCGGATATACCTGGTATACTACACTTTTCTTCCACCATGCTGTCATATTACTCATCTTCTTCATCCCCGTCATCTGCTATATCATTTACATACTTCATTTCATTTTTGGACTCTTCCACGATCTCGCGCATACGCTCTACGCTGATGTATTCGTCCTGGTCTTCCATTGCGATCTGGAATGCCAGTGGAAGGTTCATTCCACTTACGATATGTGTATGTGGACGGTTTCTGTATTTGAAAAACTGCTGATTGACACTTCCGGAAGTGAGGTCTGTCAGAATGACAACCTCATCTTCGTCAGCAAAGCCATTCATCAATGTCTCTACAGCCTCTTCGATCGGCTGATTGTCTACATATGCAGACAGTGCAATTGTCTCCTGCGCACCGCCGGATACGAATGCAAGTGTATCTTTTAAACCTTCTGCCATTCTGTGATGGGAAGCTGTTACTAAAATTCTCTTCATAATCTATCTACCAGACCTTTCTATCTACTACCATTTCAACGATTCAGACTCGTTTCTCTTTTCCAGTTTCGTCTTCTTCTCATTCTGTCTTCATTCTTCTATACAGTAAGAATTCCGAAGAATGAGCATACCAGTGCGATTACAATAATAAGAAGGATCAGCTTGGTCGGAGTCCATTTCTTATTTCCTAATAATTTGTAAACCAGTAATGTAAGCAGTACCGGAAGTAATGCCGGCATGATCTTGTCTAAGATGTCTGCCTGGAGTGCAAGCTTGACTTCACCGACTTTAAACTTCAGTCCCGTCTGTATGTTGATGGATGTTGCGATCAGCGCCCCGACAACACTCAGTCCCATGATGGAAGCTGCTTCTGTGAATACGGATAATTTCTGTCCTAATTTTGTGATCATGTTTGTTCCTGATTTGTATCCTACTTCGAAGAGTTTTGATTTTACAAACCAGAAAGCGATGTTGCAGATCAGCCAGATGATCGCTCCAAGCGGATTGCCCTGCTGAGCCATGTAACCTGAAATTGATCCGATGATCGTTGGCCACAGCACCCATACCAGTGTGTCTCCGACTCCGGCAAAAGGTCCCATCAAACTGGTCTTTAATGACTGTACGGTTTCTTTTGCTTCGATTCCGTCTTTTTCTTCGATCGCAAGTGTTGCACCAAGGATTACACTTGACATTGCTGTTGTTGAGTTATAGTAATTGAAGTGGTTGTTCAGTGCTGCCTTGTATTCGTCGTCATTTTTGTAAATCTTACGGAGAACCGGTGCCATTGCCCATGCAACCGCAGGTCCCATCTGAGACTCATAGTTGAAGATGTTACAAGCCATGAAGTTGTATCTTGCTGCGGTTCTTCTTAAGTCTTTTTTCGTTACTTTATATCTTCCGTCTTCTGTCTGATTGATTTCATTATTGTTCATCTCATTACTCATCAAAATCATCTCCCATCTCGTCTACTGCTGCTGTATTTGCTGCTGCCATAGCAGGTGCTTCTGTTTTCTTAAGTTCATTTGTGAAATACCAGAATGCTGCTGCGAATCCTACGATCGCGATTCCAAGCACCGGTACATTTAAGTATGCGGAAAGTACGAATCCTACTAATAAGAATGGAAGGAACTTCTTAACCGGCATATAACGCATTAACATTCCGATACCTACTACAGGAAGCATTCCTGCTGCGATAGAAAGACCATTTGTTACCCATTCCGGGATAAAATCAAGGATAAAGTTTACTACATTTGCTCCAAAAGCTACAACGATGATCGTCGGGATCATTGTCTGAAGGGAACAGATTGCAGGTCCAAGCCATGCCTCGCGGTTCATCTTGCCCCATTTACCTGCGTTGTTATCATTCTGCATCTTATGTGCTACGAAGTTGTTTACAATACGCACAACTACTTCTAACTGGATGGCCAGAAGTCCTACCGGAAGACCAACAGCGATCGCTGCATCCGTACCGGTTCCGGTTCTGACTGCGATAAATGTTCCGATGATGGTTGCAAGTCCGTAGTTCGGTGCAGATGCGCCTCCAAGTGCTGCAACTCCAAGTGACATTAACTGGAATGTACCACCGATCATAAGACCTGTATTCATATCTCCCATGATCAGTCCTGAAATCATTCCGACGATTACTGAAAACCAGGAAAGTACGACCGGTCCATTCTGGTCGATGGTCATATACCCGGCTAAAATTGTGATTAAAATATTTTGTATCATTGCCATAGTTCTTTTACCTCGATCTCATTACTTTTATGTATGTATTCTTATCTCTTTACTTATCTGTATCTTAGTATGCTTCTTCTGCATCAGTTGGGATGTACTGGATCACTACCGGAACACCTTTTCTCTTGATCGTCTCAAGATCTGCTTTTTCTTTTTCATTTAATGCGATGAACTTTGTAACAGGCTCTCTTCCGTCTTCGTTGAAGATGATTCCAAGGTCAACTTTCGGGATCTCAACTCCGCCTTCCATCAGTTTGATCAGTGTCTCCGGCTCTTTTACGAGAACAAATACTCTCTGTCCGTCATATTTTCCAGCTTTGAAATTCGTAATTGCTGTCTCTGTGCTGATAACAGATACGCCTGTTCCTGCTGGTTTTGCCATTCTCATACTTGCTTTGATGTCTTCGTTGTTGCAGAGAACATCGTCAACAACCATGAATCTCTTTACCTGAAGTGCAGGTGCCCACTGGTTTACTACCAGTCCGTGAATGAGTCTCTGATCAATTCTTGCTAATACTACCATTTTGTTTTCCTCCTGAATTTTAAAAATTTGAAAAATATTTATGTGGTATTTATGTAAATCCTATGAAGTTCGGTTTTGATGCTTTTTGGTATCGATACCAAAAACTTTCTTTTAAAAACCAGCACCCTTTTCGCACTGGTCTTTTTCTATGTTGACTGCCTGATAATGAGTTCAAGATCCAGTTCGATTCGTTTGATCTCTCCTGGTTCTTCTTTTAACTGTCTTATCATCTCTTTTGCGGCATATTCGCCTTCTGTCTGTACCGGCTGTCTGATTGTTGTAAGCGGTACCTGTAATAGTGAAGCGATCGGCTGATCGTCCACTCCCATAATCGCCAGATCCTCCGGAACTCTGATTCCGTGATCCATAGCTTCCATCAGCATTCCCGTCGCGACTTCATCACTTCCGGCGATGATGGCATCCGGCTTTTCATTCATCTTAAGGATCTCTCTTATGACGTTCCTTCCGTCATCCATCGTTCCGATATGTGAGTACAGCCAGTTCGGATTCGCTGCAATCCCGCGGTTACTTAACGCTTCTACATATCCGCGGTAACGGTCGCTGTTGATGTTGATCCCTTTTTCCTGAAGTACTACTGCCTTACTTCCTGTACAGTAAGCGATCTTCTTATATCCTTTATCAAGTAAATACTCTGCTGCCCTGTAAAATCCATCGTATTGTCTGCTGCAGATGGTTGCAACCTGTGCATCCCCATTATACTCATTGCAGACAACGATCTTGCCATATTGTTCATAGGCTTTTAACTTCTCCCAGTCATTCTCGATCGCACAAAGGATAATCCCGTCTACATGATGCATCCGCACCAGCTCCATCGCCTCTTCTTCTCTGTCCCGTTCTCCGTATGTCTGAGTGATGAGTGTACGGTAATTATACTTTCTGCAGGTTCTCTCGATCGAATCGACCAGGTATGCAAAAAAGTTGTTGGTGATCGTCGGTACGGATACTGCGATGTTCCCCGATCCGGAGCCTCTCATCTGTCTTGCTGCCTGTAACGGGCTGTAACCAAGTGCATTCATGGCATCCATGACCCTGCGCTTCTTGTCTTCCGACACATGAGGCTTATTATTGATGACTCTCGAAACCGTTGATACCGATAATCCTGACAATTTTGCTACGTCTGATATCGTTGCCAATTCTTCTTTCACCTTGCTCTCTGTCTTTGTTTTCCTTTTGTGACTTCATCATAGTAGCATTTTTTTGATTTGTAAAGATGAAAATTGGTAACGATACCAATTTTGGAAAATGTAACAAAAAAGCACTGTGAAATTTGGTAATATTTCACAGTGCTTTACCACTACGATATTCTAAAGTGACCGACGATATCCGTCCTGTCCTGCAGGATATCTTCTTCATAATTCTTCTGATACGGATCATTGTGATGGATCACATACGGTACGCCTTCCGCATTCCGTCTGTCAGAAATCACTCCGATATGATTCTTAAACACTACAATATCGCCGCCCTGCCATTGTTCTATATCATTCACATCCGTGGTCAGGCTGATCGCTGTATGTTCAAAATATATTTTCAGGTTCTTTACTCTTCGGAAATCAATATTTTTATCCGGCTGATCGATATCATAATCTTTTGGATTCTTTCTGATATCTTCATCTACCAGTTCCCGCAGATCATATCCGCTTTTCTTAAGCGCATATCCGACAACATCTGTGCAGACACCATATCTGTCATCCGGATAACCGGTCTTATAATATCTGCTCTTGTAAACCGGGCGCTTCTTCACGTAAGCCAGTGCATTCTTCAAAATATCGGTCTGATCATCCGTACCGTCACCATCTTTATCTACACTGCTATGATACGATGTAATCTCTGTGCCGCTATATTCATTCTTGGGCCGGTCTGTCTTCGTCAGTCCTACCACATCACGTTCTGCCAGAAATCCGCCAAGGGTCAGCCAGATGATAATAGCGATCGGAACTAATATCCGGAATTTCATCTTTCTTGTCTTATGATGAAATGCGATCATCCCTGCAAATGCTCCAAATGCTCCGCCCGCAAATGCAATGCCAAGCAAGGTTGCCTCTGGAATTCTCCACTGATGCCGTACCGCCTTTGTCTTATCCAGTCCATATAATAAAAAAGCAACAATATTTACTACTATCAGATAATACGATATCGGTGTTGCCGCCGTAAGTAATTTTGCCATCTTCCGCTCCCCTCCTTCGTATCTCCATTGTATCTTACCTTTGCTTCGCTTTCAATTAGAAAACGGATATAATTGTAAACTTGTAAAGAATCAATCCACATCCAATATCCGGAAATGATTCCGCTTCACTTCGATCAGCCCGTCTTTCTGCATTTTTCCCAATTCATTTGACATTG
>OCPR01001750.1_pt1 | contig 11540 bp, 9 predicted proteins | sample 1538611 | NCBI WGS metagenome assembly OCPR01 (sample SAMN04571711, study PRJEB22368) | human gut metagenome | biome: human gut; material: stool | host: Homo sapiens | place: Luxembourg | collected 2012-09-28
TCGCACTGATTACTCCATCTGTTGCACGGATTTCTTTATATAGCTTTCTCGCAAGTTCTTCTTTCCCCGAACGTCCGATCAGATCCGATGCTGTATTTTTCAATGCGTCAATTCCACTTTTTATTACAACAAATGAAAATACAATACCTGCATATGCATCCAGTGAAAATCCGGTAAACAGGAAGATCACGGAAGACAGAATCGTAAGTCCTGAAAAGAACGAATCATTTCTTCCGTCTTCGCCCACCGCCAGTAACACCTCTGATTCTACGGATTTTCCTACTTTTATCGTATACATTCCAAGAATAAATTTGGTTACGGCTGTTCCTGCCACGATCAGTATCGTCAGTATGCTGACATTCATATCTGACGGATGAAGGATTCCTTCCACAGACTCCTTAAGCATCCCCAGTCCGGCATATAATATCAGGACGCCGACCACCATACCTGTCAGATACTCTATCCTTCCATACCCAAATGGATGTTTTTCATCCGGATGTTTCCCGGAAAGTTTTGTCCCTATATAAGTCAGGAACGAAGATCCCGCATCCGTCGCGTTATTGATACCTTCCGATACGATCGCAATGGACGATGCCAGTGTCCCGATCATTATTTTCACTGCTGCGATCAGTAAGTTCACTAATATTCCGACCACAGACGTTCTTATTATCCGTTCCTGACGGCTTGATTCATTCATAATACACCTGTTCCTTCTTTTTTTCTGTATTTATGATAACATGCCGACATTTCATTTACAAGATGACACAGAATGTTCGTTCTCTTACATTCTCCGGCATACAAAAAACGACTGAAAGAACCGGTACACGCTCCTTCCAGCCGTCTCAGGCTTTTCTTATTATTTTTCTATGTTCCTTATATAATCTGTATTACATTACATGAATATATTCAGTATCAATACTTCTACTACTCCGACTGCCCATGCCACGGTTGATGTCACAGACCAGATGCGGAGCTGGTCTTTCGCTTCACTCACACCCAGCGTTCTGTTTACTACCCAGAAGTAACTGTCATTGAAGTATCCGAAGAACAGAGAGCCCACACAGCATGCTACCGCTCCGAAGATCGGGCTTACGCCTGATGCTGCGATGATCGGTGCTGTGATACTTGCTGCTGTCGTCATTGCTACAGTTCCTGATCCCTGAATGAATCGCATTGCTGTCGAGATCAGAAGCGGCAGGATGATGATCGGGATGGCTGTCTTTGCAAGTCCTTCTGCCATGAATGTTCCAAGTCCGGAGTCTTTGATGATCTGGCCGAGGGCTCCGCCGCCACCTGTTACTAACATGATGATTCCGGCTGATGCCATTCCTTTTTCCATCTCTGCAAGGGCTTCATGTCTGTCAAGGCTTCTTCCCAGTGTCAGGATTGCCACGATCAGTCCAAGTCCGACTGCTACGATCGGCTGTCCGAGGAATACAAGTATATTCATGAATCCTTCTGTCTTGCCCATCGCTGTTGCCACTGTATTGATCAGGATCAGAATGATCGGGATGATCAGCGGCATGAAGGATTCCATTGCTCCAGGAACGCCTGTCATATCCATTGCAAATGCTGCCTCGTAGTTTGGCTCCTGATATGGCATCTCTACGATCTCGCCATCATCGTTCGGGATTCTGTAATATTTCTTAGAAAGATATAATCTTGAGTATGCGATACATGCAATTGCCATCGGCAGTGCAAGCACCAGTGTCAGCAGGATGAATTTTCCTACGTCTACTCCAAAGATTCCGCAAACTCCTAACGGGCCAGGTGTCGGTGGTACCAAGGAGTGTGTGATTACAAGACCGGCTGCCAGTGCTGTTCCGAGTCCGATCACAGATTTCTTCGTTGCTTTGGAGATTGCCTTTGCAATCGGTGCCAGTACAACGAATCCGGAATCACAGAAGATTGGAATTGATACCAGGAATCCTGTCAGTGCAAGGGCTTCTTCTTCTCTCTTCTTACCGAAGAGCTTCAGGAATGTATGTGCCATTCTCTTAGCCGCACCTGTTACTTCAAAGATCTGTCCCATCATAACACCGAATCCAATGATGATTCCGATACTTCCCAGAGTTCCGCCAAACCCGGAAGTGATCGAATTCACAATACCAAATGTCTTCTCGACACCGTCTACTTCGATTGTAATGTTTGTAAGTGGCATGCCGCCAATCACGCCGACTACAACTGTACTGATGATCAAGGCAAGAAATGCCTGGATTTTTGTCTTTAACACAAGGAATATCAGGACTGCGATACCTACCGCCAGACCGATCAACATCCTTTCCCCACTAAGTCCATTTACCATAATGCAGACCTCCTATGTTCTCTCTTTTTATTACGACAGTTATTTACCTGCCGCAATTCCTTTTCGTTTTGTTTTTTAATTTTATCTTTCATGTTTTCCCGTGAAATTCGGTGCATATTTTGCTGCAAGTCTGATCGCTTCAATCATGCTGACCGCACTTACGATTCCTTTTCCTGCGATATCAAATGCAGTTCCATGATCTACCGATGTACGAAGGATTGGCATACCGTTTGTGATTGCGATCGTCTTTTCAAAGTCCAGTGTCTTGGTTGCGATATGTCCCTGATCATGATACAGCGATAATACACTGGTATATTTTCCCTGTGCTGCCTGATGGAATACTGAATCCGCCCCGATTGGACCTGCCACATCATAACCTTCCGCTTTCAGTTCTTCGATTGCCGGCATGATCTCTTCAACTTCTTCCCAGCCAAAGAGTCCATGTTCTCCGCTGTGTGGATTTAACCCTGCAATTGCCATCGTTCCTTCTTTCACACCGAGTCTTTCCAATGCCTTAGTACAACGTTTTACATAATCAATGATTCTGTCTTTTTTGATCATATCCAGCATCTGTCTTAACGATACATGACGTGTCAGGAAGAATACTCTCATTCCATTCGTCTCGAACATTGTCAACGGATCTTCTGTATGTGTCAGCGCTCCAAAGATCTCTGTATGTCCGATATACGGAACTTCCGCCGCATGAAGGGATTCTTTGTTAATTGGCGTAGTAGCCACTGCATCGACCTTTCCCGCATTTGCCAGCTCAATACTCTTTGCAATGTATTCATACGCTGCTTTTCCGCACATAGCGCTGACTTCTCCATAGGCAAATGTATCCATATCCACGTTGTCAAGGTTAATCAGGTTCAGGACTCCTTTTTCATCGACTGCCTCTTCCGGCTCTTTGACCTCATTGATCTTCAGGTCCTCTCCTGTGATTTCGATTGCTTTTTCTACAATCTTCTTGTCTCCGACAATGACACATACAGCAATCTGGAACACCTCATCGGATGCAATGGATTTTGCTACAATCTCCGGTCCTACCCCCGCAGGATCTCCGATTGGAATTGCGATAACTGGTTTCTTCATTTCTCTCACCCTTTCTTAGATATATAATTTTTCTTTCAAATAAGTGATACACTTATTGATCGCATCTTTATTTCCCTGACTTCCGCCCTTGGTAATGATATGTACGCCTTCGAACTCTCCTTTTAAGAATTGTCCGTAAGCTGCAAGTGGAAGTACTTCATCTAACAGACTTAAACCTGCGGTATCAAACTTTTTACAGACAGCAACTGTGATATCTCCGCCACTTGTATACAGTCCTTTGAATGTATCTTCTGCCTTGAAGATACGATATGTGATCTCTGCAAATCCACTATTGATCATTTCTGTCACTTCATCCAGTGAACACTGATATCGTTCCATATACGGAGTAAAATCAATTCTGTTCTCAGGATAGATTCCGTCTCCGGTTACGGTTGATATATTATTCCTGTCGCATTCACCCAGAATGGAATTGACCACTCTTCTGATCTCCAGTTCTCTGCGTTTTTCACCTTCCAGAAGTTCTCTTGTATGAACAAATTCATTATGCGTTCTCTGTGAAAGCCACAGTTCTTCCATCTGGGCCGTGGTATTGGCATTTACGCTTCCTACCACTGCAAGGATCTTGGTCTTCTGTTTTTTCTTGGTGTGATCAGCTTTCTGGATAATGTTGCGGTAAATACTCCCGGATCTACGGCAATCACTTTTAATCCGCTGGTGATCACTGCATCGGCAATCAGATCCAGATCTTCCTGTGTGATGCAGTCCAGAGTAATGATCCGGCTTCCTTCCTCCACACATTTTTTCATCAGATCAGCGAGATAATGCTTTCCATGCATCAGATCTTTCATATAGATCGTGGATACCTGATATTTACTCTGCTGCCTAAAAAGTTCTCCTACTTCTGATATCTTCACCGGTGTCTTCGGATCTACGGCGATATTCGTCTTATGTAACGGCAGCCCGTCTACCAGCATATATCCTCCACAGATGATCCTGCCCGAAGCCGGAAAACACGGTGCAACAATTGCTATGTAATCTTCTCCCAGGCTGTCCAGCATCGCATCCGTCTCACTTCCGAGATTTCCGCGAAGTGTACTGTCAATCCGGTTGGCATACACTTTTACATTATCATTCTTAAGCAGGTTACAGACATTATGTACCCGGTTATATGCGATCTGTGCATCCACTCCTCTGCTGTCTGTCGGATATAATACGCAGTCACAATCCGATAAGGTCGACAGTTCGATCCGTTCTGTATTCATGACCGTGTAGTACTCCCGTCGCATTAGCCCCGGTCAGGTCATCTGCGATCACAACACACTGTGGCATAATTATTCTCCTCTCTTCACATTTTCAAACATTTATTGTTGTTTTGTTATGTTTATATGTTACATCCGTTGTTCGTTTTTGTCAATATAATCTATTCTTTATCAATCTTTTTGTTCATTTTCACAGTATGCAGTGTTCGTTTTTGTTTATTTTTTTATTCTCAGTCAGTTCATTTCGTATATAAGTCTATAAATCTATGAAAGGATTCCAGATATTCTTTACGCTAGCCTGTCGGATGTTAATACTTCTACAGCTTCTCTTAATGTTGTGATCTCGCCTACATTTCCAGGGAAGATGACGTATGGTGTCAGAGGGAATTTGCTTTCTTCTCCCGTCTGCCATACCGGGATTCCCGGTTTAATCTGTCCAAGAACATTGGCTTTCTTTACTGCCAGAGCTTTTGTTCCTACATCACTGGATGTAATTCCGCCTTTTGCGATTACAAAGCTTGGTGTCACGCTTAAGCGTCCTACCAGTGACTGTACTGCATCAGAGATCTTTACAGATAATCTTAATTCATCTTCTTTATCTCCTGTGTCTGCGGTGATCAGTGCTCTTGTCGTATAACAGCAGACTGTCTTTCCGGCTTTGATGCAGGTCTCTTCCAGATCCAGACATCTCTTTACTTCTTTTTCAAATGCTTCATCGTCTTTTACAAGTGTTGCATCCAGTTCAATGAATTCAATATCTGTCAGTTTCTTCAGTTCTTCTACCTGTTTTGTCGTCTTATCTGTATGAGAACCTACAACGATGATTCCTCCGTTGTCTGTCTCTTTTACCACCATCTGTTCTCTGCTAAGAAGCGGCTGATCGGTTACTCCGCCCATAACCTTTACGATAGCTGCTGCTGTACGGAACATGAATACTTTTCCTTTTGCCATTGCTCTGTATAATGCCACGCAGAATACCTTTACATCCGCATAATCCACTGCATTTACAATAATCTTATTGAAGTCTTTCACTGCCATCAGTGCTTCTTCAATCTTGTCGATATTCATATCGTGGATATCTTCCAGAGAAATGCAGGTAACATCGGAAGCCTTGTATGCTCCTTTGGTCTTCTCTTCTACATACTCCGGCATTGTTGCTGCGCTGTATCCAAATGTCTTGTCTTTGGCAAACTCTGTCTCATTTGCAGGAATCAACTCTTCACCGTATTTTACATAATGTACATTATCAATTGTATATCTTCCGCCTTCTTTGAAGAATGGGCAGAGGATCTCACCGTCGATTGTCTTTCCTGTATTGGCTTCATAATTCTTCTTCAGAAGTTCTGTCTCCAGTGGATAATGTCCACGGAGTGTAGAATCACTTCTGCTGATAAATATGTATTCTTTTCCGGTCTCTTTTGCAACTTCGTCAACCACTGCTGCGATCTCATTGTGTGCTTTGGTTGTCTGTCCTGCTGTAAATCCTCTGGAATTGGTCAGGACATAGAATAAGTTATTCTCCTCATCGAATCCCTGACGGATCGTATCTTTTTCCCAGTTTGTGTATACCGAGATATCATGTACTGTCTGGACTCCTGTCGGGTCATCGTCTAAAACAACGATCTTTTTATTATTCTTTTCAATCTCTTTCTTTAACAGTTCATCGATATAAGCTTCGTCAATCTTCTTATATGAAGTTAATACTTCTGCATTCAATGCCATGTCCGTTCTCCTTTACTCTTCCGTCTTTTTTACTTCTACGTCAGCAAGTTTTTCGAAATACTGAACAATTCCGCCGTGGTCATCATTCATATGTCCGTGGATCTTCAGTGTCTGAAGGATTTCATAAAGCTGTGCTGTGTATGGAATCGGTACATCGATAGAATGTGCTGTATTTACTACGTTCTTGATATCTTTATGGTTGATTCTGATCGGTCCGCCCGGTTTGAAGTTACGCTCGATGATCATCGGGATCTTAGCATCGAGTACTGCACTTCCTGCAAGTCCTCCGCGGATCGCATGATATACTTTTTCCGGATCAGCGCCTGCTTTTGTTGCAAGTACAAATGCCTCAGATACAACTGCGATTGTGTTATTAACGATTACCTGGTTCGCAAGCTTTGTAACACTTCCGCTTCCGCTTCCACCAATCAGTAATGCAGAAGATCCAAGAATGTCAAAATACTCTTTCATTGCATCGAAGTCTTCCTGATCTCCACCTGCCATGATTGCAAGTGTTCCTGCAACTGCTCCAGGTTCTCCGCCGGATACCGGTGCGTCTACAAATCCAACACCTTTTGCTTTCAGTCCTTCATAGCATTCCTTTGACTCTACCGGTGTTACGGAACTCATGTCACATACAACCGTTCCTTCTTTGATCGTAGAAGCAACGCCACCTTCATCAAATAAGATAGATTTTGAAATTGCCCCGCTTGGAACCATGATAATGATTCTTTCACACTGTTCACCAATCTCTGCATAAGAAGCTTCTTTTGCTCCTGCTGCCACAACATCTGCAACTGCCTCTTTGTTCAGGTCTGACACCATAAGTTCTACACCTGCGTTCAATAAGTTCTTTGCCATCGGTCTTCCCATGATCCCAAGTCCAATAAATCCTACTTTCATTTTCCTACATCCTTTCTTTTTTTCACTCCACATGATCGTTTGCTTTCACAACATATTTTATACATGTTCATTTCCGTTCGGATCAGTGAAATGTGTCGTTCTTTTTTGTTTCTGACTACACTTTACTACATACCGGTATACCGGTCAAGACGTTATTTTTCTTTCTCTTATTTCAACAGTTTTTCGCCTTTGTTTTTGTCTATTTTTAACATATACTTCGTTTTTCTTTCGTTATTTTCTTAACATTATAGACAACTTTTTCACCCTTATTTTCCTTTTTACTTGACCGATTTCAGACCGTATTGTATGATATTTATAGCGAAAAACACATAAATTTTGTTAAATAAATAATTATCGTGAAATATAAGGAGCTACTATGACACCACTCAATGAACAAGCTTATAACTATCTCCAGAAGTTGATCATGGAGAATCATTTTTCTTATCAGGAGGTCTATTCTGAGACAAAATTATCAAAAGAACTCGGAATTTCGCGCACCCCGTTAAGAGATGCCGTGCACAGACTCGCACAGGAAGGTTATATTGATATTATTCCCAGTAAGGGATTTATGCTGCATCAGATGAACAGAAAAGATGTAAACGAGACATTTCAGGTGCGTTCAGCGCTGGAAACATACTGCACGGTTCAGATCAGTAAAGATGCTTCCACCCGCAAAGCGAAGAAGCTTTTCAAAGAACTCGACTGGATCATGGAGTGCATGAACGATATTATGGAAACTACACATTCCATCAAAGAATTTTCCGAATATGATTTTCAGTTCCATACAAAAATCATTGACTATCTGGAAAACGAACAATTTTCGAATGTATTTGCCATGTTCACGTACCGCATGAAACAGCTTGCTGAACTTTCTCTTGCGCATAAAGGCCGTATGGAGCAGACCTATGAGGAGCATATGGCAATTTTAGATTGTATGCGTAACGGCGATACCGCCCATGTCTATGAAATCACATTGAAACATATGGATACGCCGCGTGATATTAACCTGGAAGATTTGTAGAAACAAAAACCGTGCAGCTATTTCAACTGCACGGTTTCTCCATATATGCTTCTTCTGTTTTCTCTGTATCTCCAATTGTACAGAATCCATATTTTTCATAAAATGCTTCCGCATCCTGTGTATGCAGCATCCCGTACAAATGTCCGTTCTCTTTCATGATCTGATCCATCAGGATTGCCCCAAATCCCTGTCCCCGGTATGTTTCTTCTATAACCAGATCCATCAGATAAAATGTTGTTACACCATCTGTCAGAACCCTTGCAAATCCAATCTGCCTGTCGTTTCTGCTTTCATTTGCACTGTCTTTTAGAAATAACCCATACGGGCAGGAATTTTCCATGCTTTTCCGGATTGCCTCTTCCGGTCTGTCTTTTGCCCAGTCCGTACTGTACAGAAGTTCTGCCACTTCTTCCGGATGCATATTTTCTACACCTTTTCTGATATAGTAAGATTTCTTTCTGTCTTCTCCCTCTGCCGCGATCTTATCAATCGATATCTGACGGATCACTTCACGCAGCTTCGTAAGATACGGATCTGCCTTACATTCTTTTTCTCCATAAGTCATCTGCAGATCATATTCCAGCGGAAGCCAGGTTGTAATATCCGCCTCGTTATGCTGGATCAAAGTCTCCATCTTATCCAGGGCATGCACGATCTTCGCTTCCATTGTCTCTGCTCTTTCCAGTTCCCCGAACAATTCATCCAGCTCCAGCCGCTCTTTTTCCGGGAGCATTGCGGTCAGCAGTGTGAGCGCATCTCCTTCTGTTTCCCGGTCATCATCTGTCTTCACAAATGCCGGAATATCACCGGTCACTGCTTCTCCCAAATCGTGGAACAGGCACATCTTCATCACCTTGTCCATATCACAGTCCGGAAATTCTTCTTTTACCAGCCATGCAAATACACACAGACGGTAAGTGTGTTCTGCTACACTTTCCCGTCTGCTGCTTGTCGTTCTGGAATGGCGCATATTACATTTCAGGCGTTCTGCCACACTCATAAAGTCAAGTATTGTTCTTGATTCCATTCTTCACCTACTCATTCAGATATTCTAACAGTCCCTGATATTCTTTCTTCATTAATCTGTTTCCATGCATATAGAAATGCTGCAGCTTATCATAATCCTTCTCCATACGTGATACCGTCGGGATCAGTGGACGGATCACGAAGATCTTTCCTTCTTCTTCCAGCTTTTCGATCAGTTTCATCTGCTTGTTGTATACAGCATTTCTTGTCATGATCGTACGTACCAGATTCGGATATTTCTTATAAGCTCTTTTATAAAGCTGTTCCGTTGCTTTTACTGCTCTCTTCTTGCGGTACCCCGGATTTCTCGTCAACACTACAACAATCTTGTCATTTCCTTTTTCCAGTGCATACTCGATTGGAATGGAATCAGCAAGGCCGCCGTCCATATACGGGATTCCGTCTACATTTGCAATCGGTGCCGCAAGCGGCATACTGCTCGATGCACGGCAGATCTTCATCAGACGTTCCGGATCCTTATCTTCCGACAGATACTCCGCATCTCCCGTGATACAGTTCGTAACAACCAGTTCACATTCCATATCAGATGCAAAATAGGTCTCAAAATCAAATGGATAGATTTCATTCGGAAATTTATCGAACAACATATCCATATCCATCAGGGCTTTTTCTTTCAGGGTCTTCTTCAAACCATATACATAATCGTATTCTTTCTCACGGTGGATCACACATTCCCGGCTCCGCCCAGCCTGTTTTGATACATAATCAACCGCATTACACGCACCTGCAGACACTCCGATCACATTGGACATATACAGCTCTTTTCCCATCAGATAATCAAGAACTCCCGATGTGAATACTCCACGATTAGCTCCACCTTCCAATACTAATGTTGCTTTTATCATAAATCTTCCCTCTCTTTTGCTTTCTGTTCTTCGTAATTACCATTATATACCCTTTTTCATAGAAGGAAAAGAGGAACTTCCCTTGCTATTTTTCCATATATTTGATACTATATGCTAGTCAGCGTCTGCAAATCCGGGCGCAGTCACTATCAACAGAGATTCAAACGACAAGGAGAATATAAACCAATATGATTAGTACAAGTAATGTAACATTACGGGTTGGTAAAAAAGCCCTGTTCGAAGATGTTAATATTAAATTCACAGAAGGAAACTGCTACGGTCTGATCGGAGCAAACGGTGCAGGTAAATCTACATTCTTAAAGATCCTGTCCGGACAGCTTGAGCCGACGAACGGCGAAGTTATCATCACACCAGGCGAACGTCTTTCTTTCCTGCAGCAGGATCATTTCAAATATGACGAATATCCGGTTCTGGATACCGTTATGATGGGAAATGCAAGACTGTATGAGATTATGAAAGAAAAAGAAGCCATCTATGCAAAAGAAGATTTCACCGATGAAGACGGTATGAAAGCCAGCGAACTGGAAGGTGAATTCGCAGCCATGAACGGATGGGAAGCAGAATCTGATGCTGCCACATTATTAAATGGTCTCGGCATTCCGGTTGAGATGCACTACGAAATGATGAAGAACTTAAACGGTCCAGAGAAGGTTAAGGTCCTGCTTGCCCAGGCACTGTTCGGTAATCCAGACATTCTGCTCCTCGATGAGCCTACCAACCACTTAGACCTCGATGCGATCGCATGGCTGGAAGAATTCCTGATCAACTTTGACAATACTGTCATCGTTGTATCCCATGACCGTTACTTCCTGAATAAGGTCTGCACACAGATTGCCGATATCGATTACGGTAAGATCCAGCTCTACGCCGGTAATTACGACTTCTGGTACGAATCCAGCCAGCTGCTGATCCGTCAGATGAAAGAAGCCAACAAGAAAAAAGAAGAAAAGATCAAGGAGTTACAGGACTTTATTTCCCGGTTCAGTGCCAATGCGTCCAAGTCCCGTCAGGCAACTTCCCGTAAGCGCGCTCTGGAAAAGATCCAGCTTGATGAGATCCGCCCATCCAGCCGTAAATACCCTTACATCGATTTCAAACCGAACCGCGAGATCGGTAATGAAGTTCTGATGGTCGAAGGCTTATCCAAAACCATCAACGGGGAAAAAATCCTGGACAATCTTTCCTTCACACTGAACCGGGACGACAAAGTTGCATTTGTCGGTGGAAATGAATTTGCCAAAACTGTTCTCTTCCAGATCCTGATCGGAGAAATGGAGCCGGATGAAGGTACTTATAAATGGGGAATCACCACTACACAGGCATATTTTCCGAAAGACAGTGGAAAAGAATTTGACAATGACGAT
>OCPR01001751.1_pt1 | contig 11540 bp, 8 predicted proteins | sample 1538611 | NCBI WGS metagenome assembly OCPR01 (sample SAMN04571711, study PRJEB22368) | human gut metagenome | biome: human gut; material: stool | host: Homo sapiens | place: Luxembourg | collected 2012-09-28
GAGCACCTGGCTACGAACCAGGGGGTCGCGGGTTCGAATCCTACCGGGCGCACCAAACGAATTCAGGAAATCCCAGATAGTTCCGCTGTCTGGGATTTTTTCATGCCCGAAGCCTTTATTCTTTCAAAACTGACCTTCCGCCTTTTCTGAATCCCGAAAAAATAAAAGGCTGACCCACAATGAGTGAATCAGCCTCTCAGCACTTTAGCGCCTGACCTCAGTTACTTCGTATAAAACCGCGTCAGATAATCCGCAAGCGCCGTGTCCCAGCTCGGCATCTTGTAGTTCAGTGTGTATTCAAGCTTCTTCTTCGCCAGGCGGGAATTTGCCGGACGCTTCGCAGGAGACCGGAACTCTTCAGATGTGCAGGGAATCACCTTCTGCTTCACATGCGCGAGCTCAAAAATCCGGCATGCGAAATCGTACCAGGTCGCCTCTCCTTCGCAGGTGAGGTGATAGGTTCCCACCAGCTCCGGATGACGGAGAAGCTCATTCAGGGCCTGGGCGACAGCGATCGTGCTCGTCGGATTGCCCCTCTGATCATTCACGACCTTCAGAACCTCGCGGGTACCATCCGCAAGAGAAAGCATCTTATCGAGGAAACTCGAACCGCCGGGACCGTAAAGCCAGGAGACGCGGGCAATAATATGGTTCGGGCAGTGAGTTCTCACGGCCTGCTCGGCCGCCCATTTGCTCTGACCGTATACGCAGTGACCGCCTGTCGGAGCATCGAATTCCGTATAGGGAACGGGCGAATCGCCCTCAAACACATAATCTGTTGAGATGGCAATCAGCTTCGCGCCGTGGCGGTAGCAGGCAGAGGCCACATTTTCGGTGCCGACCGCATTGATCCGGTAAGCCTGATCAATTTCAGTTTCGCACCTATCAACGGCTGTCATGGCTGCGCAGTGAATCACGACGTCGGGCTTATGGAGAGCAAGGCACCGATCAAAGGCGGCGGCATCCGTGATATCCGCTGTTTTGTGATTGGTTGGGATCACTTCGACCCCCTGCAGCTCATGCTGCAGGGTACGGCCGAGCATGCCATCCGCGCCGGTAATCAGTACTTTCATCGGTCAGAACTCCAGGGCGTCCTTGAAGAACGGAGCGATCTGATCTTTTGCAGACAGAACCGGTTCTTTCTTATAGGGCCAGTCAATCCCAATCGTCGGGTCATTCCAGCGGATTGAGCCTTCATCTCCCGGGTGATAGAAGTCCGTGCACTTATAGTGGAAATGCGCGACATCACTCAGCACGACAAATCCGTGCGCCATTCCCGGCGGAATCCAGAGCTGATTCTGATTTTCCTGGTTCAGAATGGCTCCAAACCATTTGCCAAAGGTGGGAGATCCCTTACGGATATCCACCGCCACATCGAACACTTCTCCAAGAGACACCATAACGAGCTTCCCCTGCGGATGCTGCTTCTGGAAATGGAGACCGCGGAGAATCCCCTTCGTGGACTTGGAGTGATTGTCCTGAACAAAGGGCAGATTGATGCCTGCGGCTTCGTAACGCTCCTTCTGCCAGGTTTCGACAAAATACCCGCGTTGATCGCCGAAGACCTGAGGCTTGATAAGCAGCACGCCTTCGATCGGTGTCTTTACGACTTCCATTATTTATCTCCTTCGATCAAGTTCAGCAGATACTGACCGTAGTGATTCTTTGCGATCGGTTTTGCCAGTTCAGCAACCTGTTCACTCGAAATGTAGCCCTTCCTCCAGGCGATCTCTTCCGGGCAGGCAATCATCAGCCCTTCACGGGACTCAACCGCGTGAATAAACATGGCCGCTTCAAGCAGGGATTCATGTGTCCCGGTATCAAGCCAGGCAATGCCCCTCGACATCAGTTCAACGCAAAGATCCTTGCGTTCAAGATAGGCCTTATTGACATCCGTGATTTCCAGTTCCCCTCGGGCGGACGGCTTCACCTGCTTCGCGATTTCGAGCACGTCAGGATCATAGAAATAAAGCCCGGTTACGGCGAAGTTCGACTTCGGGTGCTTCGGTTTTTCTTCAATGCTGATAGCCCGATGCTGATCATCAAACTCAACAACGCCATAGCGCTCCGGATCCGTCACGTGATAACCGAACACCGTAGCTCCGTGATCCCGGCTCATCGCGCGCTCCAGCATCTCAGCGAGCCCGTGTCCAAAGAACAGGTTGTCTCCAAGAATCAGGCACGTGTGGTAGCCCTTGATGAAGTCCTCGCAGAGCGTAAACGCCTGAGCGAGCCCTGCCGGCTTCTCCTGGACAACGTAAGTAAAGGAGCAGCCCCACTGGGAACCGTCCTTCAGCAGTTCCTTGAAAAGGTGCTGCTGATCCGGAGCCGTAATAATGGCAATCTCGCGGATACCCGCTTTGATCAGAACTGATATCGGGTAAAAGATCATCGGCTTGTCGTAAACCGGCATCAGCTGCTTGCTGACGCTGCGCGTGAGCGGATAAAGACGCGTTCCGGATCCGCCGGCAAGCACAATGCCGCGCCATTTATTCTTGTTGTTTTCCACAATCAGCTCCTTCAGGACAGCTCGTTTCTGCTGCCGTAATTGGTCTTAAGCCAGTTCTTGTATTCGCCGGTCTGAATGGACTCAACCCATTCACTGTTATTGAGATACCACTCAATGGTCTCGCGGAGCCCATCTTCAAACTGATGCTTCGGCGTCCAGCCAAGTTCCCGCTCAATCTTCGAGCAGTCGATCGCGTAGCGAAGGTCATGCCCCATACGGTCAGCAACGTGCGTGATCTGTTCCTTATAAGACTTGCCGTCCTCTCGCGGACGAAGCTCATCCAGAATCTCACAGATCTTCGTGACAATCGTGATGTTGTTACGCTCCGAGCGGCCGCCCACGTTATAGGTTTCGCCCACCCGGCCGCGGGTCAGCACGTCGTAAATCGCTTCGCAGTGATCTTCCACATGCAGCCAGTCGCGGATGTTTTCACCCGATCCATAAATCGGGAGAGGCTTCCCCTGAATTGCGTTCAGGGTCATCAGAGGAATCAGTTTTTCAGGGAACTGGCGGGGACCGTAATTATTCGAGCAATTCGTAATCACAGTCGGCAGACCATACGTTTCATGAAAAGCACGGACAAAATGATCACTCGACGCCTTGGAAGCGGAGTACGGGCTGTTGGGCGCGAACTTGGTTTCTTCCGTAAAGGCCGGATCCGTCATGGAAAGCGTCCCGAACACTTCGTCTGTCGAAATGTGATGGAAGCGGAAAGCGCTCTTCTTTTCCGCCTCAAGGCCGTTCCACCAGTCTTTCACGCAGCGAAGCAGGATGCTGGTGCCCATCACATTGGTGCAGACAAAGGAGTCCGGATCAACAATGGACCGGTCAACGTGGCTCTCCGCGGCGAAGTTCACCACCGCGTCCGGCTGATATTCAGGAAGAATCTTCCGCAGCAACTTTTCGTCACCGATATCGCCGTGGATAAACACGTAGTTCGGATTGCTCTCGACATCCTTCAGATTCATCAGGTTGCCGGAATAGGTGAGCTTATCGAGATTAATAACTTTGTCGCCCGCGGCAATTCTCTGAAGAACGAAACAGGAACCAATAAAACCGGCTCCTCCGGTTACCAACAGTGTCTTCATGCTTGCTCCACTAACAATTGCTACAGAATGGTCCAGATCTTGAGGATCCCAAAGAGCAGATACTCGGACTTGGAACCATAATTTTTAACTTTGAGAAAAGGAATTTTTCCGAACAGGTAGACCCATCTTTTTCTGTCATGCTGCAGCAAAAAGTATGGATACGTTCTGATCGCATAACTCCTGACCACGTTAGCCCGATCTTCCATCAGATCAGATTTTTTGTGGGTCGTATTGTCAGGCGTATTCCTGTATTTAAGCAGCGGTTCCTGGAGGTTATGGAACATCGTCACCTCCATCAGTTTCACCCACAGCATGTAATCTTCGGCTGGTGAGTAAACCGCTTCCCACCGGATGTGATTTTTCAGCAGTACATCCTTGCGGATCATGGCCGCCGAATGAATCACTGCACAGTCAGAGAGAAGTCCTCTCTTAATATCTTCGTTACTTTCAGGAACTCTGAGCATCCGGCCGCTGGGAATCTCATCTGCCCAGCTGCTGCAGACTCCAACATCGGGGTGGGAATCAAGGTAAGCTGCTTCTTTTTCCAGACGGGTCGGGTAACAGATATCGTCATGATCCAGAATGGCGATATAGTCGCCGGAAGCGAGCCCGAGAAGCTTATTCCGGCTCTCAGAAATCCCCAGATTTTCTTCATTGCTGAAGAACCGGATCCGCGGATCGGAAAATCCCTTCACGAGACTTTCAAGCTCAGCATTGTCCGGAGAATCATTCAGGAGCAGAAACTCAAAATCACTGAATGACTGAGCCAGAACGGACTCAATCATTTCTTTCAGCTGATCGGGTTCCGTATTGTAGAGAGGGGTCAGAACCGAAATTTTAGGCATTCAGAATTCCAATTAGTCTGTTTGGCTGGGAAAGGCACCTTCGCTTTCGGCGGTTTTGGTCCTTGCAGGTCCATCCTCTGCAGGATGCGTCTGCTGAACAACTGAGACCCGCTCAAATCTGAATCGCCCGACTGAGACTGATCTTATAGGAGGTCAGCTATTTCCGGTAAATAATTTATCGTAATGATACTGCTTTTTACAGCTTAAGACTACGTAATAATAAGAATTACAAAATGCGGATTAACCGATATTTCCTGAAGAATCTGATTACCGATAAAACATTCTTGATAACCGGAAAATATTATCAGAACATTTACGTATTCAAACACTTAGTCAGCATTCAAAAGCCCCGAAGAAAATCTTCGGGGCTTTTGCCGACCGTCTAACCTGATACCCGCCTTTCAGCGGTCAGTTTTGTTACACGATGGTCCGGGGCGGCTGATCGTACACGGTCACCTCAGGTACAGCGCCCTTCCAGAGCGACACCTCGACATTGGCGGTTGACGCCAGATTGCCGCGGGCAAGCTTGGAGGTCGGCTTATCGAGCACCAGAGTGTTCGAGTTGCCTCGAACGTCCACAACCCCATGAGCTGTCTGACGGGGATTGAACCATCCGCCGTGATGCACCACGATAACACCCGGGATAATCCGATCCGTAAGAACGGCTCCGGCTAGAATCTGACCGCGGCGGCTCTTTACGAGGCAGATATCACCGTTTTGAATGCCGCGGGCCTTGGCGTCCTTCGGATTGATCCAAACAGGCTCCGTGCAGTCAAGCTGACTATGCATGCGGTAACGACTCTTGCAGGCCATCAGGGCAAGCGGGAATTCCTTCGTCGCTGTGGCAACACCCTCAGTCGGCTGGAAATAGGTCGGATGCCCCAGGCAGTCGTTATAGTGGTAGCCGGCAATCTTCGGGGAGAAGAGCTGAATCTTTCCGGATTCGGTAGAGAGAGGATGAGCCTTAGGATCTGCCCGGAAATCGGCAAACGCCACATAATTCCGGTTCTCTTCAGTCACCGGGAAGAGGAGATACCCCTTCTTCCAGAAGGTATCAAAGTCCGGCATCTTCTGACCCAGATTCGCTCCCATCTGGCGCGCGTCGTTATAGAACTTGCGGATCCAATCCATTTGGGAGCGCCCTTCCGTGTAGGCCTGCTTAATGCCAAGCTTGTCAGCGAGCGCTGAGAAAATCTCATAATCAGGCTTCGATTCCCACTGAGGTTCAATTGCCTGCTTCATGGCAACAAAACCATCATTGGAAGAGGTACCGATATTCGTGATGTCGTTGTGTTCAAACGCTGTGCAGGCGGGAAGCACGATATCCGCGTGCCGCGCTGTAGCTGTCCAGACGATATCCGTCACGATCACGGTATCCGGCTTTTTGAAAGCCTTGGCAAGCTGATTCGTATCCGGATGATGGACAAAAGGATTGCCGCCAGCCCACATTACAAGATGGAATTCCGGATAGGTAACCTTCTTGCCGTCATAATCAATGACCTTACCGGGATGCAGCAGCGCATCCGTCACGGCAGCCACAGGGAGAACCTTGCTGCCCTTCCAGGGCTTTGTCACCGGGCGAACCGGCTTCACGCTGCTCGGAATCTGGCTCATAAACGGCGCTTCGCTGAGCGGGGAACCGCCGGACGAATAGTGATAATTGGTGCCGAGTCCGCCGCCCGGAAGGCCGATCTGTCCAAGCACCGAGCAAAGTGCCGCCAGCATCCAGTGGCTCTGCTCGCCGAAATCAATACGCTGAATACCCCAGCCGATCATGAACATCGTGCGATGTTCCTGTACTTCGTGCGCAAAGGAGCGGATCTTAGCCGCGGGCACGCCGGAGATCTTTTCAGCCCATTCAGGTGTCTTTTTGACGCCATCCTCTTCACCCACAATGTAACGGCGGAGTTCAACCCAGCCATAGGTGTATTTGTCGAGGAAAGCCTTATCGATCTTACCCGTGGCGTCCAGTTCGTAAATCATGGCCGCCATCACAGCCGGATCAGTGCCGGGATTCGGATGAATCCACTCAGACCCCATGTATTCTCCCGTATCCGTTTCAACTGGATTCACGGAAATGGTTTTCGTCCCCTTTTTCTTCAGGGCACGGAGGTAACCGGCGTAGTTGTGGAGCGTCGTGTACCAGTCAATATCATTCGTCACGACAGGGTCACAGCCCCAGAAAACGACGCGCTCCGAATCTCGGATCACCACATCCCATGTCGTGGAACGGGGATTCCCCGAACCAACCACATAGGGGAAGATCGTGTTTACAGCCGCGGACGAATAGCTGTTGCGACGTCCGACGAAACCACCCATCAGGTTCAGAAGACGATGCTGACACGGAATAGCGGCGTTGAGCTTCCCGGTTGACATCCAGCCGTATGAGGAACCGTAAACCGCGGACGGGCCATAGTTGTCATAGGTATCGCGGATTGCTTTGGCTGCGAGTTCAAGGGCCTTATCCCAGGAAACCCGAACCCACTTTTCATTTTCGTCACCGCGTGTCGCGCGGGAAGCCGGGCCATTCTTCAGGTAGGACTCACGCACCATCGGATAACGGATACGGGCCGTGGAATACGGCATTTCCGCAATCCCCTGAAGGTTGACCGAAGGCTGATAGTCATGCTCAAACGGCTTGCAGCCCACAATACGGCCGCCCTTCACTACCGGGCGGACAATGCCCCAGCGGAAAGCCGTGATCGATTCACCTTCGTTCAGCTGGGCCTTCCCGAGATTAAATGAACCCGTAAGAGAAAGATCTGATTCCGGAAGCGGATTCTCCGGGAAGATGGCCGCACTCTCTTTTGCGGCAGGATACCCGGGATGCTCTTTCGGGCTCTCCATCATTTCTGCGGAAGCTGCGCCGGGTGCGGCAACCGCCGCTGCGGCAGCTGCCGTCGCTGCTGAAGCTTTGATTAAGGTACGACGAGAAATCTGGGACATTGATTTGTCCTCCTTATTTATTCAGTTCGTTTTCAATCTTCCGGACTGCCACTCTGTTCTCCAGCCGCTGGTGGTAATCCTTAATAACTAACCATTATAAGACCCTTAAACTCAATAAAGAAGAGCCGTTATGCACATATATCGCTATACAATTACAAATATTCTTAAAACGAATAGCGGGAATTTACGTCATTTACCGTGATGCATATAGCTTCTATAAAAAGCTGTATTTCTATAGTATATTTTTATATTCAGAACGGCTCAGATATCTTTTTATATTTTATTTATATGATTGATTAAATTTAATTATTTTCAAATCCATTCCTTAAGGGAGATAAATTTCAGCTTTCTGTCCCAGCTTTCTCTATTAGTAGCACAGAAATTCAGGTATACCAGTTTTATTGACCTGAAAATCGTGATGATAAAATCGGGCGTGTTTTAGTCTGTGCGCATGGAAGATTCAGAAATGAATTGTTACATTTGAAGCGCGTAAAGACTCCCACTAATGCATTGGAACTACCTATCCAAACGTCCCAGCGAATTTTTACCAGCTGTTTTAAATTGCTTTGCTCTGAGGATGGTTCAGCACTGATCAGCACCGTCGGCCGGTCTTTTTACGTGTGAAAGTTAAATCATAAATTTATGCTTTGAAGCCGACCAGGAATTAAACATCAGTCTTATGCCATGCGGCAGCTCAATCTCAGGCCTCCAATTCAGCTCCCTCCGGGCAAGAGTGATATCCAATACATTTGCCGGTACATCCTGTTTTCGTCCTTCTTTAAATACAATTTCCACTTTTTTATTCAGGATCTTTTCTATATATCCGATAATCTGGAGAAGAGATGCTCCCTGGCTGGACCCTATATTAAATACGGTGTGATCACCTGAATAATTCATACAGGCCTTACATGCTTCCAATACATCGGAAATATATATGAAGTCCCGTATAACTTCGCCCGTTCCCCATATTTCTATAGGTTCATCAAGAATAGCTTTCCGCAGGAAATTAGCGATAACACCCTGATTGGAATATGCCGGCTGCCCCGGGCCATAAGGGTTTGAAAGCCGGAGTGATTGATAATTAAGACCGTATTGGTGGTGGTAATAGAAAAAAAGATTCTCAATCGTCAGTTTCTGAATGCCATACAAGGATATGGGATTGCAATCATGCTCTTCTGTTATCGGAAGCTTTTCCGGCACTCCATACACCGTACCTCCTGAAGATATAAATATAATCTTTTTCAATTCTCTTGAATTTTTTGCCGATTCCAAAAGATTGACAGTCGGGAGGACATTATCCGTGAATTCGGAATATGGGTCTAAATTAGAAGGCTTGGTTGTACTGATTAAATGGAAAATGTAATCAAATCCATTTCTGCACAGGCTGTCTATTAAATTTTTGTCTTTAAAGTCTCCGTAAACAAACTTAGCCTTTAAGCCATAGTCAAGAAAATCTTTATTTTTCCCCGAACCAAAAACTGTTACGTCATCCCCCAAACTTATCAGTAGTTTGGCTAAATTTATTCCTAAAAAACCAGTGCCGCCCAGTATCAGACATTTCATAACAATATCCTATCCCTATATATTAAACTTCCTTAAAAATAAATACATAGAGCTAAAATCCAACAGCAATTATATTTTTCACGTAAGCACGAATAGACTTCATTTCAGCTTCAAAATCTGTCGTGAAATATTAAATCCATGGAGTGAGTAAGGATTATCATATTGTTGATTTTTATTTGAAATACAAAGCAAACTACCATTCTTAGCAGACACAGTCAGCATTTTTACATTCCAACAAAGCGGGTAAGCAGTAAAAATCCTTCTGCCCGACCTTATCCGGGGTAAAAATCATCCCGTGAAATAACGATTCTTCTCAGCCCCCTTGAGGAAAGGATCTGCACTTTTCAATGATATCCGGAATGATCCCGGTTTTAAGGCTTTCTAAAAAAACGGTCCCGGGAAATGGCTCCTGGGACCGCTCACTCTGTGTGCCGGTTAAGGATTTTTAGAAGAAGTACATTCCGGCGGTTACCACAATCAAGGCAAGGACACAGGGAAGCGCCGTGCGCTTCACCACTTCCATCGGATTCACATGCGCGATGCCGCAGAGAACAATCAGACCACCGGCAATCGGGGAAATCGTGCGGCCGATACCAGCAGAAAGCTGAGCGACCGCACCAAGCTGAACAATGGTCATACCGAAATCAGCCGCATGAGGCGTGATCGCTTCATTGAAAGCGAGGGCTGCCGCATTTCCTGATCCGCAGACAATGGCCATGATGAACGGTCCAAGAACAGCTGACGCCATAGCGACTGACTGCGACCCTTTCATCGCGTCAATCAGGGAACCGGTAAGACCGATCGACGCCGCAGCGATCAGGATCACCACATTATTGAATCCATCCCCCGCTCCCTTGCAGAACTGTTTTGACACTTCGCCCGGATCCTGTTTATGCAGGATGGCGACAATCAGGCCAAGAGCCGTACCGATCAGCATGCAGACCGGAACCGAGAAGGTTTTGGTCGGAAGCCAGCCCACTTCCTTCGAGGCAATCACCAGAAGGAAAAGCGGGACAATCGGAATGACTGCCATGATCGGGTTGATATGGAAATTCTTCAGGTCCACCTGGGAGTCTTCAGGACGGAAATCAGCAGTTCCGACTCCTTCCTTGATGAAGTGACTGAGAATCGCAAGCGTGATCGCGGCAACCACCGCGCCGCAGGCCGCGGGGAGCGCTTCGCTGAAAATCACGATCATCGCGTCAGGTGACGAAATCTCACCCGCCTTGAACGCAATATCCGCCACCTGCGGGTTGAACATCAGCCCCGGGCTGATCGCGGAGCCCCAGGTCCCAAGGAACACGGCGGCCGCTGCCATCACCGGGTTCACGCGAAGAGCAATAAGAGAAGGAATCAGAAGCACGCCAACCGCGGCTGCAACGCCCGCAGCTGACGGTAGCACGATATTCAGAAGCCAGGTGATGATGGCAGCCCCTGGAATCACAATCGCCGGCACATGAGTCAGAGGTCTCACGAGCGCATTAACGAGATGATCAGAGCAGTGCGTGTAAGTCATCACAGCGCCGAATCCCATCACGGTCACGATGGTCGGCACGAGTCCGCCATTCACCAGCTGCTTCACAAAGGCATCCACCGCGGTGCCGATCGTGACATTGGATCCCGCGGCGAGCCAGCCGATCCCGGCCATCAGAATGCCTGACAGCGCCAGAACCAGTCTTGCCTCGTAATTCTTATAAATCAGATAGAAGGTCAGAATGACTATTGCCAATCCAATCCAGATCATGATGTGTTCTCCTGGTATTAATTTTTTGGCAGCCCGGAAAATTCGGAATCGGCTGCCGTTTTGCTTCTCTCTTACATCGGTTGATTTTTTTCAGTGACTCCAGCGGGTTTTAAGCAGTGTTCTGACATCCACCGCTCTGGATGGGAGACCAAAACGCCGTACCGCATCCTCTCCGTAAGATGTCGTCACGATGGTTCCGCCTCTCCCCACAACCTTTCCCTCTTCGAGCACAGGCTGTCCGGCAATAAAGGTCGGCCTCTCTTGATACAGGGTCCGCGATCGTAATATCGGCATCGGCTCCGGCTGAGAAGTGTCCCTTGTCTGCCAGCCCCAGTCGGCAGGCCGTCTCAAAGCTCGACTTCAGAACGAATTCCTGCAGCGTGATCGCCCCGAAATCAACAAGCAGCAGCCCGTTTTCCAGAATGACATTTCGGGGAATACCGCCGCCGTCGGTACAGAAGGAATTGACGAGAAAGGTTCCGTCCTGTTTCTTCTGCGTAGCGAAATAGAACCGCGACAAGGCCGGATTTACTTTGAAACTCACCGGAACATCCATACCGCGGGCTTTCAGGATCTCAATTCCCTTCTCGGGATTTGCCAGCGTGACAAATCCATCCACCACTTCGTGGACCGCGGCATAACCGTCAGCCACCGCTTTCAGAATTCCTTCCGCACTGATATCATACCCGTGACTTTTAAGGCATGACCTCGTAACGCCGCTTTCCGGAACATCATCCCGGCATTTGGCGCTGCAGCCGTTGATAGGAGAGAGGTAGGACTCCGTCTCAATCTCCGGGGGACGGCTGAGAAGATCTGCGGTTTCCCGTATTTCGTCCTCAAGCGGC
>OCPR01001754.1_pt1 | contig 11509 bp, 16 predicted proteins | sample 1538611 | NCBI WGS metagenome assembly OCPR01 (sample SAMN04571711, study PRJEB22368) | human gut metagenome | biome: human gut; material: stool | host: Homo sapiens | place: Luxembourg | collected 2012-09-28
CCGCCGACAGTAACACACCAGGAACATAAGGTCACAATCGTAAATGGTAAACCTGTGTTCTATGATCCGCCGGAGTTAAAAGCAGCTAAGGAGAAATTGATTGGCAACTTGTATAAATATCGTATCATGGAACCGTACAGAACAGGGGTAAGGCTGATTACCAAGTGGTGCTTCCCGAAGAAGGAACATAAGGACGGAGAGTATAGGATTACAAAACCGGATACAGATAACCTGCAGAAGATGTTAAAGGACTGTATGACGCTGGTAGGATTTTGGAAGGACGATGCACTGGTAGCATCTGAGATTACTGAAAAGTTCTGGGCGAAGACACCTGGTATCTATATCCGGATAGAGGAATTGTGATGAAGATAAAAACAATGGCATTTCGTGAAGTGTACAAGCTGTTTGTGGATGTCTGGGAGCTGTATAAAAAATATGGTGCAAGAAGATTGGATGATGCGGAGTGCAAAGCAATGACACGAGAAGCGGATGCGATAAACGAAAAATATCAATCAGACCTTGCGAAAGATATGTTGGTAAGTGTGATCAGGGAAGTGTCAAAAGGTGCGCGGATGAAAATGAAGGATGTGGAGGAATAGATCATGGAAAGATTAACACATGAAAGAAAAAGTGGTATGAAAACAGGATACTAGCCCCCAAATAAGAAACAGGAGCTGGTGGATAGACTGGCGATGTATGAAGATCGGGAGGAGAGTGCCGATTTCGGCAAGTGGATTCCATGCAGTGAGAGATTACCAGAGAATGCAATGAATGTAATAGCGCAATTTTCAAGTGGTACAGTAACAGAATTAAGATATGCAGGAAATGGTATTTTTGAAGGAATCTATGAGTATTCAACGAAAGTAATTATTGCTTTGATGCCCCTGCCGACTCCGTACAAGAAAGGAGAATAATATGGATAATACATATGCACCAGTGGAAGATAAAGAACAGGAAAAGATAAAGGTAGAGAGCATTGATACCATAGTGACTATGCACGGAGACAAGCCATATTACGAAAATAAGTATAGAGAAGTGGGTGATAAATGCTATCACATTGGATATAGCTCTTATTATTTGGACGTTGCTCTTGAAGATAGAGAAAAATATTTTGAATTAGTAGAAAGAGAAAGCGACTGGATTCCATGTAATGAAAGAACGCCGGATACGGATGAATATGTCCTGTTGTCATTTGAAAATTATACAATGGCAGCGATCGGACGCTATGAAGAAAATGATGAAGGCGGTACATTTTATCCGGGAGATGATGAGAAATCTTACTCAAGCTATGGAATATTTGTCAATGCATGGATGCCATTGCCGGAGTCATACAGGGAGGAGCAGTAAATGCATGTAGAAGTAAGCGAAGGATTCCGAAAAACCATTGCAGACATTGTTGATTGTTGTGTAGAAGGAAATACAAACAGCTGCACATTGGAAGTTGAGGTAAGGGAAAACGTCAGCCTTGTGATTGATATGAAATTTGGGGTGAAGGAGAAGAAAAGATGCGAGTAGAAGAAATTGCAGTAAGACAAGAAGTAAGACAGATGCTGTCAGCAGCCGGAATAAACAGAAATACATTGCGGGAAATGACACAGGAAATCTTAAGGGAAGAGATTAAGAAACAGATAAAAATTGTATCTCGTGGCATTGATGTAAATAAAGCTGTCAGACATGAATTGGAATCATATGAAGGAAAGTCAGCGTTAAGAGATGCGATTAAAAAAGAAGTTCGTGATCGAGTAAGTATAAATGTTGATGTAACGGCATTTGGACGGTTGATAAAAGACAAAACGACGAAGGAGCTGAGAAATGATTAAACAGAGGAAGTACGAAGAAACAGAGACTGGAAGGTCAACAACATTACGATGAGCTGGAATCAGATATTGACAGGAGAGCAAGCGAGAGATTCCACAGAAAGCCGTATCAGAGTTATACGGTGGATGATTATCTGAAGAAGATGGGAGTAGACATAACGAAGGGAGTAGATGCCGGTGGAGCAGAGAATGGAAGAAAACAATGTTAAGAATGAGAACAACCGGAAGAAGGAGTACCTGAGAGGATACAGATCAAGTAGAAGACGTATTAATCGTATTGATGATGAAATTATTGAACTGAAAGAATTGGCTGCATCGGTGAAGGCAATTGATTATTCGGGTATGCCGCATGGAAGTGGAAATCAGAAAGATCTATCCGACGAGCTGGCAAGGATTGATTCGTTAGTAGAGAAGCTTGGTATTGAAAAGGAAAGCTGTATTGAATCATATGTTTCTATCGAAAAGCAGATCAAAAAGATAAAGAATGAAGATGAGAACGACGTACTGTTCTATCGGTACATAAAAGGATTGCGCTGGTGGGAAATTGCTGAGAAAATGGAATATAGTGAGCAATGGATACATAAACTACATGGAAAGGCACTGGAGCATTTGAAAATGCCGAAAGAATGAAACATAATCTATAATTGTTTATTGAAGTTTAGGTTATTCTTCTGCTATCCTTAGAATAGCAAAAGCGTTAAACAAAGATTTATTTTCATACAACCATGAAAAGTAGCAGTTTAAAGAATAAACTTTTAACTGTTACTTTTTTATTAAAAAGGAGAGTAGATATATGATACGGAAAGTGTTAAAATACATTAAAAAGTATTTGTGGAGATGGCGTATGAAACTAAATCAAGAAAAATTAATGCAAGTGATTAATAAGGAATGGAAAAGTAAGCAATGTCCTATGTGCGGAAACAACGATTGGACAATTGATCCCGATATAATGACAATGCTTCCAGTGGATGAGGAGCGTTCTGTGCAGTTGGGTGGAAAATTTGTTCCGATTGTTGCTGTGACGTGTAATAAATGTGGAAATGTTGTACTTATTAATCCATTAGCAATTCATTGCCTAGATGGATTGGAAGGCTAATGATATGGAAATAAATACAACAGAAAATAATAAGCCATATTCGTTAAAAAACCAAAAATCAATTAATTATAGACAAGGTAAGTATGCATTGTCGCGAAAGTATCATAACAGCGAAATTGATTTGAATGAATTAATTATAAAAAATGCAATTAAAATGATATGGGTTGGAATTGCTATGCTTATTGCAGGAACAATTTTTGCAGCAATTAAAGAGGAAGGTTCATGGATAGCTGTAATACCAGGAGCGTTTGTAGATTTATTTTCTGGGACAATGCTTCATTTAATAAATAAATCATCGGAAAGTAAACAGAAGTATTTTAACGAACTGGCAAAAGATGAACGAGAACAAAGCCTTATAGATGAATTACATGAGATTTCTGATATTGAATATCGAAAAGAAATGCTTTCTGAAATGATTAAAAAGAATTAAAAATAATATATTATAGAAAAAGACAGCTGGGATAATGATATACTATTCTTTTGAATAGACAAGTAAAATAATATAAATTTATTACTTGGAAAAATTTAAGGTCCGGCTGTTTTTGCATCAATAAAACAGGAGGTGAGTCTGAGTGACTGAAAAGCAGAAAATATTTGCAGATGAATATCTAATCGATTTAAATGCCACTCGGGCTTACAAGGTAGCGTATCCGAATGTCAAGAATGATGCTGTAGCAGCTGCAGCGGCTGCCAGGCTGTTAAGAAATGTTAAGGTTAAAAACTATATAGCTGATCGAATGGAAGAAATTCACAACGAAAAGACTGCAGATGCACAGGAAGTAATTGAGTATTTGACGTCCGTCCTTCGTGGAGAAAGTACTGCACAGGAAATCGTAGTTGAGGGAACTGGTGATGGCTGCAGTGAAGCGAGAACAATGGAGAAAGCCCCGTCAGAAAAGGAAAAATTGAAAGCTGCAGAGCTTCTAGGTAAGAGATACGCACTGTTCACTGATAAAGTTGAAACAGATGTAGATATGGATTTGACCATCACGATCGATTACGGTGAGGATGATACCGGATGAAAATAAAGGTAGAAGCAAATGCCTGTTTCAAAGAGGTTGATCGCAGTAAAAAACGATATATCGTGATGAAAGGTTCTGCTGGATCTGGAAAGAGCATGGACTCGGCACAGAATTATATCATTCGATTGATGAATGATCCCGGACGTAACCTCTTATGTGTTCGAAAAGCAGATGTAACGAATAGAGATAGCACTTTTGCAGAATTGCAGAGTGCTATCTTTCGTATGTTCGGAGAAAGCTATAAGAAGTATTGGTACATCAATACTTCGAATATGCTTCTGGAATGTAAGAACAATCATAACCAGATTATCTTTCGTGGAGTAAATGACGAGAAGCAACGTGAGAAGCTTAAGTCAATTACATTTAAGCGAGGGAAGCTTACCGATGTGTGGATAGAAGAGGCTACGGAGATTACACAGTCAGATTTTGAAATCATCGATGACCGACTTCGAGGTATATTGCCAAAGGGACTATTTTACCAGATCCGGTTAACATTTAATCCGGTGTCATCGCATCACTGGATCAAGAAAGTGTTCTTCGATCGTGTTGATCCAGATGTATTAACACATCAGTCAACCTATGAGAACAACCGATTCATTGACGAAGCGTATCACAGACGTATGCTCCGGCGTAAGGAAGTAGATCCGGAAGGATATCGGGTGTATGGTCTGGGTGAATGGGGAGAGATTGCGGGACTGATCCTTAAAAACTATGTCATCGAGGAATTTGACCGGAATCCGGAAAATTATGATTATATCGTCAATGCACAGGACTTTGGATTTAATCATGCCAACTGTATCGGTGAGGTTGGATTTAAGGACGGCGATCTGTATCTCTTCCAGGAACTGTATGTGTATGAGATGGATACAGAGGAGATCATTAAGCTGGCCGCAGGCAGATTCAACAAGAAACTGAGGATGTGGTGTGATTCAGCTGAGCCGGACCGTATCAAGATGTGGCAGAAAGCCGGATACAGGGCAAAAGGAGTCAATAAGGAGACAAACAGTGTTCATGCTCAGATTGACTATTTGAAACAACACATAATCCATATACATCCGTCCTGTGTGAACACCATAAAGGAAATACAACAATGGAAGTGGAAGAAAGATGAGCGTACCAATACTTATCTGGAAGAACCAGTTCCATTTTTTGATGATGCAATGGCGATGCTGCGTTATTCCATTGAGGAAGAGCGTAAGGCTAAGCCGAAACTAAACAGAAACCTGAAAGGAGGACTGTAAAGTGTTATTTCGATTACCGTCAGAGGAAGAACTGACAGATAACAAACTGAATGAATTTATAGCAAAACATAACGCAGAGTGTGCCTTTCGGTTTAAACGTTTGAAAGATGCATACGAAACAGACTATCAGATTTTCCACCAGAAACCGAAGCCGAATTATAAACCGGACAATCGTATTGCTGTAAACTTTGCAAAGTATACGGTGGATACATTTAACGGATTCTTTATTGGGAACCCGATTAAGATATCCGTAGATGATGACGCTACAGATAATATCAAAAAATATGTGGAGTTCCTGGATCAGTATAATGATCAGGATGATAACAATGCAGAGTTGTCGAAGACCTGTTGCATTTACGGTAAGGGATACGAGATGTATTACGTAGATGAACTGGGAAACATCGGGATTACATATTTGACACCATTTGATGCTTTTATGATCTATGATGATTCGGTATTGTGCAGAGAACGGTATTTCGTTCGACTGTACATAGACTCAAATGATGTGCTGCATGGGAGCGTATCAGATGACACCAAAGTTCGGTGGTTCACCCAGAAGGGAAAGCTTATCTGGGAGGAGGAAGAAAAGATACATGGATTTGACGGAGTGCCGGCTACAGAGTATGTGGAGAACAAGGAGCGAACATGTATCTTTGAACCGGTGATGTCAATGATTGATGCTTATAACAAAGCTATCAGCGAGAAGGCAAATGATGTGGATTATTTTGCAGATGCCTATATGAAGATACTTGGAGCTACATTGGATGATGATGATGTAGAGCATATTCGTGATAATCGTATAATTAATTTTGATGAAGATGCGGATCGACTGATTGTAGATTTCTTACAAAAGCCGGATGGAGATACCACGCAGGAGCACTTGATTGATCGCTTGGAAAAATTAATATTCAAGATCGGCATGGTTGCGAATATCTCAGATGAGAACTTTGGTACAAGCTCTGGTATTGCAATGAAGTATAAGCTGCAGGGGATGAGCAATCTGGCCAAGACAAAGGAAAGAAAGTTTACATCCGGTATGAACCGGCGGTACAAGCTGATCTTTTCCAATCCGGTATCTGGAATGAAAGAAGATGACTGGGTGAAACTGCATTACCATTTCACACCGAATATTCCATCGAATGTACTGGAAGAGAGCCAGATCGCCGGCAACCTCGAAGGAATTGTTTCACAGGAGACACAGCTTGGTATACTGTCTGTCGTGGACAATGTGCAGAATGAGATGAAAAAAATCGAGAGTGAACAGGAAAAAGCCAAGACAGACCCTGTTATGACACAGATGTTCGGAGGTGCAGGCGATGGCAAGTCAGGAGTACTGGAGGAATCGGGAAACGGAAGCAAAGAAACATAATATTCAGGAAGAAGCTGAGTATAATCGTCAGATCAAAGAAATATATGCCAATATGATGGATGAGATCAACAAAGAAATCAATGGATTCTATACCAAGTATGCTACTAAAGAAGGCATTACAATGGCTGAGGCAAAGAAGAGAGTAAGCAAGCTGGATATTGCAGCATACGAGCGGAAGGCAAAGAAGTATGTTGAAACAAAAGATCTTTCTGACCAGGCGAATGAAGAGATGCGGATCTATAATCTGACCATGAAGGTGAACCGATTGGAGCTCCTGAAGGCGAATATCGGTCTTGAAATGGTGTCAGGATTTGATGAGATGCAGAAATATTTCGATAAGAAGCTGACCGACAGAACACTGAAAGAGTTCCAGAGACAAGCCGGCATCCTTGGTAAGTCCGTTATGAAGAATGAGAAATACGCTCATGCAATTGTGAATGCATCGTTTAAGAATGCGACATATTCAGATCGTATTTGGATGTACCAAGGCATGCTCAAAGCAGAGCTGGAAGGACTGCTTGCATCAGGACTGATCAGAGGACAGAATCCGAAGAAACTTGCAAAGCATCTGGAGAAGAGATTTGGTGTTAGTGCTTATAATGCTGAAAGACTTATGGTGACAGAGCTTGCAAGGGTGCAGACAGAAGCTCAGAAGCAGTCATTTGTTAGAAATGGATTTGATGAGTACGAATACATTGCCTGTGGTAACAACGATGTGTGTGCGATATGCAAGGAACTTGATGGAAAGCATTTCAAGGTAGATGACATGATGCCCGGTGAGAATGCTCCGCCAATGCATCCCGGGTGCCATTGCAGTGTTGCAGCATATATGGATGATGAAGCTTATGAGGAATGGCTGAATAGTTATAAGGAACATGGATTGAATTTCGAAGATTGGAAGTCTTCTATGGAATCTGAAAAATTGGTTGATAAATTAAGCAAATATGAAAAAGATTTCGAAAAACTGACAGAAGGATATTCTTATGATGAGTTTGTAAATGATTTTGGTAGTGTAGAAGAAGGTTTTGATGGTTCTGATGCTAATGAAATAAAGAAAGCAAAAGAAATTGTTGAAAAAATTGAGAAAATAAGGAAAAAACTTAATGCCAAAGAAAAAACGAATTATAAATCCAATGCCAAAGAAGATCCAATTGCGAAATTCGAATCATGTGGCATAAAGTTTAAAAACAATTCATCGACTGAGCTACCAGAGAAAATTATAAGTAAATATGCGGATTTTGTTTCAGATTTTGAAGCCAAGCACGCAAATTATTTTAATAAAAATAAATTGCAACTAAATTCGATTTCTGTCGTTGATGATTTAAAAGAAAATGGAAAAACGGCAGCAGGTGCGTATTATAGTAAATCAAGATCAATCAAGCTTATGAAGAAATCTATTGAATCCAAGCCAACATCGAAATTGATAACTTATTCAAAATCGGATGACTATAAAATGCATTTCTTTGCTCATGAGTATGGCCACTATATAGCAGATAGCCTGAATAAAAACTTTTCAGTGGAGGATTATGATATTGTCCAAAGTAGTTTACTCAGGTATTTTGATGGAGATATATTTAAGGCAAAAACGAGCAATCTAGTAGATGTTTTGGGATCATATGGAAGCAAAGATGCACGTGAAGCATTTGCAGAAGCGTTTGCAGAAGCTTATACTTGTAAGAATCCAAGAAAATTTGCAAAAATATTTAAAGAAGAGTTGGAAAAGACGTTAAAACGTAGCAGTTCCACCGGAAGATATCAGAGCTCTATTGCAAAAGGTAAGGGAAATGATATAATAAATTCAGGAGCCGTAAAAGGAGCTCTTACGGATAAGAATGATCCATTATATGTTAAAAGAGATGTACACGCTATTAAATATTATGAATCTGTGAGACGTAGCAAAAAGAGCAATATAGTTAAGAGCATTGCAAATAATACGGGAATATCGGAAAAGAGCATTAACAAGGTATATGATCATGTATTTATAAAAGAGCATGAATTATACGGTGGAAAGCGAAGATTTGATCCGGATTATGATATGGCGGAGTCATTCAGAAGATTGCGTGAAGGAAAGAATATCCAAGAGCATGATTTGATAATGCTTAAGCATGAACGGTTGGAATATGAGTTGATGAATAAAAAACATATGAGTTATCAGGAAGTGCACCGTCTGGCAGAGAAAAAATATAATTATCAAAAAGCTTTAACGGAGTTCAAAAATAAAAATAATTTGTAGAAGGGAAGTGGACAGATGCTGAGACTTGAACTGATTGAAGTTACAGAAGCGGATGTAAAGTACAGATATTATCCGGAAGATTCAAAAGAATACGGTATTGTTATTTTTAGAAAAACAACAAGGGAAAGAGATATTGAAGAAAAGGCGGATGGATACAGTGCAAGCTATGCAGCACATGCGTTGAGACGTCTGGAAGAATATTGTGAAAAGAACACTTTTCCGAAAGAAGATATTGTAGCTTGGTGTTAGATACCACTGATCATATTGATTGGTGGTATTTTTATACTCTTTTTAGCACAAGGAGGTGACAGGATTGCATGATATGACTGTTAGTATTATGGGGGCATGTTACGATATTCGTTTTGTAGACGAGTATCCGGAGCGATTGAAAGGCGTGGGAGAATATGCAGATGGTTTGTTTAATCGATGTAATAGAGAAATTTATATTCTGAAAAACAAGGACAAAGATTTCACGGATGAAGGAAAAAAACGACATATGAACCGTGTACTGAGGCATGAAATTATACATGCATATTTAGAAGAGAGTGGCTTATCTGCAAATTCGAATATGATATCCGCTTGGGCGCAAAATGAAGAAATGGTGGATTGGTTGGCAATTCAATCGCCGAAAATCTTTACTACATTTCAGGAGGTAGGATGCTTTGATTGAAGTAACCGTCCGCAAGGATGAAATAAAGATATCCGGTCATGCAAATTATGCTGTTTCCGGATCAGATATCGTATGTGCAGGGGTTACAGCACTTGCGCAGACACTGATTAAGTCTATAAAGGACCTGACAGACGATAAAATTGAATATGAGATATCTCCCGGAAGGGTGGATATAAAGCATGGGAATCTATCAGAGAAGTCGAAAACTCTGGTGGATTCCTTTTTCATTGGCATCTGTATGATCGCCGATGAGTTTCCGGAGTATGTCCGGATCATGTAACTTAATGTGACCGAAATGTCGTTAAACTACACATTCAAGATGCAACGACCTGGGCTTAAATGAATGGGGCGGGGCGGAAAGGATAGATAGGATGAAATACATGAATAATCACTGGAGAATTCCAATGAGTAACCTGCAGTTATTTACAGAGCCTGGAGGAGACGGCGGCGGATCCGGAGAAGGAAACGGTGCCGGAGCTGGAACAGAACCTGGAAATAACAGTAACACAACAATGTCATTTGATGATTTCCTGAAGCTGGAAGGCAATCAGTCGGAGTTCGACCGACGTGTCCAGAAGGCTGTTAATACGGCTGTGACAAATGCACAGACCAAATGGAAGACACTGACGGACGATAAGGTATCAGAAGCAGAAAAGCTTGCTCAGATGACCAACGAGGAAAAAGCAAACTATAGGGCGAAGAAAGCGGAGGATGCCCTAAAAGAAATGCAGCGTCAGAACGCCAGATCAGACATGGCGAAAGAAGCCCGCAAGATGCTGGCAGATGAGGATATCAATATTCCAGATGAGCTGGTTATGAATCTTGTAGCAGAAGATGCAGATGGAACCAAGGCGGCAGTGGAAGCCTTTTCTACTATGTACAAAGAAGCTGTCCAGAAAGCAGTGAAAGATGCCTTAAAGGGAAAACCTCCCAAAGCCGGTAATGGTGGAGATAAGCCATCGATGACAAAAGAACAGATCTTAGCAGTGAAGAATCCGTCGGAAAGACAGAAACTGATTGCTGAGAATATTACATTATTTCAGTAAGAAAGGAAGTATGAAACATGCATGATATCAGAAGATTAGGTCTGCAGGTATTCGCAGCACCGGAGAACATGACAGGAGAAGTGCAGATTCAGGTAAAAGCCAGAGAGATTGATTTTGTTACATCCTTTGGGAAGAATCTGCAGGCACTGTTAGATATTCTGGGAATTACCAGAATGATCAGAAAAGAAAATGGATCAGTGTTAAAGACAAAGACTGTTAAAGGAGAACTGAAGTCTGGGGATGTCGGCGAAGGTGAAGAGATTCCGATGTCCAGATACACAGTTGAAGAAAAGCCTTTTGATACGATCAAGATTGAAAAATATCGTAAAGGTGTATCTCTTGAAGCAATTTCGGAAAAAGGTTATGAGGCGGCAGTACAGGATACGGATGATGAGTTCAAGTCTGATCTGCAGAATGTAGTGACTGGTAAATTCTACGCACAGTTAAAAGCCGGATCTCTTACCGGGCATGAAACAACTTGGCAGATGGCTGTTGCGATGGCAATCGGAATGGTTGTAGCTAAATTCCAGAAGATGAAAAGAACAGCAACTGGAGTAGCTGTTTGGGTAAACACTCTGGATGTGTACAAGTATCTGGGAGCATCCGACATTACGCTGCAGACTGCATTCGGGTTTAAGTATCTGACAAATTTCCTTGGAGCGGATGTGGTATTTGTTACTTCTGAGATTCCACAGAATGTTGTAATTGCGACACCGCTCAACAACATGATTGCATATTATGTTGATCCGGGAGACTCAGAGTTTGCAAAAGCGGGACTTGAATTCACAGTGGACTCAGAGACAGGATTCATTGGATTCCATACAGAGGGAACATACAGCCGTATGATTTCTGATAATTTCGCAATCATGGGCTTACGTCTGTTCTGTGAGTATCTGGACGCAATCGCTTATATTTCTGTAGGCGAATCTGATACACAGACACTTGGAACTCTGAAAGTAACATCAGAAGCGGGAAGCGAAGGTGGAAAAACGAAAATCGCTGTGAATGACCAGTT
>OCPR01001763.1_pt1 | contig 11453 bp, 8 predicted proteins | sample 1538611 | NCBI WGS metagenome assembly OCPR01 (sample SAMN04571711, study PRJEB22368) | human gut metagenome | biome: human gut; material: stool | host: Homo sapiens | place: Luxembourg | collected 2012-09-28
GCTTCGCCGATGGGATTTTTGCCTCCAGACCTACTGAATAGTTACATTTTTTCATTTTAATGTTTCTGCCAACCACCAGAAACGGATTCCGGAGGCATGGGGGAAGCAGCCTTTTGCTGGTGCTTTTAGCAAATACGAAATCCAGCATTTACGGAGACTTAGGCGCGAAGCCTTTGCTGAGCGTCTTAGTCGCAGTTAATGCTTAGTTCGGATTTGCGTTACCAGCGGTTGCTTTCCCCATGCCTCCGGAATCCGTTTCGTCCCTCTTTGAAAGAAAAAACAGGTACTGCACATAAACTCATGTGCAATACCCGTCTCTTCCTCCGGTCCTTACGTCCCGTTATCTATTACTTTTTATTTCTTTTTCTTCTCTTCAGCGCAAATCCGCCAGTTCCCAGAGAGGCAACAGCCAGTCCAAGCATCTCAAGGATGTTGGTAGGGTCGCCGGTCTTGGCTGTCTTGCTAGTGCTTGTGCTTCCTGAAGAAGTTGTTGTTTTATTGCCTGTACCAGAAGTGGTTATGTTGTTCTTAGATGCTGCAGGTGTTGCCGTTGGTGTGGTGGTCGGGGTTGGTGTCGGTGTGGTTCCGTCCGCTTTCACCAGAGCTTCAATAGCTTTGTTCAGAGAAGCTGCTGCATTATCTACACTTGTCTGGTCTTTCTTAGCTTCCAGTGCACTCTTTGCATTCTTCAGTGCTACCTGCAGAACTTTCCAGCTGTCTGCTGTGTAATCTGCTTCTTTCAGTGCTTCTGCACTCTGGATCGCTTTTTCCAGAGAAGCTGTGTTGATTTCCTTCGCAGGATCTTCTTTTGCAGCTTTCTTATAAACAAAGCTCAAATCTTTGTATCCGGTTGCTGTTACTACGATTTCAAAGCTGTCACCCTCTGCAAATGGTGCTGCATCTGTGATCAGCGTTCCGTCATCATTAAACAGTTTTACTGCATTACGTCCGCTTACTGCATAAGGTTTTCCATTAACAGATACGGAGGTAATATTCTTGATGTAATCTGCAAATTCTGCGTCAGTAGCGCCTGCTGCTTTTGTCAGACCAGGTTTTTCACTGTTTTCGTTATATGCTGCCGGCATTGTTTCCGCATATACTTCAAATTCAAAACTGATCGGTGCATATTTTCTACTCTTATCAGTAATAGTCAGTGTGTATGCTCCTTTTTTCACATCTTTCAGGATCAGTTTTTCGCCTTTTACGCTGGCAGTAGCACCCCCTACCGTGTACTCTGCGTCAAATCCTTTCGGAAGAGTCAGACCGGAAATAGTAGTTGCCACACTTGTTTCTCCGTCTTTCAGTTCCGCATCTGCTACAGCAACTGCGCTGGTATCAAATTTTACAGGTACATACAGACCTTTTTCGCCGCCTACCGGGATCTCATAGATACCGTTAGCTGTGTAATAAGTCACTTTATCGATATGCTGTCCCATCATTGCTTTGTAATGTTCAGATGATGTCGGGCAGTTATGTACTGCTGTGGTAAATCCGGTAGCCCATGCCAGTTCGGAAACTCTCCAGATATTTTCCAGATGACGCATACCGTAATCACTGCCTTCTTTTGTGCTTACAATAACACCGTAGATAGCTGTTCCTGACGGAATGGTATCGGTCAGTCCATCCAGATCCAGCTGATAGTCACCATATTTGGACTCGGTCATCAGTTCCGCTGTCACACCTTCAGTGATAGTTGTAGCGGTTCCCTGTGTTGCTCCGAAAGAGAATGTTCCATCTTCATTTACTGTCAGCTCTTTGTAGTAAGATGGTTTCTCACTCAGTGTATAATAGGAATAGCTTGCGCTCTCAAACAGGGCATCTTTTCCTGTATAATCTGTTGTGCTTTCCTGTCCTCTGTTGGTAACTGTGATACTTACTTTGGAATCATCGGTAATCTGTGTGTATTTGCTCAGATCCGTACCTGCCGGAACTTTTACCGGTGATCTCATCACCGCTTGCATCCACATGGTAAGATCCGCCTGCCAGAGAACCGGTTCTTACTTTGTTCTTGGTTGCAGAGGTAAATGCATCTACTTTAACATCGTTATTTACATCTGCTTTGTAGAACTGATCGTATGGGATGTTCATCAGAACATATGTTTCTTTCTGTGCTTTTACCAGGGCTTCGATCGCTGCGTTCAGATGATGCGTTGCTTCATCTACTGTTGCCTGAGTCTTCGGGTCTTTCAGCTCATCTTTTGCTTCCTGCAGTTCTGCCTGCATCGCTGCCCAGCTGTCTGCGGTGTAATCGCTCTCGGTCAGGGCTTCTGCAGCTTCGATCGCTTTCTTTAATTCGTCAGTGCTTATTTCTTCTTCACTGTCTTTTACGATATTTGCATCCGTTGCCTGGAACTGATAGGTTACATCTTTATAACCCAGCGCTGCAATCGTGATCGTCCAGTAGCCGGTTCCATCGGTTCCTTCCGGCAATGTGCATCTCAGGGATTTGGTCAGAGCCAGCTGAATTCCCTTTGTTTTATGCATCCAGTTGTCTGCTGCGAATTTTGTTCCATAGGTAGCCTTCACATTGCTGTAAGTGCTGTCATTGCCATAGTACGTCCAGGTTACCGCCTGCATATTGGCTCCAAGATCTCCATAGTTACCTGTCAGATCCACCCGAAGGAATTCTCCGTAAGAGCCTTTGGCATCTTTCACTGTTAAACCTGCTTCCGTTGCATCCGGAGCAGTCTTCAGTGTCTGTCCTTCGATACCGGAATCGCTTCCTGCCTGACGGGCGGAAAACTGAAATTTCCTTTTTCGTCTTTGGTAACTGTCTTCAGTCCGTTGGTGGCTTCTGTCACGTTTGCCTTTACGCTGTAGGCCGCCAGTTTGTTTTCTCCGTATCCTCCGACCAGTTCCCCGCCGTTTTCCACTACGTTGTATTTCTGGCAGAATGCTTCATAGTCTGCACTTGCCACTTTCACCGGCACATACTTCAGTCCTGTTACTTCATAGTCTTTCAGCTTTGTAATAGTTCCGTCTGTATCTGTGATTTCTCCTCTATTAAATTTGATCACATTCCCATTCGTCAGGGTAATTTCTTTTCCATCTGCTGACCAGTGGGATACTTCATAAGTTTTTCCGTTTTCTGCTTCAATGACCGCTACACACTGGAAACTTCCTCTGTGCAGTCCATGGTTTGCTGTTGCTCTTGTTACGGCATCGAACGCTCCTTTGTCTGCTTCGTTTCTTGTATCCAGTTCACTGGAAGAGCTGGAATCTCCGGCTGCCTGTACCCCTTCTGCGGCCCAGTACTCTGCCCAGGTCATCGCCGCATAGACATATTTGTATTCTTCCTGTGCATTCTTTGTATACGTAAATTTCACTTCCGGATAACCGGTGGAAGTAACTGCGATTTCAAAAGTATCACCCTCAGCAAATGGTGTTGCATCTGTTTTCAGAGATCCGTCTTCGTTGATCACTTTCACAGCTCCACGTCCGCTTGCCGCATACGATTTTCCATTGACAGATACAGAGGTAATGTTTTTGATATAATCTGCAAATTCTTCGTCGCTTGCATCTGCATTTTTTGTTATAGCCGGATTCTCATTATCGTTATTGTAAGATGCCGGTGCGCTGTCAGCAGACAGGATAAAGGTTGTTGTCATCTCCGCATAATTGTTGTTTTTGTCAGACACTGTCAGCGTATATTTCCCTTTTTTTGCATTTTTAAATACGATTTTTCCGTTTTCCACACTGAAATCCAGTCTATCAATCTTGTATTCCGGCGAAAAATCTGTCGGAAGATTAGACACTGTAATTTCTGCCTCCCCTGCAGATACTTTCGCATCTGCTACCTTTACCGTCTGACCTGCTTTTTTCGGTACATACAGGTTATCTACCGGGATCTCATAAATTCCCTGAGAAGTATAATATGTCACCTTATTGATATGCTGACCCATCATATTTACATAATGTGCAGAAGATGTGGGACAATTATGTACTGCTGAAGTAAATCCGGTACACCATGCAAGTTCTGTCACTCTCCAGATATTTTCCAGATGGCGCATACCATAATCGTTACCTTCTTTCGTACTTACAATGACACCGTAAATCTGTGTATCACTCTGGGAAATGGTGTTCTCCAGTCCGTCCAGATTCAGCTGATAATCACCATAAGAGGTTTGTGTAGTAAGTTCCGGTGTTACTCCGAATACTTTCTGTGCTGTTCCCTGTGTTTTTCCGAAAGAAAGACTTCCGTCAGCATTCAGGGTTACTTCTTTGTAATATTTCAGTGTTTCGCTTAGTGTATAGTAGGAATAGCTTGCACTTTCAAACAGAGCATCTTTTCCTGTGTATGTGGCTGTACTTGTCTGACCTCTGTTTGTAACCGTAATGTCTACAGAAGATTCGTCTGTAATTTTTTTATACTTACTCAGATCAACACCTTCGCCGACTTTTACAGGGAAAGTCACACCTGTGATCTCATCACCACTTGCATCTACATGATAAGATCCACCAGCCAAACCGGCTGTACGAACTTTATTTTTCGTTGCAGAGGAAAATGCATCTACTTTTACACTGTTATTTACGTCTGCTGCATAGAACTGATCATACGGAATGTTCATCAGGACGTACGTTCCGGTTGTAACGTCCGGTGTCTCCGGTTCTGACGGTTTTTTTGCCAGAGCTTTAACTGCTTCATCCAATGCTGTCTTAGCTGCGTCAACTGCTTCCTGGGATTCTTTTGCTTCCAGGGCTGCTTTTGCTGCGGTAAGTTTCTCGGTCAGAGTTGCCCAGGATGCTTCTGTGTAATCTGCCTGATTCTTTCCTTCTGCTGTTGTGATCGAAGCCTGGAGAGCAGCAGTGTTTACTTCAACCGGAGTCGGATCCTGTTTTTCAGATGCTGCCTGCATAGCTTCAAGAGCTGCCTGTTTTACTGCAGCAGAGGTACGGGTTGCACCACTTACTGCATTGATTTCATTCACGGATGCTTCCGTAGCTGGTTTTCCCTTCAGATTCTGAATTTCAGTATTCAGTTTTTTTACATATTTCCTGTTCCCAGCTTCTATATCTTCATCTGCTTCTACGGCAGCTTCTGTAATAATCCCTTCTGCAGATGTAATGCTGACTTTCACATTATATTCGCTCCAGATATCCTCATTCTCATCATCTTCCGACGTTCTGGATACATGTGCTGTTTTACTGTACGTTCCATCCGCTGCTACCTGGTCCCCGGTCACTGCAAATGCTGTTACCGGGCAAAGTTCCACTGCCATTGCTGCGGCTACCGCCATGGCCATTGCTTTGGTCCTGACTCTTTTGTTGTTCATAAACTCCTCCTTCTTTTACCATAAAATTTTATAGTAGCTTATTATGTAACTATTCAGTAGCCAATGGGGAGGTACTGAACAGTTACCTTATTATCAAGTTAGTCACTATTTCTACTATTAGTTGATAATATTTATCATTAGTTGTAACTAACCTATAATCAAAAAAAATAGGCGTTATCTCTTTTCTCAGGAATGTACCTGACAGCTGCCTCTCTCTCATGGGCTTTTATCAAGAGAGAAGTACCTGTCAGATACATTCCTTTTCGTTTATTTGTAACTGTTCAGCACCTTCCCGGTAGCTACCGAATAGTTACATTTATTTGTTCTTTCTTTCCGCTCCGGCACCCTGGCTGACTGCCGGGAGGATTTTACGGCTCACCACGCCGATCAGAATACCTGTGACCGTTCCTGCGATCATCAGCACCGGAAGGTAATAGATCAGCTTCGTATTTTCCAGCACACACATCGCAACCACGATCTGTCCGATGTTATGGGACACGCCTCCGGCAATGCTTATGCCGATCATGGAAAATCCTTTGATCCGCTTCAATAGCAGCATCACCAGAAAACTTAAAATACCCCCTGCCAGACTGTACAGGATCGACATGCCGTTTCCGAACATAAATCCCACCAGCAGCACCCGGAGGATCACCACCAGCAGCACTTCCATCGGTGCCAGGATATACAGCCCGGTGACCGTCACCAGATTGGCAACTCCTAATTTAATTCCCGGTATTCCCAGGTTGATGGGAATCAGGCTTTCCACATAACTGAAGATCATCGCCAATGCCACAAGCATCGCACCGCTCGATACTCTCCGGCTGATGCTGGCCAGACTGCGTTCCCTGCATCCATTTTTCTGCTGTTCCTGTTTTTTCATCTTCTCGTTTCCTTTCGGAGTATGTTGCTCGTAATTCTTCCACGACTTCACAGTCACCTTCTGTATCATTACGATTTCTCATCTTTCTTTCACTTCGCAATCGTATCCGGCACCAGCTCGTCATCTGCCGCCTTACTGTCCGTATCATTCTGACGGATCACTTCCACCACCAGTTTATGGGGCAGACATACGATGGTCTGTTTCTGACCGCTGATCCTGCCCTGCTCCTTGCAGTAGCCGTCCGGGCAGTCTGCTTCTTCCATATATGCCTGTCCGTCCTCGATGCGGATCACATTGTGAAATTCTCCTTCGGTAACTTCGATCGTCTGGTCTTTTTCCAGCGGATAGGTTCCATAGATTTCCCCGTTCACGGTAATCTGCACCTGATTCCCCTTCGTCTCTCCGGTCACATGCATCACCAGAAGCATTACCAGAGCCACCAGCACGATCCCTCCTGCCAGCAGGATATCTCTTTTTTTCATATCTGCTCCTTATCTGTCATTTTTGAAAAGCGCAGATCTTACAGTCCCAGCCACAGACAGATCCCAAGCAGGATCAGTGCACGCAGAATCGTAAACCAGAACTCATTTCCTTTGAGCTTCCGGATTCCGCAGTGAATGTGCTTCTGTGGACAGATATCGATACACTTCTGACACTGGAAGCAATCACCGCTGACAGCCCAGTCACCATCCGACGGAAGGCCGATCTGAGACGGGCAGGTCTTCGTACATGCTTTACATCCTTTTCTGCAGTTTTCTCTCGTTCTGTGAAGGGAGAAAAACGGCAGTACCGGAAGCAGGGAAAATACTGCTCCCATGGGGCAGAAGAACCGGCAGAAAAACCTTTCCTGTACACACATGCCAGCCATCAGAAAGAGCAGGATCACAAGGCCGATCCCATAGCCTCCCAGACGGAAGTTTCCTGCATGGATCATGGAAAATACATCCCACGGGCTGGTTCCCTGCGCTTTTCCATATACTCCAGAATAACACAGAAGGACAATCAGCAACAGTACCAAATATTTCATATAACCTAAAATCCCGACTGCCTTTTCCGGAATCTTCACCGGTTTCTTTTTCCGTTTTTTGCATGCTTTTGTATACAGCGCATGCAGTGCGTCTCCAAACGCGCCAAACGCGCAGGCAAACCCGCAGAAGAATCTGCCAAATACCATAGTGTAGAGACAAATCACCAGAAGCACCGTCACAAACGATGTCATAGCAACCTTCTCACCTGCTCCTATCTGGGTAAAAATGTATTTTACCCCCGCAAATGCTGCGGTATAGACAGATGGAATAAATATAAAATAAAGAAGCTGAATCAATGCCCGCAGCCAGGTATGTATTTTTTTTCTTTCTTTCGCTGTTAGATTATGTATATCCATAATTGCTGCCTTAATCCTCCTGGTTTGCTGCTTCTTCCAGTGCCTGTGCCACCGCTTCTTTGATACCGGTGGAACTGAAGGTTGCGCCGCTGATGGTATCTACCTCTGCACTCTGTGCTTCAAGGATTGTCGGAATAATATCCTCTGCCATAGAAAGATAAGCGCCATCCTCTTTTTCCGCCGATGTGATATTAATCTCAGAAATCATTCCATTCTCAACAATCACTTCCACATCCACCGGTCCGCCAAATCCCTGTGCTTCTCCAGTATAGGTTCCGTCTTTATAAGCACCGTCTGTGATTGTGCCTTCCTTTGCTGCATTGGCTGACTGTTCCAGTTCCGCCTGCTGCTTTCTGATCTGTTCTTCTGCCTGTTCTCTTTTGTCGAGTACCGTGTTATATCCGTTCAGGCAGACAACGACAGCCACCACACTGATCGCTCTGGTCAAAAATTCTCCCATTGTCTGTTCTCTTTTCTTTCTTGTTTCTTACTGCCTCTTTGCGTTATTTAATGCCTGCTGGCATGCATCGATAATTGCCTGGGATGTACAGGTCGCTCTGGATACCGTATCGATGCCATCCAGATTACCTTTTTCCGTAATCTGTTTTACCACACCCGTCTTGCTGGATGTTCCGTTGACCGCTTTATTAATGTAGCTGTCATTACCGGATCCTCCGTCTCCATACACATTATCAATTTTTATAATCTTATCATCTTGAATCGTCACCTGTGCAAACAGATTATATGCTTCAAAATCCATATCCGCATCCGGCAGACAAAGTACAGTTACCGGATATACACCATCTATGTAAGTACTTTCCGGTGGAAGATCCGGTTCCGGATCGTCATTTGTTCCATCCGAAATCTGCAATTCTGTGACTGCCTGATTTAACTGCACTGCCGCCTCATCAAGTTGCGTCTGTTCTGTCGCGTTTTTCAGTACCTTTCTGGCATCCTTCAGACGAACCTTTACAACTGCCCAGCTTGCAGAAGTATAGTCACTGCCGTTCAGTTCGTTGACCGCATCGATTGCTTTTTCTACTTCCTCTGTATTCAGCTGTACTACATTGTTATCATCATCGGTGTCTGTCTCTCCGTTAGTGACACGTTTTGCTTCTTCCAGCGCATTCTTTACCGCCTGGATCAGTCCCTTAGAACTATAAGTAGCACCGGATACGGTATCTACCTCTGTACTCTGTTTTTTCATCATCTGTGTGACCACATCCATGGCACGGCCGAAGAAAGCATCGTCATCCTCTTCTCCGATAACCAGAACTGCCTTCAGAGTCTTTTCCTGGATCACAACAGCAACGGTGATATCTCCGTTATATCCTTCTGCGGTTCCATAGTAGACGCCCTCGTTATACGGGAGTGTTCCATTAACCGCTGTTGTATTATTCTCTGTATTTTCTTTGTTTTCCGTATTTGTTCCATCAGAACCGGTGCTACCTCTGTTTTCCGCAGCTACACTCTCTGTCGCTGCTGCCTGGCTCAGTGCATTCCGCACCGCCTTAATGATTCCGTTGGAACTGAAGGTTGCACCGGATACCGTATCAATACCATTAGTACTCTGTGCACCCAGGATCCGATTGATCACCCCGGAAGCCTTCTGGATATATTCACTTCCATCATTGGTCTCCACGATCTGAATATTACTGATCTTTCCACCGTTGATCACAACTTCTACCTTCAGATTTCCGGCAAATCCTGTTCCGGTTCCATAATAGGTTCCATCTTTATAAGCTGACGGTTCCTGTACGCTTCCTGCTGCTTCCGGTGTTGACTGGCTCTGACTTGCGGAAGTTCCCTCCTGTGAAGAACCCGTCGTACCACTGTCTTTTTCTCCGGTCAGTGCATTTTTCACCGCACTGATGATTCCTTTGGAACTATAGGTCGCACCGGATACCGTATCTACCTTTGTACTCTGCTTTTTAATAATCTGATCGATCAGACCTTTCGCCCGTCCGAAAAACGGTTCATCATCAGAAGCACTCAAAATCTCGATGGATGTGATCTGTTTGTCTTTGATCGTAACCGCTACCGTGATATTTCCCCGATATCCGGTTCCACTCCCCTGATACACACCATCTTCCAGATCAAAGGAACCCTTTGCCTGTTCCTCTTCTTCTGCCGCTTCATCCTCTTTTGTTTCTTCTTCCGTGCTGGTCTTTACCACCGGTACTTCATCCTCCTGCTCCTGTGTATCCTCCACAGACGCTTTCGTCTCGTAAACCGGTACTTTATATCCATATAAAGATCCTGCCACACATGCTGCCACAACCGCAGCGGAAACAACCGGGGCAAAGGGTTTGCATTTTTCCAGCATTTCTCTGATGTCCATCTGCTTTCTCTCCTTTGTTTTCGAGTATTTTTATGTACTGACTTTGTAACTGTTCAGCGGCTTCCCGGTGGCGAGCCAAAATGCATCTAAACGTCTTCTGTGATCACATTTGTACTTGAATGTTTAAGGATTTTCGCATAGCTTTTATTTATGAATCACTGTCACATCCATATCCGTAGTCAGACTGTCGCCGATTCCTTCTGTCACATACAGCTTTCCATCTGCAGTTTCCATGATCGTCTCAAATTTCTCACTGTTTTCCTTCCAGAACTGTGCCGCTTTCTCTTCTCCCATGATAAATAAAGAAGTGGAAAGCCCATCTGCCAGAGTTCCGTCATCGCTGACGATCGTTACAGAGATCAGCCCATTGTCTGCCGGATATCCGGTAGCCGGATCAATAATATGATGATATGTCACGCCATCTTCCTCAAAATAACGTTCGTAACCACCGGATGTGATCACCGCCTGATTTTCAATCTCCAAAATACCGAGATAATCTTTCGTATCATCCGGACTCTGGATCGCTACTTTCCATTTGTTGCCATCTGTTTTACATCCCAGTGCCTGTACGTTTCCACCGAGGTTTACAAGCCCGCTTGTCACACCGCAGTCCTGATAGATCTGCATGATCTGAGCAGAGGTATATCCCTTTGCGATCCCACCCAGATCGATCTCCATGCCATCCCGGTCAAAAGAGATTTTTCTTGTGTCTTTGTCGTAATTCACTTTGGACGCATCGGCAAGGATCAGCTTTTCTTTCAGTGTCGCATCATCCGGCACATGATACTCCTGCGTCGGAAATCCCCATGCCTGCATCACCGGGTAAATCGCAATATCAAAGGCTCCTTCTGTCTTGTCATACAACTCCAGCGCCCGTTCCACCAGATATCCACCATCTTTAGAAAGTGTTGCCTCTCCTTTCTGATTCAGCTGATAAATCTCACTGTTCTCGTCTCCGGTGGAGAGAAGGGCATCAAGAGCTTCCACTCTCTCTGCCGCCTTGTCAACTGCCTCCTGAGCATGCTCCCCATATGCAGTCAGTGTCATATAGGTATCCATGGCAAAGAGATCCCTGGACGCTTCTTCTGTTTTCTCGTTCGGATCTTTGCCGGATGCTTCCGTTTCTGTGTTTCCCGTCTCCTGCTCATCCTGCGCAGATTCTTCTGCAGTGATTTCCTGTTTCGTTATATTTTCTGTCTCATCTTTCGTTGTTTTCCCACATCCGCTGATGACAAATGCAGGAATCAGACAGACCAGCAATACTTTTTTTAATTTCATTTATTAACCTCTTATTAGTCCTTTCTAACTTTCGATAGTATAAACTTTATTCCGTTTCATTGTCAATTCTTGATTTTCTTATTGTACATATTTTCTCATATTTTTCTCTGATGTCGAGAAATTTTTTATCTTTTTCATGTAATTGTTCAGTTTCTTCCTCTTCACAGTTCTTTCCTTACCAGATTTTTACCCAGATGCATTACTGTTCTCGACCTTCTCAGTAACACTCTCTAGAGCGTGTTTGAAAAAGGCTTTTCGTGAGCTGCGAGTCCCAGTTTGTGGGAGATTTTATCCGAA
>OCPR01001770.1_pt1 | contig 11381 bp, 8 predicted proteins | sample 1538611 | NCBI WGS metagenome assembly OCPR01 (sample SAMN04571711, study PRJEB22368) | human gut metagenome | biome: human gut; material: stool | host: Homo sapiens | place: Luxembourg | collected 2012-09-28
TGCATGATTTCTGTGCATCGCGAAGCGCGTTACTGTGAACGGAGTGAACAGTAACACACCAAACACACTCTGGAATTGTTTGTTTAGTTTGCATGATTTTATGGTATGTGATAATATAATATTTAGCTGAAATTAATAGAATACCATGTGCAAACAGGCGCAGGGGAGCCGATGAGGTACATGCTGTGTATAGAAAGGGAAAGCGAAAACTATGTATCGAATTTTACTTGTAGATGATGAGATCCTGGTACGTGACGCCATAAAGGAGAATATTGACTGGAAGTCCATGGATTGCCAGCTTGTAGGAGACTGCGAAAACGGAAAGCAGGCAGCAGATTTTGTGAAGAGCCATCCGGTAGATATTGTTCTCACAGATATTTTGATGCCGTATATGGATGGAATGGAACTGAGCCATTTTCTGCATGATAATTACCCGGAGATCGTAATTGTGATCTTCAGTGGCTTCGGGGAATTTGAATATGCAAAGAAAGCAATTCAGTATAATGTAAGCGAATACATGCTGAAGCCGGTAACTGCTATGGAGCTCAGAGAAGTTATTGGCAAAATGAAAGAAAAAGTAGATCTGCAGAGAAAAGAAAAGAAGAAAATAGAATCCCTCACAAAGACATCTCAGGATTATCACAAAAATGCTCTGGTGATTCGTTCGAAAGCGATTGAATCTCTGGTAAGCTGTACGCGGGATGTGCAGGAGAGCCTGGAGGAATTGTCTGGAATGGGAATTAATCTGGAGGCAGCATCTTATCGGGTTGCGTTATTTGACATGGATCTGTTTTCCGATATTCATCAGATTGATATGGAAAAACGCCAGGAGAGCGCATTAATGGCTTTTGTTTTATTTAATGTTGCAGATGAGATCGTGACAGATCGTAATGCAGGAATTGCCTATCAGGAAGGAAATAACCGGGTGTGTATCCTCTTTATGGGAAACCGCAGCAGGGAGTTTTCCAGAGAAATACAGGAAATCTGTCAGGAAATCCAGAAAAAAGTAAAAGAAGTGATCGGCATTGAAGCTTCAGCAGGAATTGGGGGCTGGGTAAGGAATCCCGGAGATACGATCCAGTCTCATAACCAGGCTGAGAAGGCTATTGAACTGCGCTATTTACTGGGCGGAAATCTGCTCATTGATACAGAAACACTGAATCCGGAGAGAAGTATTTCTTTGCAGCAGCCATTAAGCGATATGGTAGATGGAATCAAGAAAGGCAATGAAGCTGAGATGAATCAGGCTCTTTCTGTTATGAAATCTGAGATCAAAAAGGCCAGAGTGGATAAAAGTCAGGCCTGTGTCTGCCTTCAGATGATTCTGCGCCATGCAGGAAGCTGCTGGGAAGCTCTTTCTTCTGAGAATGAAGATCTGTTCCACAAAAGAGAAATTCTCATGGGACGGGTAACCGAACAGAAAACTTTTAAGGAAGCTTTTAAAATGGCAGAGGACTATGTTCACGAGGTATTCGAAAGGTGCTCTTCCCTGAACAGCTCCAGCGGGCAGAAGCAGGCGGTACTTGCTATGGAATATATTCGCCAGCATTACAATGAGCCGGAATTAGGATTGAATGATATCTGCTCCTATCTGAATATTGGTACAAGCTATTTCAGTACTATTTTTAAGGAAGCCACAGGAGGCACTTTCCTGGAATTCCTCAGTAAGACCCGTATGGAAAAGGCAAAGGAACTCCTGGAACAGACTGCACTTAAGAACTATGAGATTGCGGAGAAGGTGGGCTTTTCAGATCCCCATTATTTTGGAATTTCTTTTAAGAAAATGACAGGTAAGACTCCTACCGAGTATGCAAGGGAAAAAAGATCCATATGAAAAGAAAAGTACTGACGGCAGCCGGCATATGTATTGGAATTTTGATTCTTACAGAAGGCAGCAGGTATTTTGTTCAGAATCAGAAATGCCAGAAGCAGCTGTTTGCGATGGACACCTATATGGAGTTTACCGCATATGGTAAAAATAGCGAAAAAGCTGTAGATGCAGCTATAGAAGAAGTACAGAAACTGGATGCGATGTTATCAGCAGAAAACAGTAAAAGTGAAGTATATGCCTTAAACGAACAGGGAAATCTGCAGGCAACAGATGATCTGGCAGAACTGATCCTCCGGGGAAAAGAGATTTATCAGGAGACAGACGGACTTTTTGACGATACGATTTATCCGGTGATGAAGCTATGGGGATTTCCCACAGGTAATTATCATGTGCCTACAGCTGCAGAAGTACAAAAAAAACTGGCACTGGTGGATGGAAATAAAGTAGAAATACAGACCCGGGACTCTGATGAAAAGGGCAGGGACAGCAAAGAAAAAGCAAAGTTTGTAACGCTTGGAGCAGATCAGCAGATTGATTTTGGAGGAATTGCAAAAGGATATACAGGTCAGAAGCTGGCAGAGCTTTTTCAGGAATATGGCGTTTCTTCCGCATTGGTTTCTCTTGGAGGAAACATTCAGGCGATAGGGACGAAGCCAGACGGCAGCAGCTGGAAAGTGGAAATACGTGATCCAAAAGGCGGACAGCAGGATTATATTGGTGTTTTATTTGTGGAAAATCAGGCCGTAGTTACTTCTGGCGGTTATGAGCGGTATTTTGAAGAAGATGGGAAGACCTATATTCATATCATCAATCCCAGGACAGGATATCCGGCAGATGGAGATCTGCTGTCTGTGACAATCGTATCAAGGGATGGTACACTTGCAGATGGAATGTCCACGGCTCTTTATATCATGGGTTATGAGAAAGCTTGTCAATTCTGGCGGCAGCACAGGGAAGAATTCAATGTGATCCTGGTAACAGATGATGGGAAGATTCATATTTCAGAGAATCTTAAGGAAAATTTTCAGACAGAATGTGATCTGGAAATGATTGAATCCGGAAGTGAATAATTGCAGCTATAAAAGAGTTGTTGACAGCAGGTGAATTATTTCTGCAGAAATCAGTAATGAAAGGTATGAAAAATAAAAAGTTGAAATGAATGAGAAAAATGCAAGGGAGAGCAGCCTATGAATGAAAACAAAAGAGAGCGAAAATTTCTTAAAGGCTTTAAAAGTATTCAAAGCACTATATTTGTGGCTGTTTCTGCTCTGGTTCTCTGTGCGGTGCTTGCAGCGACTGCAGTATCAGTAAGATATACGAATTCTACAGTTTATGAGAACTCTGCCATTTATACCCAGACAATTATACATCAGCTGAATCAGAATGTTGATTCGTATATTACATATATGGATAATATTGCCTCAGTTATTGCAAAAAGCCAGGATGCGTATCAGCTATTGTACCAGCGCATCGGTGAGGATGAGGCTGTAAAAGAAGGACACAGGAAACGTCTCCTGGAACAATTTAGTACGATACTGAAAGGCCGTGATGACATCTGCAACATTGGAATCGTGCAAAAAGATGGAGTTATGCTTATAAACAGCGGATATCAGGCCACCAATCCGGATCTGGATCTTTCCACTCAGGAGTGGTACACCAATGCGGTAGATAACTACAATCAGTATTGTCTCAGTTCTTCCCATGTCCAGCATGTGATCAAGGGGCAGCGTCCGTGGGTGATTACTTTAAGCCGCGAAGTCCACAATTTCTATGGCACGGGAAACAGTGACGGTGTTGTATTTATTGATTTGAATTACAGCGCCATCAGTGAGCTCTGCGACCAGAACAGCATTGGGGATAAGGGATATGTATTTATTCTGGATCAGAATGGAAACATCGTTTATCATCCAAGCCAGCAGCAGCTGTATAATGAGCTTCAGACGGAGAACATTGATATTGTTATGAATGCCGACACAGATACGGTAGTAACAGGAGAGGGAGATGACGAAAAAATCTATACACTTGCCCGCTCTGAGATAACTGGCTGGACGATTGTTGGCTGCATGAATATGGCAGAGCTTTTAAAGAGCAGTAAAGAGGCCAATAACATATATGTAATGACGGCCATTGTACTGGTTGTGATCGCCATGCTTATTTCCAGCTTTATTGCCAGAAGCATAACTCTTCCGATTCAGAAGCTTCGTGATTCTATGGAAAGGGTTCAGGAAGGAGATTTCAAGGCAGCAGATGATCTGGTTATACCTTCCCAGAATGAAATTGGAAGTCTTACCACATCATTCAATGTGATGACCCATAAGATTGAAGATCTGATGGCACAGAATGTCCACGAACAGGAACTGAAGCGAAAGAGCGAACTGAAAGCTCTTCAGTCCCAGATCAATCCCCACTTTCTTTATAATACGCTGGATTCCATTATCTGGATGGCAGAAGGAAAGAAATATGAAGATGTAGTACTGATGACCGCTTCTCTGGCACGGCTTTTGCGGCAAAGTATCAGCAACGAAGATGAAACGGTCCTCATCGGCCAGGAAATCCAGTATGTAAAGAGTTATCTCACCATTCAGAAAATGCGCTATAAAGATAAACTGGAATTTGAGATCAATGTGGATCCATCTATTAACAGTGTGCATATAGTGAAACTTGTACTTCAGCCAATTGTGGAAAATGCAATTTATCATGGTCTTAAATATAAGGAATCAAAAGGGATGCTTACTGTTAACGGATACCAGAAAGATGGAAATGCAGTTATCGAAATAGCAGATGACGGTGTGGGAATGGATGAGGAGACCCTGAACCGGATTTTTGAGAAGCATAAAGTCAATTATCGTTCTAATGGTGTCGGTGTATACAACGTTCAAAGACGTCTCAGTATGTACTATGGAAAGGAATATGGTCTGAGCTATAAAAGTGAAAAAGGAAAAGGTACGACTGTTACAGTGGTAATTCCGATCGAGCAGGAGGAACATCATGAAAAAGCGTAAACAATGGCTTATGCTTGTATGCATAGCGCTGGCGGTGTGTCTGGTTTCCGGAGGAATGCTTTATATTCGTCAAAAAAATAATAACAAAAAGTGGTCATTAATTTACATACCGAAAACAGAGGATGGAACCAATGACTTCTGGACCTCCCTGATTTCAGGGACAAGAATGGCGGCGCAGGAATGCGGTGCAGAACTGGAAGTGCTGGCACCGGAGAGAGAACAGGATGTGGAGGTACAGAATAAACTTCTGGAAGAGGCCATTGAGAAAAATCCGGATGCAATACTATTTTCCCCTTCCAGCTTTGATGCTTCCGATGAATTATTGCAGGAGGCAAAAGATAAGGGAATCAAGATCACATTTATAGATTCCTATACAGAAAGCAATATTCAGGATATGACAGTTGCCACAGATAACCTGGAAGCAGGAAAGCAACTGGGGGAATATGCCAGAACTTTTTTAAATAAGGATTCCCAGATTGCAATTGTAAGCCATGTAAAAGGTGTTTCCACCGCAATCGAAAGAGAACAGGGCTTTCGGGAAGGTCTGGGGGATTATAATAAGAATGTTGTAGACGTAGTATATTGTAATTCCCAGTTTGATAAGGCTTCCCAGCTTACAGAAGAACTGATGGAGAAATATCCGAATCTTGAAATGATTGCAGGAATGAATGAATATTCCTCTGTAGGCGCAGCACGGGCGGTACAGAAACATGATATGGAAGACCAAATCCAGGTAGTGGGGGTAGACAGCTCCCAGGAAGCAGTCCAGCTTATGGAAAAGGGTGTCTTCAAGGGAATTGTTGTGCAGAAAGCGTTTAAGATGGGCTATCTGGGTGTAACGGAGACTGTGCGTATGCTGCAGGGCAAACCTTACGATGAGAATGTAAATTCCGGCTGTCAGCTTGTAACTCCGGAGAATATGTATTCCAGCGAAATTGAAAAGCTGATCTTCCCATTTAATACCATAAAACAGACTTTGTAGCTGTTCTGTATCTTCACAGCTGCACGTTTTGCGGAAGAGTTACCCGATTTATGCTGTACCAGATCTTTTTAATATACTCTGTCAGATAAAATGAGACCTCAGGTTCTATCCTTTTGCGTTTCTTACGTATGAAAAGGATTGAATTTGAGGTTTTTTGATTTTACATGGTAAAGTGTTAGTGCATATTTCACATAAAAGGTTAAAAATTTATGACCATACCGTAAATATTTAACCTTTTTCTGGAAAATATTCTATTACAATTGTGAAGAATTCAAGGTATTATATAGAAAACGCAGAGAGTGCAAAAAGTTATTGCTCAGGAAGAGTGAGGTAAACCTGGACAATAACAAAAAATCAAGGAGGGTGAAAAGTTGGAAAAGTTAAAACAAAATCCAATTGTGAAAAAGCTCGGCCTGAACAGAATCATGCTTGTCTGTATTCTTGTTCTTATGTTCGTAGTTTTCAAGGTAGTACTCGGAAGTAAATTCCCTGTTGGCGACAGTATCAAATCTACTTTGAACTATGTATACTTCCTGGGCTTTTTATCACTTGGAGTAACATTTGTAATTGCTACAGGAGGAATTGATTTCTCCATCGGACCGGTTATGTTCTGCTGTGCACTGGTTTCCGGTTACTGCATGACTTCTTATGGAGTTCCTTGTGCAGCTGCCATGGTTCTGTGTGTGCTCATTGGTCTTGCATTTGGTATATTTAATGGATGGCTGGTTTCTTATATGTCAGTTCCGCCATTTATCGTATCCATGGCTTCCATGAACATTGCAAAAGGTATTGCTTCTGTATTTACCAAGACACAGTCAGTCAGCTGGCCGCAGAGTTCTGATCCGGTAAACGGATGGTTCCGTAATATCGCATCTTATAATGGATTCCCGGTTGGTCTTGTGATCTTCCTTGGAATGGCAGTGGTTTGCGGTATTGTTCTTTACAATACAAAGCCAGGACGTTATATCCTTTGTCTTGGATCTAACAGCGAGGCAGTTCGTCTTTCTGGTGTCAACACCAGAAAATGGAGAATGCTTGCATATGTGATCTGTGGATTCCTGGTAGGAATCGGAGCACTGTTCTTTGTTGCTACTTATACAACCGTTCAGCCAGGATATGGCGATCAGTATAACAACGAGGCAATTGCAGGCTGTGTAATGGGTGGTACATCCATGGTTGGTGGACTTGCTTCCATCGGCGGTACTGTGATCGGTGTATTTATCATCTCTCTTCTTCAGCAGGGAATCATGGCATTTGGTCTTGGCAAAGGACAGCAGATGATTATTACAGGTATCATTGTTATTGTAGCAGTTTACGCTGACGTTTCTGCAAGACGCAGAAAGAACTGATCATAAGGGAGGATTCGACAATGGGTGAAGTTATTTTAACTATGAAGGATATTGATAAGTCCTTTCCTGGAGTTCATGCCCTGGATCATGTTAATTTCGAAGTGAAACGCGGTGAAGTACATGCACTTATGGGAGAGAACGGAGCCGGAAAGTCCACACTGATGAAGGTGCTTACCGGTATTTACCAGAAGGATTCCGGAACAATTACATATAAAGGCAAAGAGACAGAATTTCACAATACCCGTGAAGCTCAGGATGCCGGAGTGGTAATCGTACATCAGGAATTAAATATGATCGGAGATCTGACTGTTGCACAGAATATCTTTATCGGACGTGAACCGAAGAAGGGAATCCGTGTAGATGATAAGAAGATGATCGAAGATTCCAGAAAATTATTTCAGGATCTGAATATTGAGATCGATCCGAGAGAAAAAATGAGTAATCTTACTGTTGGTAAGCAGCAGATGTGTGAGATTGCAAAGGCTATTTCCCACAAAGCTGAGGTGATCATTTTTGATGAGCCGTCAGCTGCTCTTACTGAGAAGGAGATTGCGGATTTATTTGAAATCATCAAAGACCTTCGTAAGAAGAATCTTGGTATTGTATACATCTCACACCGTATGGATGAGATCAAGGTCATCACAGACCGTGTAACTGTCATGCGAGATGGTGGCTATGTTGGAACCCTGATCACAGCAGACAGTACAAAAGAAGATATTATCAACATGATGGTTGGTCGTGTTATTTACGAAGATCCGAAGGATCATAGCATGGTTGCCCCAGATGCCCCGGTTGTTTTGAAGGTAGAGCATCTGAATGCAGGCAAGATGGTTCAGGATGTAAGCTTCGAGCTTCGTAAAGGTGAAATCCTTGGCTTCTCAGGACTGATGGGAGCAGGACGTACCGAGACAGCCAGAGCACTGTTTGGGGCAGATCCGAAACAGAGCGGTAAGATTTCCATTATGGGTAAAGATGGACAGCTCCATGAAGTAACCATCAACAGCCCACAGGATGCTGTTAAATATGGTATCGGTTATCTGTCTGAGGACAGAAGAAGATATGGAGTTGTTGTTCAGAAATCTGTAACAGAGAACACAACCCTGGCTACCATGGAAGAATATTGCAACGGTTTATTCATCAACAAAGCCAAAGAGAAAAAAGTTACAGAGAGATATGTGAAAGAGCTTGCAACCAAGACTCCTTCTACAGACCAGCTGGTAGTGAATCTTTCCGGTGGTAACCAGCAGAAGGTAGTTATTGCAAAATGGCTTACCCGTGACAGTGAGATCCTGATTTTCGATGAGCCTACAAGAGGTATCGACGTTGGTGCGAAGAACGAGATCTACAAGTTAATGAGCAAGCTTGCAGCAGAAGGAAAATCTATTATTATGATTTCCTCTGAAATGACCGAGATTCTCCGAATGAGTGACCGAATCATCGTTATGTGTGAAGGTAAGGTAACAGGAAATATTGATATTTCTGAAGCTACACAGGAACACATCATGAATAAGGCGACACGGAATATCGATTAAGGAGGACGTCATGACTAAGAAGAAAAAAAGTATTTTAAGTGATCAGAGATTTATTGTTTTGCTGGTTATCATTGCACTGGCTGCTGTTTTCTCCTTTATGAGTAAGGAGTTCAGACAGTACACCACAATCCTGAGTATGCTGGATTTCTCATATTATGACCTTCTGATGGCAATCGGTGTTACATTCCCGCTTATCACAGGCGGTGTAGACCTGTCAATCGGAACTGGTATGGTATGTTACGCATTGATCGGCGGAACACTTGTAAGAAGCAACAATGTTCCAGTAGTAGTAGCAATGCTGCTCTGTGTAGTGCTTGGAATTGCAATCGGCGCATTGAACGGTGTTCTCATTGGTATCATGAATCTGCCGCCATTCCTTGCTACTCTTTGTACCTGTATGATTACCCGTGGTGCTGGTTCTCTTTGCAGTGCTACACCATGGCCAACACTGAATCAGCCAGGCGGATGGTTCCATTCCATCTTTAAACTGACAATCGGACAGGGAAGAAGCGCTTCCCGTTACCCGCTCGGTTTCCTTTGGATGATCCTTCTGGTAATCCTGATGGAGTTCGTTCTGAATCATACAAAATTCGGACGTTACACCATCGCAATCGGTTCCAACAAAGAAGCAGCAGCTCTTTCCGGAATCAATGTTAAGTTTTACCATGTAATGGTATACGTAGTTTGCGGTCTGTTTACCGGACTTGCAGCTATCGCATACGCAGCAGTAACTCCTACTGTACAGCCTGGTACTGGTGCCGGACTTGAGATGGACGCAATCGGCGGTGTATTCGTTGGTGGTGTTGCAGCTTCCGGTGGTTATGGATCTGTAGTAGGAACTCTGGTAGGTATTTTCGTAATCATGCTGTTAAAGACCGGTCTTCCATATGTCGGTCTGCAGGCAAACTGGCAGCAGATCATCACAGGTGTTGTATTGATCGTTGCAGTATTGATCGATATCCTGAAAGAGAAAAAAAGTGCACACTAATAACTGAAACATACAGGCTGGCTTACAGACAGTCAGCCTGAAGAAAAGCAGAATTCTGTTTATAAGCAGAACAGCTGGTAAACAGCAACAATTTCATAACGGATGTGAAGCGTCGGAGAGTGTAGCGACGTATCATCATAAAAAACTATATAATTTTTATTTCAAGGAGGAAGTAGTAAATGAAAGCAAAGAAAGTTATGGCATTAGTACTCTGTGCAGCAATGGTATCTGGTTTAGCAGCAACAACTGTTATGGCAGCTCCGGAAGATCAGTTTGAAGGACTTACAGCTAACGAAGCTTATGAATTCCCTATGATGGTTAAATCTTTCCAGTCTACATACTGGGAAGCAGCTATGAAAGGTATGGAAAAAGCAGCTGAAGAATTAGGGGTTACCTATACAGCACAGGGACCAAACAGTGAGTCCGATATCGCTGACCAGGTTAACCTGATCAATACAGCTATCGCAGCTAATCCTGTTGGATTAGGACTTGCAGCTTGTGATACATCTTCTGTTCAGGCAGCTCTTCAGACATGTGTTGACAAAGGAATCCCGGTTGTTACATTTGATACAGGTATCGCTGATGCTCCGGAAGGATCTGTAGTTTGCGAAGTCTGCACAGACAACAATCAGGCTGGTTCTGTAGCAGCTGAGAACATGTATCCGGCAATCAAAGACGTTATCGCTAATGCTGACGGACAGGTTATCATCGGTGAGGTTAACCAGGATGCTACAGGTCTTAACATCCAGCAGCGTGGTACAGGATTCATCAATAAGATGATCGAGCTGATTAAAGCTGATGGAAAAACAGTAGCAGTTAAAGGTAATGAGTTCTATGTAAACGCAGCAGAAGGTGCTGACGCTGAAGAAGCTGACGCAGACGTTGTTATCCAGGTTGCAGTTCCGGCACAGACAACTGTAGAGCTTTGCTCCACAGAGGCTCAGGCTATCCTTTCCCAGGAAAACTGTATCGCAATCTTCGGTTCCAACCAGGTTGCAGCAGAGGGTGTTCTTGCAGCTAACGCTAACCTGAACGTTCTTGGTTCTGACGCAGCTAACGGTGATGTTATCGGTGTTGGTTTCGACGCTGGTTCTATCATTAAAGCAGCTGTAACAGATGGCACATTCCTTGGTGCAGTTACACAGTCTCCTCTGATGATGGGATATTATGCAATCTACGCTCTGACAGCAGCTGCTAACGGAGCTGAGCTTGAGGATGTTCCTACAGCTGGTTACTGGTATGATTCTACAAACATCGACGATGAAAACATCGCTCCAAACCTTTACGACTAATTAAAAAGTAAAGAGACGACACAACGTCCAATGTTTGCAGGTTTATAAACTGTGAATGAAACAGACCCCTGGGGCATTGCCCCGGGGGTTTTCTGGGTGAAAGAGGAATTATTGCAGCACGGAAAATATTGTCACTATCTTCCGGATACTTTATGTGAGAGGTTTTTGGTGAATATAGTGGATAGAATATTCTGGTTGCAAATAAGGACACTTTTTTAGACAAACAAGGTTCTTATTTATTGATGGATATTATAGTACTATGATATCATCAATTAGAAAAGCCGCTGTATGAGGAATATCAGGATTGGTACGTTATTGTGTTACTGTTCACTGGTAACGTTCCGCGAGGCGTTTTTTGTGAACAAAGTTCACAGAAAACCCGAGAATTGCGGCGCGAAATCATGC
>OCPR01001784.1_pt1 | contig 11242 bp, 8 predicted proteins | sample 1538611 | NCBI WGS metagenome assembly OCPR01 (sample SAMN04571711, study PRJEB22368) | human gut metagenome | biome: human gut; material: stool | host: Homo sapiens | place: Luxembourg | collected 2012-09-28
TTTGTTTTAATAAGGCATTACTTTTTTGCTGCTAAAATAGTATACTATGAGTATGATTTTTAAGTAGAGTATGATGTAAGCGAGTGGCATAATGTATTTTTGCACACACATCATATTATAAAAGGAAATCTTTATCAGGTATTATGAATTAACAAGGAGGCAACAAGATGAATACAATAAAATTAAGCAATACAGATTTTCATGTTCCAGCAGTTGCTGCCGGATGTATGCGAATTAACTGCTTAGATGAAAAAGCCCTTAGCAGTTATATCGAGGGATGTATTGAACTTGGAATTAATTTTTTTGACCATGCTGATATTTACGCAGGTGGCGAATGTGAGAAACTTTTTGGACAGGCTCTTTCTAATATGAATATTAACCGTGAGGATATTGTTCTTCAATCAAAATGTGGAATCATTCCCGGTGTAATGTACGATTTTTCCAAAGAACACATTATCAATTCTGTGGATGGCATTCTTAAAAGATTAGGTACTGATTATCTTGATATTCTTTTACTTCACCGCCCGGATGCATTGGTGGAACCAGAAGAGGTTGCCCAGGCTTTTGATATTTTAGAAAGCTCAGGAAAGGTTAGATATTTTGGTGTTTCTAACCAAAAACCTATGCAAATGGAACTGCTTCAGAAATATGTTAGACAAAAGCTGGTTGTAAACCAAATTCAATATAGTATTCCTTTTTCTAATATTGTAGCTAATGGTATGGAAGTTAATATGCTTACTGATGGTGCAATTGACCGGGACGGAAGTGTTTTAGATTACTGTCGTCTAAAAGATATAACTATTCAGACATGGTCGCCTTTCCAATATGGATTTTTTGAAGGTGTTTTTATTGGCAGTGACAAATATCCGGAGCTTAATAAAGTCCTAAATGAATTAGCAGATAAGTATAATGTTACTCCAACCACCATTGCTACTGCATGGATTTTAAGACACCCTGCCAATATGCAGGTTATAGCCGGCACTACAAAGCTTTCAAGAATGAAAGAGATTGCGGCTGCAACCTCTGTTAAATTAGAACGTTCCGAATGGTACCGTCTTTATTTGTCAGCCGGACATATGTTACCATAATGGAAATTTTATGACGATAATGCGTTTATTGTGTTAGCACAAATGATGTTGTTACAGTGCCAATAATGTTGTATTTATTTAAGTGGTGTAACAGACATACTTTACTAAAAAATCCACATAGCATTACTCTTTAACGGGTGTTTGCTAAGTGGATTTTTATATGCACTTATATAATTGTGCTATTTGTTTTTTGAATATTAGTCCTTAATTGGAATAGGCTAGTCATCATCACCATCTTCTATTATTTCGTCTTCTATATCTCTATCGGCATCAAAAGCTATCTGCTCTATGGTCCAACGTTTTATTTTTCCTGAAACAGATAACGTTGTAATAAGGTCAATCAGTCCTGTAACGGCAAAGATAATACCTGTGCATTGAATAAAGAAATCGCCTGCAGTCTTTGTTCCATTATCATTGGAATTCATTGGCATCATTAAAACTGAAATTCCCAAAAGAATACATATTATGGCAAATACGAGTAATGGCACCCAATGGTTGCCCATTCTTTTAAGGTCAATGGCATTTTCAACTTTCATTAATCCACTTATTATGATTATTATTGCTATAACATAAGTTATAATTGATAATATAAGTTTCATGCATGCTAATACAAGTATTCCTGCTGCAATAAGCACTATGCCTATCACTAATTCATATCTGTAAAAGTCTTTTATTACATTGCTTCTTTTGTATTCAATGATATTTCTGATTCCCATTACAAACAAAATCATTGCCAAAATAACGCATACTCCTGTCATTATTTTGCCGGGATATTTCCACATAAGTATTCCCATTAAAATGCTTAGCAATGAGTAGATAATCATTTCCCATTTTAGATTTTTTAAATAACTCATAGTCGGTACCTCCTTTTATTTGGTAGTTGTGAAAGTCTATTTCGTTTCGGACTGCGCACACCTTTTTGAGAATACAAAGCCATGCAACTCATAGACCTTCGGTCTATTTCGTTTCGGGCTGCGCACACCTTTTTGAGAATGCAAAGCCATGCAACTCATAGACCTTCGGTCTATTTCGTTTCGGGCTGCGCCCTATATAAATAAAAGTGAAAATGCTCTCTTGAAAGCAAGCTTTCATCGAGCCTTTTCACTTTTATTTATGCATGGCTTTGCTTACGAAAAGTATTCAACGCCTGATTCAAAGACTTTAAGGTCTTGTTCACCATAGATGTTTGTGGCAACTGATGTGCCTTTTCTTTCTATGTGAGCCATTTTACCTAAGCATCTTCCATCCGGACTTGTTATACCTTCTATTGCATAGTATGAACCATTTACATTCCACTCTTCATCCATTGTTGGTATACCCTGTTCGTTTACATACTGTGTTGCTACCTGACCGTTAGCAAACAATTCTTTTATGCAGCTTTCAGGTGCTACAAATCTTCCTTCTCCATGGGATGCAGGATTTACATATACACCACCTAATTCTGCTTTCTGTAACCAAGGCGACTTATTAGATACAACCTTTGTATATACCATCTTTGATACGTGACGGTTAATTGTGTTATAAGTAAGTGTTGGCGAATTAATATCCTGTCCTGTAATTTTTCCGTTAGGAACCAAGCCTAACTTAATAAGTGCCTGAAATCCATTACAAATACCTAATGCCAAACCGTCTCTCTCGTTAAGCAATTTGTGTACTGCCTCTTCAATCTTTGCATTTCTAAATGCTGTAGCAAAGAACTTAGCTGAACCGTCAGGTTCATCACCTGCACTAAATCCACCTGGGAACATAATAATCTGTGCCTGTGAAATAGCCCTTTCAAAGATATTAACTGAATCTCTGATATCTTCAGGTGTAAGGTTTTTAAATACCTTTGTTATAACATTTGCACCTGCATTTTCAAAAGCCTTAGCTGAGTCATATTCACAGTTTGTTCCCGGAAATACAGGAATAAATACTGTTGGTTTTGCTACTTTATTCTTACATACATATATGCTGCCCTTGTCATAAACAGGTGTATCTAATAATGACTTATCATTATGGCTTCTTGTTGGGAATACCTTCTCTAATGGCTTCTCCCATACCTTTAATGCTTCATCCATAGGTATTGAATCGTAGCCATATTCAAATGTAGCCTTATCATTTGTTTCACCTATTAAAACATAGCTTGCTGTTATATCATCTAATTTATCTGACGGTATTTCAGCAATAATATCACCAAATGATGGTGCGAACAAATCAGCGCCAGGTATTCTTCCGCTGATGCTTACACCAATGTTATTACCAAATGCCATCTTACTTACTGCCGGTATAATACCCTTGCTTTCAAGAGCATATGCTGAAATAATTACTCCATTCTGAATCATGTCATGAATCTTATCGTATAGCTTCATCACTTCTTCATAAACAGGCTTCTCATACTGATCTCTTACAATTTCAAATTTAACAATCTTATTACCTGCTGCTTTAAATTCAGGTGTTATAATATCTTTTTCCTTTGCAACATCCACTGCAAATGAAACCAGTGTCGGTGGTACATCAATATCATTAAATGTTCCTGACATACTATCCTTACCACCTATTGATGGTAAACCAAATCCCATCTGTGCGTCATATGCACCAAGAAGTGCTGCAAATGGCTGGCTCCAACGACGTGGTTCTTCAGTCATTCTTCTAAAGTATTCCTGGAAAGTCATACGAATCTTCTTATAATCACCACCACTGGCAACTACTTTTGCAATAGAGTCAACTACTGCGTAAATTGCCCCGTGATATGGGCTCCAGCTTGAAAGATACGGATCAAATCCATAACTCATCATTGTTACTGTATCACATTTTCCTTTAAGTACAGGTAACTTTGCCACCATAGTCTGTGTTTCTGTCTTCTGGTATTTTCCACCATGTGGCATAAACACTGAACCTGCTCCAATTGAACCGTCAAACTTTTCAACAAGTCCCTTCTGTGAACATACATTTAAATCTGATAATGTTTCAAGCCACTTATCTTTTACATCATCTACAACCGGTTTCTTGAAGAAATTCTTTTCTTCATCAGGCATATCCACCTCAACTGTCGTTTCCTGATGAGCACCGTTTGTATCAAGGAAAGCTCTTGAAATATTAACAATTTCCTTTCCTCTCCATTCAAGAACCAGTCTAGGTTCTTCTGTAACGTAAGCTACAACTGTAGCTTCTAAGTTCTCTTCATTTGCATACTTAAGGAACTGTTCTACGTCATCTTTATCAACTACAACAGCCATTCTTTCCTGAGATTCTGAAATAGCTATTTCTGTCCCGTCTAATCCTGCATATTTCTTAGGAACTTTATCTAAATTTACATGAAGTCCGTCTGCCAATTCGCCAATAGCTACTGACACACCGCCGGCACCAAAGTCATTACATTTCTTAATTATGTGGCTGACCTCTTCTCTTCTAAATAATCTCTGTAACTTACGTTCTGTAGGTGCGTTACCTTTCTGTACTTCTGCACCACATGTTTCAATAGACTCTTCTGTGTGAATCTTTGATGAGCCTGTTGCTCCACCACATCCGTCACGTCCTGTTCTTCCACCAAGAAGAATAATAATATCTCCCGGATCAGATGTTAATCTCTGAACGGCACGTCTTGGGGCTGCACCCATAACTGCACCTATTTCCATTCTCTTTGCAACATAATCAGGATGATAAATTTCTTTTACCAATCCTGTTGCAAGACCTATCTGGTTTCCATATGAACTATATCCGTTAGCGGCACCCTGAACTAATTTCTTCTGTGGAAGCTTTCCGTGAAGAGTTTCACTCATTGGCTTAGTAGGATCTGCTGCTCCTGTAACACGCATAGCCTGATATACATAAGTACGTCCTGACAACGGATCTCTTATAGCTCCTCCAAGACACGTTGCTGCGCCACCAAAAGGTTCAATTTCTGTAGGATGGTTATGTGTTTCATTTTTGAAGTTTACTAACCATTCCTCTGTCTGTCCATCTACTTCTACAGGCACCACAATACTACATGCGTTAATTTCATCTGATTTTTCCTGATCATCTAACTTGCCTTCCTTCTTTAACTTTCTCATAGCTATAAGTGCTAAATCCATAAGGCATACAAACTTATCTTTTCTTTCACCAAAAACATCTTTTCTGGTATCTAAATAACTCTCATAGGTTTTCTCAATTGGTTCATTGAAATATCCTTCATCAAACTTAACATCTGTAAGTTCAGTGTTAAATGTAGTGTGACGGCAATGGTCAGACCAATAAGTATCCAACACTCTTATTTCTGTCATGGATGGATCTCTGTTTTCTTCATTTTTGAAATAATTCTGGATATGAAGAAAATCCTTAAATGTCATAGCCAGTCCAAGGGAATCATAAAGCTCTTTAAGAGGCTTTTCTTCCATATCTTTAAATCCCTCAAATATAATAACATCTGCCGGTTCTTCAAACTCTGTAACTAAAGTTTCCGGTTTTTCCAAGCCTGTTTCTCTTGAATCTACCGGATTTATGCAGTAATTTTTAATCTGTTCAAATTCTGCATCTGATATATCGCCAACTAAAACATATGTTGTAGCTGTTTTTATAACAGGATTCTCATCCTCGTTTAAAAACTTAACACACTGTACCGCTGAATCTGCTCTCTGATCAAACTGTCCCGGCAAAAACTCAACACTAAATACTTTTGAATTTGCTTCATCATATGGGAATGTTTCTTCATAAACATCATCAACAGGCGGTTCTGAAAATACTGAAGTTAATGCCTTCTTATATGTGTCCTCTGAAAGATTTTCAACATCATATCTTACAAGAAGCCTAACTTCTTTTAAACCATCAATCTCCAGATATCCTTTAATATCCTCTGTAAGTTCTTTTGCAGTAACAGCATATGGCTGTTTTTTCTCTACATACACACGTTTAACTTTGCTCATCGATTCCTCCTAGAATAGTACAATAAATCTTGTGTTATTAATTTTGCCAACCATTACAATATGGCAAAACTACTTCGGTTAGTATAACACTAAAGCAATAAAAAGTGAAGAAAATACGCTTAAATCTTTGTAATATTTGTAATATTATTTCATTTCTATCATATACTTTCGGTACCATTGTGGAAGATTAGTCTGCTGGCATTTCGGATTGTACCTTTCATCAATACCTATTGTATCAAAAAACACCTTCCATAAATCTCTGTATTCATCATCCTTTTGAAGTCCCTCAGTTACTACTTCTATATCTCTTCCTTCAACTAAAATAACCTCTGAATCATGCCTGTGAACTGCTGACTTTTTTCTTTTTGTGTCATATATAATCCAGTCTTCTCCCGGAAATCTGTTTTTAAAATGCTCTGTTAAAAGAGGAATAACATCACACTTAGGCTCAATTTTTCCAAATAAAACTCCTCCCCTCAATTCATCAAATCTAATAAATCCCTTATATAAATGTGCCTCATTTACTGCTTTTCTGCTTAATTCCATAACCCGCATCACATACTCATTTCCCAGCATTTTAGTTACCTTTGCCCCAACATTATATCCCACTTTCAGGAAACCGAAAACGGCATCCCCCCGGTCTTCTTCATAATGCATGCATGCTCTGAAAACCATCGTATATGCCTCTAATGATATTTTTACCCTGATAGACTTAGCTACCTTTACCGCCTTTTCCAAATCTGTCTCAACAGGCACAAATTGAGAGAAAAATGTAGGTGCGTAATTTTCCCCCGGATGTATGCTCACATTGTATCCTCTATTCATATATACCCAGCCGTCATAAACGGCAGTCATTATTCCATCAAAACTTTCATGGCAAACTAACGTAATATTATCCATTAACTCTCACTCCCATATCCATAAGGGTCATCTGCTTATATGTTGTATCCTGCTCTATAGCGTATGTCTGCCTTTTATCTGTATCTGCAAGACTTCTGGCTATAAAATCCTGATTCATATTAAGAGGAAACATAGTTTTCCCGTTGCAGGTAATAAAATAAGCTGCCCTTTTTAATACAACTCCCATCTTTTTCAAACTTTCAAAATTAAGATTGTTATATCTCCTTGCTGATGTAATTCTTTTAGCTGACTTTACTCCAATTCCCGGAACCCTCAACAATGTATAATAATCTGCCCTCATAATTTCCACCGGAAACCGCTCCAGATGATTTACTGCCCAGTCACATTTTGGGTCTAAAACCACGTTAAAATTAGGTCTTTTTTCATTTAAAAGTTCATTTACCATAAAACCGTAATATCTTAAAAGCCAGTCTGCCTGATACAGCCTGTGTTCCCGCAAAAGCGGATTAGGACCTACCGGTGCAGGTGCATCAATGTTATGATTTACATTAACAAATGCTGAATAAAACACCCTCTTCATCTTGTATTCCTTATACATATATTCTGTTACAGACATTAGCTGATAATCTGTCTCAGGAGTTGCCCCGATAATCATCTGGGTGCTCTGACCTGCCGGAACAAACTTAGACTTCATCTTGTTACCCCTTCTTGTAATAAGACTGTATCCATCATTCACCGGGGCAATAAGATTTCCGCTTCCAGCCTGTATCTGCCGCATAGGTGCAAGTATATTCTTCTGATTCTTATTAGGAGCCAGCGCTTTTAGACTCTCCTTAGTAGGTAACTCCAGATTAGTGCTCATTCTGTCTGCTAAAAATCCTATTTTTTCAATGATTTCCGGCGAAGCTCCGGGAATTGCCTTTACATGAATGTATCCGAAAAAATGATGTTCATTACGAAGCTTCCACAGTGTTTCATATATAAGTCCCATAGTAAAATCAGGGCTTTTTAAAATGCCTGAGCTTAAAAACAGACCTTCAATATAGTTTCTTCTGTAAAATTCCATGGTCAACTTACACACTTCATCCGGTGTAAAAGAAGCCCTCTTCACATCATTAGACTTTCTGTTAATGCAATATTTACAATCATAAATACATTCATTTGTATATAAAATTTTTAATAAAGAAACACATCTTCCGTCTGAAGCAAAAGTATGACAAATGCCACAGGCATGGGCATCTCCCATACCCTTACCTTTATTATTCCTGTCAACGCCACTGCTGGTGCAGGCAACATCATACTTGGCTGCATCTGTAAGAATTTTTAATTTTTCTGAAATGGTCATGTCCTGCTGTATTTCCATTGTCTGCTCCTTTTTCTCGAACGTTTGTTCTGTTTCGTTTAGTATATCCCATTTTGAAATATAAATCAAGCCCAAAAATTTGGAAATTCAAATTTATAAACATTCCCCGGTCGGATACAAAAATACCGGTCTTCAATATATTTGAAAACCGGTACCTGTAGTTTTTATGTTTTTTCCTAATTCACAGTGTCCTACTCTTTTATGCCGTATACGCATTTTACAAATTTTACTGCCGCCTCTTTATTTTTAGAGAATTCCGGAAAAGCTATAACTGCATCCTTGTAATTATCACTGTAACCCTTGTAAAATTCAGTATCAGATATATCAAGTCCATATACTACACCGTCATTTTTATCCTTGTCTGTTTCTTTTTCAAACCTGGCATACACAAAATATGGTTCCAATTTCTTGTATAAATTCTCCGGCAACACATCCTTTACCCCAACAAGAAAACCTTCACTTTTTACCCATAAAAGTGAGCTTCTGTCAGTAATAATTACATCCATTTCTTTTGCTGACTGAACACTCATAAATCTAATGGATGAGCCTGCATCAATGCGGTTGTAACCGTATTCATCTGACATTTTAAAACCATATCCCGTGTCCACTTTAATATCATTTTTTTTGCAGCCTGTGTACTCGGAATACTTTTCCTTAACACGATCCTCTATTTTTTCGTTATTTAAGTCATTAAACACTGCACAGTACAACGGTTTTCTATTATTTGTTGCCACTCCATGTATTATTGCCGTCCCAAGGGCAATGGACAGAACCACAATAGTAATTCTTAATTTATAAAATTCCCAAATATATTGAATTTTTGCCGTAAATGATAATGCTCTAAATTTATCTGACATTAATTTTCCTGACATTTTTTCTCCAATCGTAACATATAATAAAATGAATTTTCACATACAAATAATTCGGTTAAATACATTCATTAACCTGATAATTTTCATTTAATTTTTCATTAATCAGGCTCCGCTAAATGTTCTACCCTGTCAAAGCTATTTATTTACTGTACAATATTGTCTGCTAAAATGCAACTGACATACTTAATGTTTTTATCCAAATACAACCTACAAATTTTAATGTTTTATCTTCTTTCCTTATGTGTTAAACTAAGGTAAAGTTATTTTATGGGGGTGATTTTATGCCATCAACTTATGCACATAATAAATTTGGCAAATTAGTCATTGCCAAATTATCTGGCGACACAAAAGATATCATACGAAAATTTCCTGACTCCTTCCGCATAGGACTTCAAGGACCGGATTTTCTGTTTTTTTACAGAGCATTTTATATTAATAAAATAAACCAGACTGGTGTTAAACATCATAGGCAGGATGTTTATGATTTTATGGAACATGCTGTTTCCGTTATAAAAAAATATGGCAAAAACAGCCCTGAATATAGTTATATTTTGGGATTTATATGCCATTTTACCCTTGACTGCAATTGCCATCCTTATGTAAATAAATTTATGGAAATAACAGGCTGCGGTCATGTTGAAATAGAGGGTGACTTAGAACATCTTATGATATCAAAGGATAATTATATCCCCCAATATTACCCTATGGATTACCTTATTCCTGCAAATAGGGAAACTGCATTAAGCATGGTTTCATTTTATGAAAATTTATCTTCTAAAATTATTTTAGAAAGTCTTAAATGGATGAAATTTTTAAAGAGATTTTTTGTAGCTCCGGGATTTTTCAAAAGACATCTCATAGATACCTGTTTCCATATGACTATGAATTATAAAAAACTAAACGGTCACGTTGTTAAACCGGGTGTTAATAAAAAATGCAGGCAGCAAACAAAATTTTTATATAAAGTTCTGAGAACTTCCGTTAGAAATGCTGTATTTTTAATTAATGATTTCAATAACGCAGTAGAACGCGACACTTCTTTATCAAATGAATTTCATAAAGATTTTAATGGAAATCCCTATTAGGAATCAATTCTGTAACTTCGGGCTGTGGCTTTAACGATTTATAATCCTTAGAGCCCGGCTCTTTATTTATTTGATTTTACGCAAGAAACTCTTCTATATTTTCTGAAACTATTCTCATACTTAATGGATGTTGTTTTGTCTCAAATGTCATAATCAAATTCTTTCCCGGAAATATTCCATTTTTTTCATAATTTTCGATTTTTTTTATTGTTTTTTCTGCATACTCCCTATCATCCATCATCCCGAAATGCTCCCAGTAATACTCTTTTCTAGTCTTTTTGTTTAGAATTTTAAAGTCCGGCAATACATATCCGTATCCATTAAGCAAAACCGGTTGCTCATATGCATAAGGTATTCCCATTGACTTAAATTTATCAGCCAGAATTTTTTCTGATTTAGATTTAACCTTTTCGCCATTTTCTGTGATAATTTCTAATTCATCTTCTATCATATATCTCTTTGCAATTTTATTGCTTAATTTTTCCTTTTCATTCTTCTGGTATTCATACCAATATTCAACATAATCTTCTTCCGGCAAAACATACGGATGCACTATGGTTTGTTTCAGGGGATTTAATTTTTCGTACACCTGTACTCCTTCGTCAAAATTATACTTATTCAAAATTTTTTCAATGTATTTTTTATTTTCTTCTACTTTAATTAGTAATTTTAATGTATATTCTTTTTGAGCCAAATCCCAAATCAGTTTTTTATTTTTCTTTTTAATATAGACACCATGCCTGTCTTCTTTACTTTTTCTCCAATAATACTGACACTGTTTCTTATTATTAGTAATATACAAGCTTCCTTCCGGTGCTTTTTTTAAGAATTCTACACTTTTGTTTTTCAATATATCCAATCTATTCAGCTCATCCATTAAAATCTCTCTTAAATTTATCATCGCTCTCCTTTGTATGTAACTTATGGTTTAAATATTATAATTTATTATATATTATTTCTTTCTTTATTTCAATATAATTATTCATACTTTATATGTCTTTGTTGCAAATATTTTGTTCATTTCTGTAATTTTGTTTTTGTAAATCAGCAAGAGACGCTTCATACCGGGACTTCTCTATGAATTCATTAT
>OCPR01001804.1_pt1 | contig 11076 bp, 8 predicted proteins | sample 1538611 | NCBI WGS metagenome assembly OCPR01 (sample SAMN04571711, study PRJEB22368) | human gut metagenome | biome: human gut; material: stool | host: Homo sapiens | place: Luxembourg | collected 2012-09-28
GGAGCAGAAACCGGAAGACTGGTTTGAACAGTCAATGGAAGGGATCAAAGAACTGACTGCAGAGTGCGACAAGTCACAGGTGGCGGGAATCAGCTTTGGCGGTCAGATGCACGGACTGGTTGCACTGGATAAAGATGACAATGTGATCCGCCCGGCAATTCTCTGGAATGACGGAAGAACAGGGGAAGAGACAGAGTATCTGAATAAAGTGATCGGAAAAGACAAGTTATCTGAATATACGGCAAACATTGCATTTGCAGGGTTCACTGCACCGAAGATCTTATGGATGAAAAAGCATGAGCCGGAGAATTTTGCGAAGATCGCAAAGATCATGCTGCCAAAAGACTATCTGGCGTATAAGCTTTCCGGTTCATTCTGCACAGATGTCTCCGATGCATCTGGAATGCTGCTTATGGATGTAAAGAACCGCTGCTGGTCGAAAGAAATGATGGATATCTGCGGTATCACGGAAGAGAAGCTGCCGAAACTTTATGAAAGCTATGAAGTGGTTGGTACTTTGAAGAAAGAAATCGCAGATGAGCTTGGATTTTCTGAAAATGTGAAAGTCATCGCCGGAGCCGGAGACAATGCTGCAGCAGCAGTCGGAACCGGAACAGTCGGTGGCGGAATGTGTAATATTTCCCTCGGAACCTCTGGAACAATCTTCATTTCCAGTGATAAGTTTGGAGTGGATGAGCATAATGCCCTGCACTCATTTGCGCATGCAGACGGACATTACCATCTGATGGGTTGTATGTTAAGTGCCGCATCCTGCAATAAATGGTGGAACGAAGAGATCCTAAAGACAAAAGATTTTGCTGCTGAACAGACAGGAATCACGAAGCTTGGCGAAAACCGTGTATTCTATCTTCCGTATCTGATGGGAGAGAGATCGCCGCATAACAATCCGGATGCAAGAGCGATGTTCATCGGAATGTCCATGGATACTACCCGTGAAGATATGACACAGGCAGTGCTGGAAGGTGTTGCATTTGGTCTTCGCGATTCTCTGGAAGTTGCAAGAAGTCTTGGAATCAAGATTGAACGAACCAAGATCTGTGGCGGCGGTGCAAAGAGTCCGCTGTGGAAGAAGATGATCGCAAATATCATGAACCTGAAGGTGGATGTGGTAGAGAACGAAGAAGGACCGGCACTTGGCGGAGCGATGCTGGCAGCTGTCGGATGCGGGGAATATCCGGATGTAGAGACGGCAGCAGAAAAGATCGTGAAGGTTGTTGATACGGTTGAACCGGATGCTGAACTGACTGCAAAATACGAAGAACGCTATCAGCAGTTCAGAAAGATTTATCCAATTGTAAAATGCTTATATGAAAAATGCTGATTACTGAATGGAAAATAAAAAGCGGCATATAAGAACTATGTGAAAAACCTATATGAAAAATACGGATTTTACTTTCTTGGGCAGGACGGATATGTTAGAATAGTCAGAAGAGTGAAATCTTAGGTGAAGAGGTATGAGATGTGTAATTCTCATACCTCTTTTTTAAAGAAAGCGGTTATATGAGAGCCGGTTTATAAGAATCTGAGATGGAACAAAACGAAGCAAAGGAAAGTAGAGGAGGAAATGAAAACATGGAAAGTCATAAGATTATCCAGGTAGAAGAAAAAGTACCATTGAAACTGTTGCTGCCACTTAGTATCCAGCATATGTTTGCGATGTTTGGGGCATCGGTTCTGGTTCCGTTCATATTCGGAATCAATCCGGCAATTGTACTTTTTATGAATGGTGTGGGAACGTTGATCTTTATTGCAGTGACGAAAGCAAAGTCACCGGCATATCTGGGATCAAGCTTTGCATTCCTGGCACCGGCAGGCGTTGTCATAAGCAAGATGGGATATCCGTATGCACTGGGAGGATTCGTGGCAGTCGGATTCTGTGGATGTATCCTGTCATTTATCATTTACAAATGTGGAACAAAGTGGATCGATATTGTACTTCCACCGGCTGCGATGGGACCGGTCGTTGCACTGATCGGACTTGAGTTATCAAGCTCAGCGGCAAGCAATGCAGGTCTGCTGGACGATAAGATCGATCCGAAAAATGTACTTGTATTCGCAGTGACACTGGGTGTTGCAGTATTCGGAAATATTTTATTCAGAGGATTTTTATCGGTTATCCCGATCCTGATCGCGGTGATCGCTGGTTATCTGACTGCACTGGCATGTGGAATCCTTGATTTTACCCAGGTAATGGAGGCATCCTGGTTTGCGATCCCGAATTTCCAGGCACCGAAGTTTGACATGGGAGCGATCCTTATGATCCTTCCGGTACTGCTGGTTATCACATCCGAGCATATCGGACATCAGGTTGTAACAAGTAAGATCATCGGAAGAGATCTCTTGTCAGATCCGGGACTCCACAGATCTCTGTTTGGAGATAACTTCTCTACCATGGTATCCGGATTGATCGGATCTGTGCCGACGACTACATATGGAGAGAACATCGGAGTAATGGCAGTCACGAAAGTATACAGTGTCCGCGTGATCGGCGGAGCTGCGATCCTGTCTATTATCTGTTCGTTCGTGGGAAAATTGTCGATGATGATCCAGACAATTCCGGGACCGGTTATCGGAGGAATCTCCTTCCTTCTGTATGGTATGATCGGGGCATCTGGCTTACGTATCCTGGTAGACTCCAGGGTTGATTACGGAAGATCCAGAAACCTGATGTTAACATCCATCGTGTTCGTAACCGGTCTGTCTGGAATATCTGTGAATATCGGAACTGTTTCGTTGACCGGAATGGTTCTGGCATGTGTCGTAGCTATGGCACTCAGTCTGATATTCTATATCTTAGATAAATTAAAGCTTACCAATGATCAGGAAGCGTAAGGTCTTCTTTTCGCATAGCGAGAGAAGCACCCGGAACGGAGAAGTTCGGCATGCCGTCTTCGTCCCAGAATACTTTGCCGATGTAGGCATTTCTTCCGGCATCGTAAAGCGGCTGATAATCACCTTCCCCTAAGTAACGTTCTTCCTGACGTGCGTGATAGACCATCAGGTCTTCCGTATCGTCGGTAGAACGGGTGAAGCTGTTGTGGCCCGGTCCGAAGAATCCGGTAGCACGGCTGCTCTGGAATACCGGATAAGGGAGTTTTGTCCAGGAAGAAGAATCCAGAAGATCGGAATCTTCATCTGCATATAAAAGTCCCATATTGTAAAGTGCATCTGTGCCGCTTGCAGAGAACGTAAGGAAGATACGGCCATCATGTTTGATGACTGCAGGACCTTCGTTTACTGCGAATCCATGAAGCTCCCAGTTATACTCCGGATGTGTCAGAAGAACGGACGGAGTGCAGATGGTCCATGGATTGGATAATTTTGCAATAAAAATGTCGGAGATATTATTTGTCTTCTGCGCCCATACAAAGTAATCGACACCGTTATGATGGAAGAAGGTATGGTCCAGAGAAAAGTCAGTAAATGCAATGTCATTTTCCACGGTAGTCTGGATGGCACCTTTGTTGATCCATGGATCTGTCATCGGATCCTGGCCGGTACATGCAAGACAGTGTGGACGGATCCGCCATGAAGAATGGTCGGATACGGTGGTGGTATAGTATACATACCAGCCGCCCTGGATATAATGAATCTCAGGAGCCCAGAGGTGAGGACTTACACGGTCCGGACCGATGGGCTCTCTTTCATAGATCACTCTCTCGGTATAGCGGCCGGAATTGTCGGTCAGATCTTCCAGCGTGTCGGCACAGCGCAAGATAATATAACGATACTGGTAAGTACCATTTAAGTTGTGTCCGGCGTCGGTATGTGATCCAAGGAAATAATATTTCCCGTCGGTGTGTTTGTAGATATAAGGATCCGCACGATGGCTGATGATCGGAGTGGCATAGTCGTTATCCTGGATACGTGCAGTACCGTCTTCGCTTCGGATAATGTTACGTGTCTCCTGCATTCTGTTTGTGTAAGTGACTTGTACTGTCTCTGGATTGTTTTCTGATTTTTCTACAGACTGAATGCATACGGCTTCGGGTTTGCCATATTTGTTCTGTAAAGAACACAGACCGGTATAAGAGACCGGTTCTCCTTCCGAATCCTGTACTTTTAATGCATCGGATGCGGCGAGTTCTTCGCAAGGAAGAACGATCGGAAAACCGCCGTTCAGGGAGTACCAGTCCTTCCGGTTGTAACTGTATTCGAGATAATAATGATTTTCTTCCGGTGTTTCCCATGAGACATTCACGGATCGTATAAACGCAGTATCCTGCTGATCATGATAGAACTTATCTGCCATAGGAAGTGTAATTGATTGATTCATAAATCCTCCTCAGGCATTGTATTCGTTAGAAAAATAAGGGTTTAATTATTTTAGCATAGAATTAATTGATTGACAAGACAGAAACGAATAGTCTAAGATAAATAATAGTATAGAAAGTAAAATAAGAACAGTGGTTGTGAACCACAAAAGCGAGAGAGGGGAAAAAAGATGGTTACGATCAAAGAGATTGCAAAGGAATGCAATGTCTCTGTCGCAACAGTATCGAATATCTTGAATCACAAACCCGGCGCAAGTGATGAGACTAGAAAAAACGTGATGGCTAAGATAAAAGAGCTGAACTATAAGCCTAATACTGTGGCGAGAAATCTAAAGACGAAGAATACGAGAACGATCGGAGTTATTATTGAAGATTTGACGATTTTCAGTATTCCGGATATCGTAGACGGTATTACAGAACATTGTGAGGAGAACAATTATCAGATCCTGCTGATCAATCTGAGATTGTTTAAGAAGTATAATGATTTCTACTATCACAGAGATGACTACTATGGACGTGTCGGCGCGGAAATTGATAAACTGATCGCCAGACAGGTAGAAGGTGTGATCTATGTTGCGGCTCATGAGAGAATCATGCATTGTATTCCGGAGAATCTTCCGGTACCTGCGGTCATGGCATACGGATATACAGAGAATAAGGATATTCCTTCCGTGGTGGTAAATGACGAAGACGGAGCATATCAGATCGTACAATATCTGATCGCAAACGGACATCGTCATATAGGAATTATTACCGGTAAAGCTGACAGTATCCATATGCAGGAAAGACTTCTCGGAATGCAGAGAGCCTTTTTTGAAAATCAGATATTGTATAATCCCAAAGCAGTATATTATGGTGACTGGACCAGAAAAAGCGGTTATGAGGGAGCCGCCCGGCTTTTGAAACAGGGAGTGACAGCTATTTGCTGTATGAATGACCTGATGGCAGGCGGGGTATATGACCGCGTGGAAGAAGAAGGATTGATTCCGGGAAAAGATATAGCTGTTACAGGATATGATAACCGTGAATTATCCGGATATTATAAACCGCCGCTTAGTACGATCTCTCTGCCGCTGCATGATATCGGATATATGGCAAGCGAAGTGATCATGCGTATGGTAGAAGAAAAAGAACTGAAGGAACCGGACGGGGTATACCGTGTCGGATGTCATATGCTGGAGCGCAATTCGGTCAGTAATATCAACGGAAATGCTCGAGAAGAATAAGAAAATAACGGAAATCAGAAAAAAATAAGCACTTACAGAAGCAAAAAAGGTTCTGTAAGTGCTTATTTTATCATGAGTTTGTACAAAATGCACAAAATTAAACGTTTAAGTTTTACTTGCATTTATCATAAAAGTGAGCGTATAATCAAATCAAATAAAAAAACAGGCAGAAAAGACAAAGATTTTAAGCCTGAAGAAAAGAAAAAAAGCATTGTATATTGAAAAAAAGGGAAAATCAAAAAAAGAGTATTAAACGATTAAGAAAAATGGAAATCTGATCTTAATATTTTTAATATTCTGAGGGAAAATTATGGATGATAAGAAACTGAAAACAGTACCGTTGAACAGGATTAAGATATCGGATCCCTTCTGGGACAGATATATACATCTGGTAAAAGATGTTCTGATTCCATATCAGTGGGACATTTTAAATGACAGGCTTCCGGATGTGGAGACGAGTCATTGCATCGAAAACTTTAAGATTGCGGCAGGAGAATCACAGGGTGATTTTGAAGGGGCAGTGTTCCAGGACACGGATGTGGCAAAGTGGCTGGAAGCTGTAGCGTATTCGCTGGCAGTAGAACCAGACGAACATTTATCTTACCTTGCTGATAAAACGATTAATCTTATAGGACGTGCGCAATGTGAAGATGGATACCTGAATACATATTTTACAATCAAGGATCCGTCAAAACGGTGGACAAATCTGAAAGAAGGACATGAATTATATACGGCAGGTCACATGACAGAAGCTGCGGTTGCATATTATAAAGCAACCGGAAAAACAGAATTTCTGGAAATTATGAAAAAATTCGCAGATCTGATCTGCCGGACATTCGGACCTGAAGAGGGACAGAATCATGGATATCCGGGACATCAGGAGATTGAACTGGCGCTGATTCGTCTGTATCATGTAACCGGAGAGAAAAAGTATCTGGATACTGCAAAATACTTCATCGACCGCAGGGGCGTTGGAGAGAATTACTTCTTAGAAGAAGAAAAAAGACCGGAATATGAGCAGATCTTTCCGGAATTTGCAGGATATGATCCAAGATATTCACAGTCCCATCAGCCGGTGAGAGAACAGAAAACGGCAGAAGGACATGCGGTAAGAGCGGTCTATATGTATTGTGCAATGGCAGATCTGGCGTATGAATATCAGGATGAAGAATTGCTGGAAGCATGCAGGACATTGTGGGAAGATATGATAAAGCGTCAGATGTATATCACAGGAAGTATCGGGGCATCCGGACTTCTGGAACGCTTTACAACGGATTATGATCTCCCGAATAACAGTAATTATTCAGAGACATGTGCATCGATCGGACTTGCACTCTTCGGTAGAAGAATGGCACAGATTACAAAAGATGCAGCCTATATGGATGTTGTAGAAAGAGCACTTTACAATACGTTGTTATCAGGGATTGCCCAGGATGGAAAGAGTTTCTTTTATGTGAATCCGTTGGAAGTATGGCCGGATAATTGCATCAACCGGACTTCGAAAGAACATGTAAAACCTGTCAGACAGAAATGGTTCGGAGTGGCATGCTGCCCGCCGAATATTGCAAGAACACTGGCTTCTATGGGACAGTATATATATTTTACAGATAAGAATACAGCATATGTAAACTTATATATTTCCAATGAAGCACAGATAGAGCTGGAAGAAGGAACACTGAAGATTCAGATGGAAAGTGATCTTACGAATACCGGACACATCTCGATGACGGTTATACCGGAAGAAGGAGGCAGCCATGATCTGGCACTCAGAATTCCGGATTATGTAAAGAATTATGTGATCAGAAAAGATGGCATGATCCAGGAACATACAGATATCTGTCAGTCATATCTTAAGATAGAAGGTGTGGATAAACAGACAGAGGTCACGATTGATTTTGAAGTACCGGTAAGATTTGTGAGAGCAAATCCAAATGTCAGAGAAGATGCAGGAAAGGTTGCACTTGTCAAAGGACCGTTGGTGTACTGTCTGGAAGAGACAGATAATGGGGAGAACCTCCCATCGATCTTCGTAAGTACGAATCAGGAAGTAGAAGAGACATTTGAACCTGAACTTTTAGGAGGGGTGACAACACTCCGGTTAAAAGGAAAGAGACTGCATACATGGCAGGATGGAGCATTGTACGATGCCAGAGAGCCGGAATTCGAAGAAGTGGAACTGAAAGCAATTCCATATCACTGCTGGGACAACCGTAAGACAGGTGAGATGCTGGTATGGATGAAAGAAATGTTCTGATAATTGAATCTTTCAGGGAACATAGACCCTGTGGAGAATATATATCTATAAAGGAGGAAAATCTATGAAAAAGAAAGTAGTGTCAGTACTTTTATGCGTGGCTATGACAGCAACTATGCTGCTTGGATGTAGCGCAGGAAGTGAAAAGAGTGATTCCAAGAAATCATCTAAGAGTGAATCAGGCGGAACAACAGAGATGAAGGTTGACGGGGATGCAACAACCATTAATGTATGGACATTCATCGAGTTACACCAGAAATTCTACACAGAGATGGCTAAGAAATGGAATGAGGAACATCCAGACAAGAAAGTTAAATTAGTGCTTTCCAACATGCAGTATGATGATATGCACAACAAATTATCACTTGCACTGGAATCAGGAAAAGGAGCTCCGGACGTTGTTGATATCGAGCTCGGAAAATTCCCATCATTCACAAACGGTAAGATCGGACTTATGGATCTGACAGATGCAATTGCACCATACAAAGACAACGTAGTTGAATCAAGACTTGACATCTACGGAAAAGATGGAAAATATTACGGATTCCCAACACACGTTGGTACAACAGTTGCATTCTACAATGACGATCTGTTAAAAGAAGCAGGAATTGATTATACAACAATCAAGACATGGGATGACTTCAAAGCAGCCGGTGTGAAATATCACGAAGCTACAGGAAAAGAATTCGCTTGTGCTGAGACAACAGCTCAGTGGATGGTTAACCTTATGTTAGCTCAGAAGGGTACAGATTATCTTGACAAAGATGGTAACCTTGACCTTACAAATGATAAAGTAGTAGAGGTTCTTCAGTACATCAAAGATATGCAGGATGCAGGTGCACTTGCTACTGTAGCTGGTGGACAGCCGGATAACGAAGAAGCTTATCCAGAATACAACAGCGGTAACTTTGCAGTACAGATCATGCCTTTCTGGCAGACATCAAGATTTACAAACTACATGTCTGACCTTGAAGGAAAGATCGCAATCGCAGCTCCTCCGGTATTTGGAGACAACGATGCAGTTAAGACAATCGGTGGCGGCGGAACCGGTACAGCAGTTGTAAAATCTTCTAAGAATGCAGACCTTGCAGCAGAAGTATTCGCTTATATCAAACTGTCTGAAGATGCCAACAAAGAAGTTTGGAACGTATTAGGATTTGACCCTGTTAATACATCAGTATGGACAGACACAGACCTTACACAGAATCCGGACAACCAGTTCGTAAAATACTTCAAGACAAAACCATTTGACACTCTGTTAGAGCTCCAGGATAGCATCGGTGGACTTGATTCTTACACAAGTTCAAAATATCCATCTATCAACAACGAGTTCTGCACAACAACACTGAACAACATTTTCGAAGAAGGAATGGACGTAAAAGATGCACTGAAACAGTCTCAGGAAACTCTTGAAAATGAATTCGGCGACAAATAAGAATTTGCAATTAAGTAATTAGGAAAGCAATAAGCATGGGGTTGCGTGCAAAAACTGCCGCATCCCCTTTTCTAATAAGAAGGAGGATACATAAAAACCATGAAGAAATTTTTCTATTCTCAGAAATTAGCTCCTTATGTGTTTATCCTTCCTTTTGTCCTTACTGTTATATTTTTCTGGGCAGTTCCAATCGCGAACGGAGTCCTTTTAAGTTTTCAGGATGTATTACAGGATAAATGGGTTGGATTGGATAATTATAAGAGACTTCTGTCCGATAAGATCTTTTTAAAAGCTTTATTTAACAGTACACGTTACATGATCGGAACACTGATACTTCTGATTCCGTTTCCGATGCTTTTTGCAACACTTCTGAACAGTAAGCTGATGAAGAAACCTGGATTTTTCAAATCCATCTACTTCCTTCCTGCACTTACATCAGTCGTAGTTGCAGGTACGATCTTCCGTCTGATGTTCGGTGAGATGGAGACATCTCTTGCAAACCAGGTGATCGGAATGTTCGGATTTGGACCGATCAAATGGTTAAAGAATGATCTGACCGGATATTTTGCACTGTTACTTCTGGCATGCTGGAGATGGACAGGTGTTAATATCCTGTATTTCCTTGCCGGATTACAGAGCATTTCAACAGATCTTTATGAAGCAGCTTCTATTGACGGAGCAAATAAGTGGCAGCAGTTTACAAGAATTTCCCTTCCACTTCTGAAACCAACAACCGTATATGTATTAACGATCAGTATCTATGCAGGACTTGCAATGTTTAATGAAAGTTACATGTTATGGAAAGGTAACAACTCGCCGCAGAATATCGGACTTACGATCGTCGGATATCTGTACAGGCAGGGAATTGAAAAACGAGCAATGGGTTATGCCTGCGCCGTAGGACTTGTACTTCTGATCATTGTCATGATCGTAAATATGATCCAGCTGGCAGCTACAGGAACATTCAAGAAGGAGGAGAGATAGTATGGGCGAAAAGAGAAAAAATAAAGACCGGCTTTGTACTGTATTAATGATCATCTTCTTCTCCATCCTGGCTATCCTGGTGATCCTTCCAATCTACACGATCTTCCTTGCCAGTTTCAAACCGGGCGGAGATCTTCTCCAGTACGGACTGAACCTTGGAATTGACTGGAGCCGGATGAGTCTTGATAACTATGTACTTCTGTTCACAGGCCAGCATGATTACTGGAGATGGTTCTTTAACAGTATCACGCTTACTGTAGTTACAGTAGTGGCAACACTTCTCGTAAGTGCATTTGTAGGATATGGATTTGCAGCTTATGAATTCAAAGGAAAGAACGTAATGTTCGTTATCGTTCTTCTGATCTTGTCTGTTCCACTGGAAGTTATCATGCTTCCTCTGTACAAACAGATGACAAACTGGGGACTGATGGATAACTATATTGCAATCGTATTACCATTCGTTGCGCATGCATCCACAATCTTCTTCTTCAGACAGTATCTTCTGGGACTTCCGAAGTCACTTCTGGAGGCCGGACGAATCGACGGAGCAACAGAGTATGGTATCTTCTTCAAGCTGATCATGCCGATCATGAAGCCTGCATTTGCAGCGATGGCGATCCTGAATGGTATGAATGCATGGAACAACTACCTGTGGCCATTACTGGTAATCCGTTCTTCTGAAAAATATACACTGACACTTGGACTGAACACACTGATCAACCCATATGGAGATAACTATTCACTCCTGGTTGTAGGTTCGTTCTTCTCAATTATTCCTATCTTTATACTGTTTGTATGTTTCCAGCAGTATTTCATCGAAGGTATGACAGCAGGTGCGGTAAAAGAATAATTAATGTAATAATAGGAGGCTGAAAATGAGTA
>OCPR01001805.1_pt1 | contig 11070 bp, 29 predicted proteins | sample 1538611 | NCBI WGS metagenome assembly OCPR01 (sample SAMN04571711, study PRJEB22368) | human gut metagenome | biome: human gut; material: stool | host: Homo sapiens | place: Luxembourg | collected 2012-09-28
TTTGCTAATACCTGCGTAAGCGCAAGCCATATCTATTTTCTGTTGTATCGTGTGCATTTTCCATCCTCCCTATATGTAATTATACCGAAAAAACAAGCTGCACACAAGCGTTTTCTCTGATGAAATGTCTGTTTTAACTTTAACTATTGTTTTTTCTTTTGTATTAACATATCACCAAATTCGTAGATAAAACGCCCATACCCAATTTTTTGTATAATGTTACGCAACTCAGACAAATTTTTGCAATCAATACTATTAAACAAATTCATTACATTATCCTGGAATTTCACTCTTTTTAATTTATAATTCATTAATAAGATCATTCCATTATATGAAATAAAATCTGGATCAATTATTTCATAATCTACTCGTTTAACAGTATTAGGTTTGTCAAGAATCCAAATTTCTTTTGTTGTGTTTACATCAGGAACATATTCGTGTATTTCATCAGAAATTAAAAAACTTTTTGAAACCATATAATATGCATGAATGATTAATGGCAATTTTAATTTCTGCATGTTGTGTAAAATTCTATATGATCCTGGAACATCTTCCAAGGAATTTCGTATAGAATTTGTAACACATATTCTTTTGATAGAATTGTTTTCGTTTATAATTTGATGCATCGGAATTTGTGGATAAAAGTTATCCACTACATCAAATGATACATGAACCATATTAATTATTCTCTTTTCATATTCGTATTAGAATCCCAATGAAAACAATTTTTGTTTTTAATTGTTACAAATGTTCTTTTTGAAATCTACAATGATCACTATTGAAGAATGATGCCTTTTTCTGTTTTAACTTCTCATCAAGTCATCTAATGAATCAAAAAGTTTCAAATCATCATCTAAATTTTCATGAACCCCATGATGATAAGCAAATCTTCCAATCCATTCAATAACTTCTTTTCTGTTTTGTAAATAATCTTCTTTTCGCATCTTTCTAATGTCATGTAACCGTTCCTGTATCACTGATCCGTTTGTGGTAAAAAGCTCTCCATGTAATTTATCATCAGAAATATTTAATAAATGACATGGATGCCAGGACTTATCAATCCTAAATTCATACATATAATTATAATTTCCGTTAGCTTGTTCAACAGTCATTCTTATCACCTTCCATACAATTTTTGCATACAAAAGATAATTCTACATCCTCACAATCATTAATTTTTTATTATATCACAAATTTCATTTTCTTTTATTCCACGTTCAATAATACTGATTTCCATATCAGTAATATCATCAAACCAATCAAATCCTTGTTTTCCATCTTTAATATATGTTAATAAGATATTTTTATCTCCCATCTTTACACACCCTCATGAAAACAATCTTTCATCACATATCTTCTAAAGTAAACCCATAATAATCCCGAAGGGTTCTTTTTTCATTAAATCCTGTAAATGGCAAACTAATACCTCTTTCCTTCAATAATTTACAAAATTCATAATCACAAGTTTCAGGATATAGTCTTTTATCTGGCACATAATCATAATTCGATTTTATCACCAACTCTCTCATATTTTTTGGTTTTGTATAATCTCCGCTATAATCGTTACCATACATGACTGTATGAATTTCATCATTTTTTAAATATACATGAAATGTTTCTCTTGTACAAGTATAGCCATAAAGTAATGTCCTATCTTTGGTATTTAACAAATCTTTCGCATTTATCAATTCAGCGATCTTATTTACATTTTTAAGAAATTTTAATTCCCTTAATGTCATATTGCCATCTCCATTCTTCACCTTGAAAGCAATTTTTCAACTATTCATTTTTCCTCTTTTAATATCAAGCAATTCTTTTAGGATAACTTTTTTAATGTCAAATATTCCGTTCTCCCAAACATCCATCTCTCCGTATTCATTAAATCCAGATGTGCGGATTTCTCCATTATCCATGCAGCTAATACATTTCAAAATATCACAGTGTCCAGTTCTTGCTCCCCATAACCTAACAGAATCTAATACAATTTCAGAATATGTAAATATAACCAAATCTTCATTTGCTTTAGAGTATATATCACATAATTCCAAAATCCTTTCAGATAGTTTGTAAGGATGCAATGTATCTTGCTCTGGAAAATACTTTGCATGTTCATAATTTCCTGCAAGATATAAATTTCCATTTCGTTGACCTGTAACAATGATTATTTCCATTATATCACCTCTTTAAAACCGTCATTTTACAATAATAAATCCGCAATTTCCGCTACGGATAACTCATTTCTTGTTATTTGTAATGCCTGCAAATCAGTAAGATTGTATTTGTCTCTAAATGGAATTGCTAAATTACATATTGCTTTTTTACTTACTTTATTACATCTACATAATTTTTGAAAGTTGCTTTGCAAATTTCCGACTTCTCTCAATAAATTTTCCATAGCATTATCTTGTGCAAAAATTCCATTCAGTTGCAATAACAATTCAAGCTGCTCAATTTCCGTTTTCAGCTTTTTCATTACCAGCAAATCATTAATTGTATTATCCTCATATGTGGGAGAATCCATGTTTTGTATATTTATTTTGAAGTATTCCTGTTTCTTAGATAAATCTTCTTTCAAAGAATTTATTCGTGCAACAATCCATTCATTCATATTTTCGCTCCATAAAACTATTCTTTCATCTTTCTATTCTTGTTTAATTTCTCCCATCTTTCAGGATATGTTTCTTTAAACCATTTTAAAAAATCTCCAAACATTGCGTCCTCTGCATCTTTACGTGCTTTTGCAGCATCTTCAATATTTTTATATTCTCCTAAAAAATACTTCTTTTTTTGAAATTCAATAAGAGCTACCCATTTTTGATTTCGACTATTTTGATATACGCCTTTAATTCCAGATTTATTATTTTTAGGTAACTTATTATTTGATATTGATATTACAGACGTATCGTTCAAATAAAATTGTTTTTGAACATTATTTGCTTTTTTCATAATTATCTTATTAAATTCATGCCTTAAACATCCACAAGATTGTTTAGAAGGAAATGCTGAAGCAGACACACTAAATTCTTTTCCACAAGCAGGACATTTACATAACCATAAATAACTAAGACTTTTATTCTTTTTCTCTAATCGTTTTATTGCTATGCATCCATATTTATTTACTTTCCCCGCCAAATCAAGAGATTTTGACTTATTCATTTGTTCTTGAGCTTTATGTCCACAGGAAACCGTAGCCCCTGATTGTAAATCATCAAATCTTATTGTACGTATATTTCCACATGAACATTTACATATAGAATATATTTTTCCTGCTTTTCTATAAGATTTTTCAATGATTAATTCCCCAAATTTTTGATTATTAAATTCATCGGTATAGATAGGAGTATTCCTGCATTCTTCTGAACAAAATCTTGCATTACATTTTCCATCAAACACTTTCCCACAAACAACACATATTTTCTTAGACATTTTGATCCATTTCCTTTTCTTGAACAAAACCTTCTAAAATATCTTCGTATAATTTATCAGAAATAGTTTCATGTATTAATGGTTCTCTATTTTCAAATCCAATTGCTAAATCTAAACTCGTATCAATATCAGATAATGCTCTTTCTCTACTAAATCCCATTGCAACAACTTCATTCAATAAATCAATAGTTTTCTTCATAATCATTCTCTCCAATCTTTTAATATATTTTATTACACATTCCACAATGGGACTATTAATTATAAATTTTTATTATATAATTCTACCACAAACTTATCAATCTGTCACCATATGAAAGAATCCTTTCAACTAAGTATTACGCAGCTACATTCTTTGAATGATTATTTTCCATCCATAAAATAGATTCATATTCTTTTTTCTTCATTGCACAAACATTGTTCCCACTCATTACAGTAACATAATCAATTCCGTTTACCTTAAATGTTCCAATAACTTTCATCATTTTATTCTTCATCCGTCATCTGTTTTACTGCCATACGAAAAATAGACAGTAGAGATTTACTATCATTGATAATATTTTTCTTCGATGCAGATTTACTTCCATACTTATTTATGTATCTTGTTTCACGATTCTTCCAAGAGATTTTTTTGATTGTATCCATTCTTGCATATACAAGTTTGTATGTGACACAACCAGCGTTACTCTTATCATCATATTTCTTAATCAATGGTGCAATGATTTTATCTGTTAAACATTCATTTTCTTTCGCTTCTGATTCAGAAATAAGATCATATAATACAGATTCAAAGATTGATCTGTAAATGTCTTTTCCATATATAATATCTAATGTTGGTGCACTGTTCCCATTCTGAGCAACATAATCTTTATGCTCTTGTTCCCAAACTATTCCATAATTCTTCGTCATATATTTGTATAGATATTTCAGACAATCATTTCTTTTTGCAAATCTTCCAACTGATATTAATTGATCCATCATGAAATATAGATTCTGTTTCCATTTAATCAAATCATCTTCTACAAAATTCTTTGATGTTTCATTTTTATTACACACATCATAATTTCTATTATTTTTCAGAATATCAATTTCTGATTTAAGATCAAGAATAATATTTGCAAGCTTGCTCATATCGGAATATTGTTGATCAAATTTTTCATTAAGTTCTCGGAAGTCCTCCGTATAATCTTTCATTCCAGGAATTTCCAACTGTACGATATTTGATCGTGATGTCATTACAGGCTCTTGTTTCTTCAAAAATGCTTCTGCTAATATATCTTTTGCTTTAAGCTGATATGTAATAAGTTTCTGTACTAACTCTGGATTTTCTTTCTGCATTGTTGGGGTGATTGAAATTTTTGCTAACCAAAGCGGAACATAATCAAGATTAAGGCACAGAACATCACTATTTGCATTGTCATTTCCTAGGGGAAGAAATTTCTTCCCCTGACTTAATACCAAATCTTCTTGAATTTTCTTCCTTTCGGTCTTTACTTTTCCATCATTAAACCCGATACCTTGACACATCCAGCGAATACCAACCCATATTTTTCCTTCGATGTCTTGTGCTGCTCTCAACATCGCACCATTAAATTCTATATCTTTTATAGCTAATCCATTCATATGTATGTTCCTCCGTTATATTCTGCTTGACTACTTACGTTTTTAATAACCACCTCCGTATTTTCATCAAGCTATTGTTAATTTATATTGTTAATTTCATATGCAATTTTCCTAAGTACATCCATTCCTTCGATTTTATCAGTTTGTTTTCCGTTCTCCCAAATCGTCAAAATCGGATAATCATTGTATTCTGTACTAAAATATTCTTTGTCACACATTGCTTTCTTTATTAATAATATATCTTCTGATATACATACTACTCGTTGAGTATTATATTCTTCTAATACAAATATCTTCATCTTCATTTTCTCCATTTGAAAACTGGTTTTCATCTAATCAATTCGTATTAAATCTCCATTAGAATCAGTTACCCATTTATCATTTACAGTTCCACTAACAACAACTTCCATTTTCTCATAATCTATATGAGCAAAAAGTCCCCTTTCAATCAACCAATTTCTTGCATGTTCTAACTCTTTTCTTGTCTTGAATCCCCATCCTGTCATTTGACCTTTAATCAATTTATTTCCTCCATGAAATTTCCCATATGTGTAGCGTAATTATCAATTTGAATAATTGACTTATCTTTTTTGTTTATATAAACATCTCCAAGTTTCATATTGTTTCTACTCCTTAATTACAACATTATTTCCAAATACTTTTCTTATTTCTTCCATCGTTACATATCGTACAGGTTCTATATTTCCATCTACATTTGTGACTACTGGATAATATGGATCATCGTCACAGTCATTATCATCTACCCATCCACCACCGAAATGAGCAACAATTTCTTTGATAATTTCTACGCTTGCACTATGATAACTAAGAGATATGAACGTAGTTTCTGATCTTACCATATCATCTAATCCATACTCTGAATAATACTCAGAGTTTTCGTAGCTATTAATATTTTCATAATTGTAGAATAAAGTTCTTTCTTCTCCGTTGTATTTGAAAATAATAAGCCCATAATCTACATACCAATTATAACGATCATCACAATTGTCATTGATTTTAAAATTCCAATTACACATCGAAATAGGCTTATAGATATGCTTTCTAACTTCATTTCTTACATTCCCATCCCATTTCTGCCGAATAAAATTTACTATATTCTCATGTCTAATATGACCTTTAATCCTACCACATGTATCACATCCCATATCATTTTCCTCCATGAAATTCTCGTTCTATTATATTATACTAACAACTGTCTTTTTCACATATTTTTCATTGATTAATTGCATAGAAATTCTCCTAAGAAAAATAACCCACACTACGAATCAAATTAGCACATAGACAGCCACACAACCTAAAATATAAGCCATTATTCTACGCCTCCTAATAATAAATTTCACTTGTTATATGTACTGTGGCATAGTATGTTCTGTTTATTTCCTTTGCAATTTCTTTATTTCCCATGCCTTTACGCATCATTCCTTTGATTGCTGCTTTCTCAAAATCAGTTATCCTATTCCTATGTCGTTCTGGTTTACCATTGTCTTTCTTCCATTCATAGTTAATCCAGGATGGCTCTGGAAATAATGTTTCTCTTTCATATTTCTTCCAGTTGATTATATCCTTGTGATTTTCAGCCCATTTCCAAAACTCTACAGGATCAATAGAATATCTCGTTTGATTATCCAGCTCAACTTTTTTACACGGAAGATCAAATTTATCAATCCATCTCAGAATAACTCTTATATCCGAATGAAAGCATTTTGCAAGTGTTTTTGCACTAATCTTTTCTCCATAATAGTTGTTTAATCCAAGTTTTCTTGCCTTACCTTTTACGGAAGGAATACTTCTATTTAATCTTTTTGCTGTTGTTTCCACTGATTGTTTTAAGTATCTGTTGTTGAGATATTTTACTTCCTTATCTGTCCATTCTCTTCTCATTACTCCAACTCCTGCGTTTCAAACACCTTATAACACTGTATAACTTTATGTGAAAACTTATCTCTAATTTCATATCCATCGGAAACTTTCTTATAATAGATACGATTTTCCTCACCTTCAATAAACGCTTCTACACGTTCTTCTGCGTCTTTCCAAGCTTCTTCTGATGTATTCCATAGAATTGCTGTACCAACAAAATCTGATGTGATACAAGCGCATATATAACACGTTCTCTTTACATTCCATTCTTTTTCATTCATTTTGTTATCTCCAATAAACTCTCCGATTTATTTAATTTTTCTTCCAATTAAATATAACGTTTTATCTAAATCTTTCTTATTGAATACAACAATATCTGTGCTATCACTTGATATATCATCTGGACACCATTCAATATCACTTGATTCCATAATGTCTATTTCTCTTTTTGTTAAATTTTCAATAATATATTCCATTGTATTATCTCCATATAATTTTATTCACCTATGTAATATTTCCTTCAACCATACATTAAAATTGAAGTTCTCCATATTTTCTTCTCTTTCCGTATAGTTCCCGTTATAATTACGGAAACAATTTCCAGAATCACGTTTATCCTTATCCCAATGTTCTACATATTTATTTGTGCCTTTCATTCTTTCTTCACCTCTTCCATGAGATATGCCAATCCTTTACTATAGTGACGATTGAACCAATCATATACAGTATTCTTGTTAGTTCCTTTTGGAAATGCATACCACGCAGCTTTAAGATTTCCGTTGCGGTCAACAGGAATACTCTGAAATTCCTTCCATAATACTTCTACATTTTTGTCAATCGTATCCTGTAATGTTGGTTCTGGCATTTTCGGTTCTTCGTTTTCTGTTACGATATTTGTATTTTTCATATGTATTCCATGTTCCTTTCTACAAATTAATTGGATTTCCATCTGTATCATATTTAATTGGTTCTATATGCGCTACATATCCAATGCCTGATTTCTTGTCATAAATTTCCATTGTGCCACCTACTGCAAACTCAAAAGAGTATCTTTCATCATTACTTTCGATCAAATCAATTAAATAATTTACTAATCCATTGATATTTCTTGCTTCTTCTTTCTGTTTTTCAATTCTATTCATCGTTTTCTTCTTTCTTAATATAATTTATGAAAAGTATCAATAATTTCCTGGTGCAATCGTTTTCTATCTTCAAGTTCTTTTCCTTTGTATAACTCCATTCCGTGATCTGCACTTGTAACATAATGTTCTCCATCATTACGAATATACACATCTATTTCTTCAATTCTTTTATTGTCTAATCTCATTTTCATATAAATATGCGTTCCATGTGTATGTTCTTCTAATTTAATAGCCATAATTCGCACCTCTTTAATATTCTTTACACAAATCCATAATCGTATCTACTAAATTCAATGGTGAATCAATTCCATATCCGCTTAACATATCGAATGATTCTCCGCTAAACGTATATACCAGATCACAATAATGATTCCACTCATTGCCATCTTGTGCGAAGGTAATTTCTAAAGAAATATTATCTGTTAAGTCAAATTCCCATATCTGTTCTTTAAATGTCTGTGGCTTATTTCCTTTACCGTTCCAAAATGTAGGGTTCATTTCTTTAAAGAAATCATTCACAATATTTTCTGCTTTTTCTCTTGTCATAATATTTCCCTCGCTGAAATCATCATTTCATTTACCATTCCGAATAATGTTTCTGTTTTCCATTCTTTAAGAATCCAATATTCCAGTTTTTCTCTATTTCTTTTGCTTCTTTCCATGTATCGCATACATTGAATGTAACACAACGCTTAAAATAACTTACAAGATTATTACTTTTAGGAATCTTTTCCGCTATTGCACACATTCCAATATTCTTATCTTCTTTTGTATATACCGCAAATATATTTCCATCCATTCTAATTTCTCCTTATACTCTCTTATTCCACGCATCAATTAATCCATGTGGTGACTGATCGTACCCTCTATCAATCCCAGCCATACAGTTACAACAATAGATTTTCCATCTTTTACCAGATGTATGTTCATATTCTTCTAAAACAATATCCTCTGATTCTCCACAAAACGGACAATGTTTTACTTTAATATCCTTATGCAATTTGTTTGCTTTAATGATATTCATATTTCCTACCTCTTAATGATACAATTTATCAATAGTATTCTGGCATTCATTCCATGATTTAACATATTTCTCATGCAATTCAACAAATTTATCCCAGTCTAAATTCTGCATTAATGACTCATAAGCATAATATTCTCCCATTAAATATTCTATATTGAGAATATTTGTTTTATCATTTCCATCTTTGACTTTCTTTGCATATTCCAATGCCATTTCTATAACTTCTGAAATTTTGCTTTCCAGTTCTTCAATAAATTTCTCTTTATTCATAATATCTTCCACCTTTCTGAAACTCTTGTTTCAATCTAATTTACCAAGTGCAGATTCTAATGTATTAAATTTGTCCTTTATATTTACATTTTCATTGAAATTATTCATTATGTGCAAAAATGCACTTTCTGCATCTATATATCTTCTGCTAAACCTTTCATGCGTCCCGATCTTTTTACCTGATACAGAATATTTATATGGTGAATAAATATTTTCCTCTCTTCTAAATATCAATTCCCATTCACTTCCGTAAAATGTAGTGTGTCTAAACATAACACATTGACCTTCTTTCCATGAATCACATTCTCTAATTGTATTTAATACAAATTCTTTGTTCATAATATTTTCTCCGATTTATAATACTTGTTTCATTGCTACTCACATTCTGTTCTAATTCTTGAGCCAACAAAAAACCAATTCTTAGGCTGACTTCTCCATGAATTAGGATCAGCTTCTTTATGTTTATTGTCATATCCGATCAATAAATTATTTCTATCCAATGAATTAATAACTCTTCCATTAATCTTATAATCATAAATAGGTAAATAATTTTTTTCACCTATTTTATGAATGATAAACCGTATTCTCCAAAAGTCATTAACATATCGTAAAAACACATTTCCTTTGCCGTATTTTGATTCTAAACGTTTATATTCTTCTATTAATTCATTCTGTTTTGGTGTAAGTTTCATATTTTCTTCCTCCAATTCTCAATTTGAAATATCTCTTTCATTTTTGCTAATTATTAATATGTATTTAAAACTCTATTCTTAATTCTTCATCATGATTCATGATATAATTTTCCGCATCTTCATAGCTATGTACTATCACTACATCTTCATATGTTTCGCTGTTCTGTACAACTATATCCATTTCCGATACTTCCCAGATTTCAACATCATCTCCACAAATTTCCTGTACAGCGTATTCTGTAACTTGATACATCGTTCCTGTACTTGCAGAAAACTCATTGATTTTTGTTTTGTACTGATACAGTTCTTTAATTGCAGCTCCTAAATTATCAAATGCTTCGATCACTTCTGGTTCTTCATCATGCTCTGTACATCCTGGAATGATATTAAAACGATCATTCCATTTGACTTCCGCTGTTCTCTTCACGATCTCAAATCTATTCATCTTATTTCCCTCCTTATTATGTTTTATTTAAATGCTCAATCGGCACACGGAAACATTGTTCTGTATGCCTATCAACACTTAAATCATGATAAAATAAGCCATATAATAAATCCGATAATAATACAACCTGCTACACAGCCTAATGAGTACGCCATTTATATCACCTTCTTTCTCTTTCTAATAAAAATAGCCTTGTAGATACATTCTCTACAAGGCTATAAAAGATACATTTCATTCATTATTATTACGAATTTTATCAATATACCATTCTATTGACATAGAATTTTTTTGACGTTCTGACTCATCAAAAATTTGTATAGCAATTTCATTTGCTTCTTCATGTGAATATCCTTTTCTTTCTATCATCTTTGTAGCTTTCACAACATTATTATATGTTCTTTTTTTCATATACAATCACCATCTTACATTCCAACTGACTTCCAAAATAAATCAAATGCCTTTTCCATCTCTTTTTGTCCTTCAATATTTGAATTTTTATTGCTTTTGTTTTTTATAACATTATCTATATGACTTATTTCTCCCCAATAATACTCATTTTGTAAATGATTA
>OCPR01001817.1_pt1 | contig 10961 bp, 8 predicted proteins | sample 1538611 | NCBI WGS metagenome assembly OCPR01 (sample SAMN04571711, study PRJEB22368) | human gut metagenome | biome: human gut; material: stool | host: Homo sapiens | place: Luxembourg | collected 2012-09-28
GATAACCTGCTGCATCCTGATAGCCGCTGTTGTTCTGATAACCTGCTGCATCCTGATAGCCGCCGTTGTTCTGATAACCTGATACATCCTGATAACCGCTGTTGTTCTGATAACCTGCTGCATCCTGATAGCCGCTGTTGTTCTGATAACCTGCTGCATCCTGGTAACCCGTTGCATTTTCAGTTGTCTTTGCTGCCCCCGTTGCCTGTACCGGATCATTCTTCACTGCATTTTCCTGTTCTGCATTGGGCTGTACTTCATTCTGCTTCGCACCGCAATGTGGACAGAACTTACTTCCATCAGGAATTTCCTGATAACAATTCTTACAATTCATATTTGCACCTCTCTCATTTTTCTTTTATCATATCACTAAATCGACAAAATATATAGTTTTTTCTATTATTTTTTCATCTGTCCATATCATTGCGTACAGTGAACCTTTTCTCCCCGTCTGAAAGAACAACAGCTGCCAGCCAGTATCCCAAGCATACCAAGACTGATTCCTGCCAGCCATCCTGCCGGATATTGAAATCTGAAATATACAGCCTGCTTTTCCATATAAAGTCTGACAAGCCACAGGATGCCTGTTCCGACAGTCAGTACAAGCACTTCCATCAAGAGAAAATACCAGTTTCCTTCCCAGAAAAACATCTTCCTTTTTTGCTTTTTTGTCATTCCGATACTCTCCATCACAGCCAGTTCCTGCTTTCTTGAATATCTTCCCATAATCATTACATTGAAATAATTGGTCAGTCCTGCAAACAGCAGCATCATTCCGATACTCCCGAGGATCATCTGATTTCCATGAATCCGGTCGGACATTCTTTTCAGCAGATCCGATCTGCAAAGAAGCAGAATCCCATTTTCTCCCTGATCCGTCCTTCTTTGATTTTCTTCTGTGAGAATGGCTCTGATCGCTGATTTTACTTTCTGCTCCTGCCCCACCTTCACATTCACTTCCATATAAATGATCTCTTTTTCTATTCCCAGTCGTTCAAATCCTTTTTCACTTACAAGAAAGAACAACATATTTTCTCCATGCCACCCCAGCTTCAGTTCTGGAAAATCTTTTGCTCTCCCGTCTAAATACCCATTTAAAGTAAAAATTTCCGCGGACTCTTTTTCATACTCCGAACCGGAACTGCAAAAGCTCACCGGTTCTCCTTTTACTTCTTCTGTCATTTTTTTCTGCTCCGGTGTGAAGCCATATTCCTGATAGATCAACACTCCACTCCCATCTTCTACTGAAGCCATATCCACTGACAGATTTTTTTCTTCTGCATACTCTTTCAGGCTGTCCATCTCTTTTTCACTCAAAATATGCACTGTCTCCGGGAAACCGGAACGTTCCATTTCTGTATCTGATCTCTCTGCATCGGTCTTCGTTTCTCCTTCATTTGAGCTTTCTGCACTGACCCGGAAATATTCATCAGAAAAAGGACTCCACCCTTTTTCCGAAATCGCTGCATTCATATAAGCTCCCTCTGCACACTCTGTTCTGTCCTGATCCACACCTTTCAGAGCCAGGATCTTTTTTCTCACTGATTCAGAAATAGGAGCAAAATCAGGAGCAAAGTCATCCGTTTTATTATTCCACAGCAAATCTGCTGTATTTGCATCCGTCACCAGTGGGTCCAGTGCCTCTTCATCCGGTTCACTTATGATCCCTTCTTTTGCCTCCTCGCAAAAATCCCCCGCAAGGATAAAATCCGGTTTCTGCATATAGATATTCGTTGCATCACTTCCACCCGTAACCACAACTGTACAAAGCAGTGTTTCCACTCCTAAAAACAATGACAGCACCGTCAGCACAAATCCTGCCCTTTGTCTTGTCACATTTCTCCATGCCAGCAATGGAAGTTCTGCTGATATCTTTCGTCTGTTCCTTTCGTTTTGCCTTTGTGTACTTCGTCTTTTTCGACTGCGGTTCTGCTTTCCTGTATAATGCATGCTTTCTATACAGGAAAGTCGGATCATCCGATTCATATTTTTTTGAATGGCAGCTTCAATGATCAGCAGGGTAAACCCAACTGCTGCAATCAGGATTTCAGGTCGAAATACGGAAAATTCTTTTGTGCCACCATATTCCCGCAGATATTCCTGCCCCAGCAGACCGGGAATACCAAAGAATAAAAGAAGCACTGAAAACGCCACTCCGAGTCCACTTCCCACAAGCATACAGCCTGCCATCTGCCTGTGGCAGATTTTCCGCAACTGCTTTTTCGTTGTTCCGATCGTATAAAGCAATCCAAACTGACGGATATCCCCGATCATGGAAATCTCGAGAATATTATGGATAAGAAACCAGACTCCGCCCAGAATCAAAATCACTCCGAGAACTGCCATTTCATAACTTCCGGTCAGTTGATCTACCGCTGTCAGAAATGCAGGATCTGTCACGGTAATTCTTTGTCCTGTATCCGTCCGTTTTACATCTTTATATAATTGTTCTTCTGCCTCTTCACGGCTCATCCGGTCTGATGGACAGATCAGTATCTCCGAATTTTTCTCCGATATGATTCCCCACTCTGCCGCCTTTTTTTCAGAAATATATCCCTGCTGAGCTTTAGAACCCGAATCTGTATATGAGGTATACCACCCGCTCAGGTAAAATAGTTCTTCTTTTTTCTCCTGCCATCCGGTCACTACCGTCAGTTGGATTTTCATTCCTGCCGTCGGCTCAGTGATTCCCAGATCCTCCAGCATTTTTACAGAGACCATGATCTCCTGCTTTTCTTTTGGGTAATGCCCCTGAAGATCTGTATAAGCAGGACGGATGATTTTTTCCCATGCAGATTGATCTAACAGACTGATCTCACCGAGCTTCTTTTCCCCGCTCTCTGCTCTTCCGGCTCTCACTCTTTTCCCTGCATTCTTTATATAACTCAGGGAGCAGATCTGCCGGTACTGGTCTTCTGTCGCATTTTCCAGTACTGCTGATGCTGTTGAACCTGCCCGGCGTACCGCTTTCGTATACTCTGCCTGGATCTTTCCGGCAGAAGTTCCGAAAATCAGTGTCAGTGTAACAATTCCGACCGCCACCGCACAGAGCAGTACCATATTACGCCCATGGTTCTTTTTCCTTAATTTCTCTGCCAGCATGGACAGAATCTCCTGATTATTGTTCGGAATCATTCTGCGATCCTCCCGTCCTCGATCCTTATGATCCGGTCTGCCATCTGTGCGACTTCTTCCTGATGTGTCACAAGGATCACAGTCTGATGATATTTCTTTGCACAATTTTTCAAAAGTCCCACAACTTCCATACTGGTCACAGAATCCAGATTGCCCGTCGGTTCATCTCCGAGGACAATCGCCGGCTTTGTCATTAAGGCTCTTGCTATCGCTGCTCTCTGCTGCTGACCGCCTGACAGCGTTTCCGGCAGTTGCCCGAGTTTTTCCTTCAGTCCCAGTGTTCCCGTCAGTTCTTCAAAAAACTCCTGATCGATCTCTGCACCGTCAAGGCGGAGGGGCAGCACGATATTTTCATAGACGCTGATCATCGGGATCAGATTATATTGTTGAAAAATAAACCCGATATTCCTTCGTCTGAAAATGGTCCGTTCCTCGCTTTCCATATCTTTCAGACTGCTTCCTCTGATCCATACTCCGCCCTCGTCCGGCACATCCAGGCCTCCCAGAAGATTGAGAAGTGAAGTTTTTCCACTCCCTGATGTTCCGACAACAGCCACAAACTCTCCTTCTTCTATCTCCAGTGTAACACCATCCACTGCATGTACTTCGTAATTCTCTGTAACAAAATATTTTTTCAGATTCACCGCTTTTACGATTTTCATTGTCCTTCCTCTCCTCTGATCTGTTCTTTTTCTCCTGCCATTATTTTAAAGAACAAATCTAACAAATTTCTAACAATGCAAAATCTTTTATTGCCGTGGCAAAGACAGTTTCATTTCTACTCCCGGTTCACACCGCTTTACCGTTAAAAGTCCTTCATGTAAAAATAGGATTTTTCTTGCAAGATACAGACCTATTCCAAAGCCTTCCTCATCCGTCACCCGCTTTCCGCGGTAAAATCTCTGAAAGATCAGATTCTTTTCCTCCGGTTCGATTCCGATTCCGTAATCTCTGATACTGAAAGTTGTGAACATTTCATTTTCCTGCAGGCTAATCTTTATTTTTCCATTTTGCGGACTGTATTTCACCGCATTATCCAACAGATTAAAAATCGCTTCTCCCAGCCAGTTTGCATCATGCATCACATGCATTTTCTCAGGAAGTTCAAACTCGAACCGGATCTCTTTTTTCTCTGCCTGATCCAAAATCTGACCAAGTGCATTCCGCAGAGTCTTAAGAAGATCCCGCTCTTCTTTTCTGATCTGAATCAGACCATGCTCTAATCTTGAAATACGGATAAAATGCTCTGTCAGAAAATAAATTTTTTCTTCACTGCTCTGAATGGCTTTCAGATAAGACAGTTCCGGTTCTGTCCCTTTCTTTTCGATTTCTTCTGATAAAAAGTCAAGATAATTTTTCAGATTTGTCAATGGTGTCCGCATCTGATGTGCGATTTCCGAAATCAGTTCCTGAAGTTCTTTCCGTTCTTTCTGTGCATCTTGTTTCTGACTGACTAAAATTTCCTGCAGCCGCAGCAGTTGATGCCGGATTTTGGAATCCATTGTCTCTTCGCAGTCAGAAAAATCGGGGAGTTCTTTTCCGCTGGTCATTCGCTGCACAGTATCTGATATCTTCTTTAATTCCCGGCTTCGTTCTTTTCTCTGAACCCGGTACATTCCGACCGCCCCGGCAAGAATCCCCAAAAGAAATATCCCAGCACTCCACCACAAAATTTCTGTCAGATCCATTACTCTTCCTCCATCCGGTATCCCAGTCCAAATACGTTCTGAATATACGGCCGTTCTCCCGCAGCTTCAATCTTTTTCCGCAGACGGCCGACCAGCACGCTGACACTGTTATCAACTACATATTGACCATCAATTCCCCATACATGCTCCAAAATATTTTCTTTGGTCAGAACCTGCCCCTGATTTTTCATCAGATATTCCAGGAGCTGATACTCTTTTGCCGTAAGAGAGATCTCCTTCTCCCCTGACACTGCCTTTTTTCGCTGTGGATACAGAGTGAGATTTCTGCATTTCAGAATCTGTTCACCGGCATCTTCTCCCCGGTTTCGTCTGAAAGCTACTTCAATCCTTTTTAATAACACTTTCATGGAAAATGGTTTCACAACATAATCTTCTGCTCCCAGGTCAAATGCTTTCAGCATTTCCTGCTCTTCATCCCTTGCCGTCAGAAAAATTGCGGGGATCTTTCTGTTCCATTTTTTCATCAGGGTGTGATACAGTTCCATACCATTTCCGTCCGGGAGACCGATATCAACCAGTAAAAGCTCCTCTGTTCCCTGCAGAATCTGCCCTGCATCTTTCTTTGTATAAACCTGCAAAGTCCGATAACCTTCCTTCTCAAGCACGACTTTCAAAGACCTGCTTAACAGGCGGTCATCTTCAATAATCCCGATTGTCATTTTTTATCCCGTCCATTCTTTCCTGCTTTCCCCAGTCGGACTTTTTCCATCTCCTCTGCAGTCTCTTCATCCAGATAATCAAAAAGATAATTTCCGACACTGCCTTTCTTTCCAAGATGCTCACCTCTGACTTCTGCCAGCGTCCTCTCAATTTCCTCTTTCAGTCCCGGAGCAGACATCCGGTTCGCACCCTGTCCTAAGATGATCACCTGCTCCAGTCCGTCTGAAGTTGCCACAGTTACAGCAGCATCCTTTGCGATCCGTCTTACAGTCTTTTCGATATACTGGTCTGCCGTTTCCGCCTCTTTGGTATAGACAATATAAATATTATGATATTTCATCACTTCACCCGGATTGCCTTCAACTTTATATGCATCATACACAAGGATCAGCGTACATTTTCTGTATCCCTGATAGTTGCTTAAGATATCCGCAAGTTTCCCGCGTGCCGCACCAATATCCTTTTCGGACAGCTCTCTTAGTTCCTCCCATGAGAAAATGATATTGTATCCATCCACCAGAAGATATTCCTGTCGGACTTCCTTTTCCCGTCTGCGTCTTTCCCATTTCGGATCTGTATAGGCACTGCCCGGTTCTCTGTCCTTTTCCTTTGCACAGACTGTCACCGGACCATGATTCTGCTTCACCGGATCAGGAGTTCTTACATAAATTGCATCCAGTTCCTCCTGTGTCAGTTCAATACTGGAATGCCGCCGCTTCGGAAGTGTGACTTCCGCAAGTCCTTCTTCTCCCGTCTGATCCAGTGTGCGTTCCATGTGCATATATTCTTCGACTTCATCCCAGTCCACAACAAATCCTGCACCATGGGCACAAAAGACCGAACCGGTAGGATTCGCAAGATCCAGCTCTGAATCATACCCTCTCGCCGCTACAACTTCTTCCTGATTATGGCAGAGATCATACCCCTTCAGGGTCAGAGAAATTCTTCCTCTTCCACCTGTATATGCAATGACATCTTTCTGATAACCGCTTAAAGTCGATACCGGTGCAATTCCCGTCAGCACAGTCATTTCTCCCAACGTTTCCGGTGCCTCAAATTTTCCGAAACGGTTCTGTATATCCGTCATGGCACGTCCCACATTTTCAGAAGGTAATTCGATCCTGAACTCATAATACGGTTCAAGCAGTACGCTTTCTGCTTTTTTCAGTCCCTGCCGCACAGCCCGGTAAGTTGCCTGTCGGAAATCCCCGCCCTCCGTATGCTTCAGATGGGCTTTTCCTGAAGTCAGTGTGATCTTCATATCTGTAATAACCGATCCCGTCAGAACTCCTTTATGTTCCTTTTCCTCCAGATGGGTCAGCACCAGCCGCTGCCAGTTCCGATCCAACACATCCTCACTGCATTCTGAATCAAACTGTATTCCTGATCCGCGTTCTCCCGGTTCTAACCGCAGATGTACCTCTGCATAATGGCGTAACGGTTCAAAATGCCCGACACCTTCCACCGGTGCTGCGATCGTCTCTTTATAGACAATGCTGCCTTCCCCGAACTCAACCAGTACTCCAAAGCGTTCTTTTATGATTCTCTGAAGGATTTCAATCTGCACATCGCCCATCAGTTGCACATGGATCTCCTGACTCTTTTCGATCCATACGACATGCAGTTCCGGCTCTTCTTCCTCCAAAAGCTTCAAATCTCTTAACATCGTATGAACATTACAGTCATCCGGCAAAATGATCCTGTACGTCAGCACTGGCTCAAGGATCGGCAGCTCAGAATCTTTTTCTGCTCCAAGTCCCTGCCCCGGATATGTTTCCGCCAAACCGGTCACTGCACAGACTTTTCCCGCATCTGCCTCCGAAAGAAGCTCATACTTTTCACCGGAATATACACGGATCTGATTTACCTTATCACCATTTTCACCGATCACATCCTTCACCTTCAGCGTGCCACCGGTCACTTTCAGGTAAGTCAGCCTGTTTCCCTGACCGTCTCTCGCAATCTTATAAACCTTCGCTCCGAATACTGCCGGATATTCTTTCTGCATCTGATATGTGCAGATCCCGTTCATCAGTTCTTCCACACCCTGCAAATGTAACGCCGAACCAAAATAGCATGGAAAAATCTTTCTTTCTGCGACCAGCCGGCGGATCGAGGCAGCGGCGACACTGCCTTTCTCAAGATATTCTTCCATCGTCTGTTCATCACACACTGCAATCTCTTCGATCACTTCTTCTGCTCCGGTTTCCACTCTGCCGAAATCAATACATCCTTCTGAAAACCGGGATTTCAGTTCTGCAAGAAGTTTTCCACAGTCCGTCCCTTCCTGATCCATTTTATTCACAAAAAGGAACACCGGTATTCCGTATCTTGTTAAAAGTTTCCACAAAGTCTCCGTATGTCCCTGCACACCGTCTGCCCCGCTGATCACCAGCACCGCACAGTCCAGCACCTGCAGTACCCGCTCCATCTCCGCTGAAAAATCAACGTGTCCCGGTGTATCCAGCAATGTGATCTCCGTATCTTTCCAGGTAAGCACCGCCTGCTTGGAAAAGATCGTAATTCCACGTTCCCGTTCCATTTCATCTGTATCCAGAAAAGCATCCTGATGATCGACCCTGCCTAAATTTCGTATTGCACCACTTTGATAAAGAATACTTTCCGAAAGGGTCGTCTTTCCTGCATCTACATGAGCCAGCAGGCCAACATTGAGTACTCTTTTTCCTGTTTTTCTTTCCTGTCCGCTCATAAATCTTCTCTTTCTCCTTCTCCTTAATTATTCACCTGATGATGCACAACCAGGCTTTCTCTGTCGATTGCTTTAAAAGAATAGCCAAGATTTTTATAATACTCCAGAACGGTCGGCAATGCCTCGATCGTTGTCTCTTTTGTTGCTGCATCATGAAACAGCAGCATTACCTGATGATACTTGTCTGTCTCCGACTGTGCAATGATTTCCTCTGTCGTAGCTGTTCCTCCATCCCCGCTGCTGACATTCCAGTCATAATACTGATATCCCAGCTCAAGTACTTTCGGCACAAGTACACTCATGATTCCCTCCATATAATTCCTTGAAACCGTATTGGACGAGCCACCCGGAAAACGGATAAAACACGGGACGAATCCGATCTGCTCCTTTGCGATCTCTCCCACTTCTTCCAGATCTTTCAGGTACGCTTCTTCTGAAGAATATACGGTCTCATAATCATGACAGAAACTGTGCAGACCGATCGTATGCCCTGCATCATATGCTTTTTTTATCATCGGACGGTACTCCGGTTTCTGCCCCGTAATAAAAAAAGTTGCTTTGGCATCATACTGATCCAGTATATCCAGCACTTTCTGCGTATTCTCCGAAGGGCCGTCATCAAATGTCAGATATACGATCTTTTCATCACTCGCTTCCGTTGTCCCCACTGCAACACCCGGCTGCACCGAAAGCTCTTTCTTCCGCTGCTCCTCTGCTTCTTTTTCTTTCTTCTTTTCTTCTTTTTCTGCCTTTTTCTTTTCTGCCTCTGCCTCTTTTACAGCCTCAGCTTTTCTGGCCTCCTGTCTTGCTTCTTTCGCATTCAATCCCATGCAGAAAATTGTACCGCAAAGTGCAAAAAACACAAGTCCACATAAAATCCTTCCATACCGGTTCTGACGACTTCTTTTGTGTTCTTCCATCTATTATCTGCTCCTCATTCGTAATAGGGTTTTCCCGGATCATGAATCAATCCATATAGAAAAAACATCAGCCGGGGAAAACTCCTGACTGATGCTTCTTACCCGACTGATGCCTATTATAAGATACAAATTTTAAAAAAGATGAACGCTTTCATTAAGAATTGTTACATTTCTTTCCTGCACTTTACAGAAATGTTCCGGTGCCTCCGCCATAATTACCTCCGCCGCAGCAGAGACCGCTTCCACCACAGCAAAGATTGCACATCAGATTTGCCACGCATAACTTCACGCAATAACTGTTATCAAATGTACCCGGAAATCCATACATCGTCTGTCGTGTCTGATACCAGCTTCCACCGCCTTCCAGCCGCTGCAGCAGCATCTGATACTGCATATTCTGAGGATCAAGCCGGACAGCCTCCCTGGCATGCTCCAGTGCCGTCACGTTATTGCCCAGTCCCGAATTTGCAGAAGCACTCAGAAAATACCATAAGGCACTGTGGTTTGCAATTCCGTCAAGGACATTCAGTGCCTCCCTGAAATGTCCGCTTCTGATATAATTGGCTGCCGCCTGCAGATGTGCATCTTCCTCGCTCATACCTGCTGCTCGTCCGGAAGCCCCGTTTCCGTAGCCACCGAAATTCCCGTAGCCGCCAAAACCACCAAAGCCGCCAAACGGACCATAATCGCCGTATCCGCCGCCCTGTGAACTTCCTCCTGCTCCTGACGAAGAGCAGCCTTTTTCACGCTCATCCATGATTTGCTGATACGCCTGCTGGACTTCCTTGAACTTAGCCTCTGCCTCATCTTTATGAGGATTATTGATATTCGCATCCGGATGATACTGACGGCTCAGCTTTCTGTATGCCTTCTTGATCTCCTCGTCCGATGTGCTCCGGTCTACTCCTAAAATCTGATATGGATCTGACATCTTTTTCTTAATTTCCTCTCATTCTCTTTTTCCACTGCCCGCTTTCCTGCATTCTGCCTACACTTTCTCAGCTCTTTTTAATGAACTTTGTGCCACACTTCGGACAACAGATCTCAATCTTTCCTTTGCCTCTTGGAATCCTGATCTTCTGACTGCATCCCGGGCATTTATAAATATGATACTGCTTTCTCTGCCGGAACAGATCTTTCTGCTTTGCAAAAAAGCAACGGATCTTGTATGACTTTGCAAGATACGCCTGATTCTCCGCATAACGCTTCGATACATTCTTTGAAAACATTCTGAAATAACAGTAGATGATCAGGAACCATCCGACATAGTAAAAAAATGTCCCGACAAGACTTCCCCTGAAAAACGAAGCCAGCAATATACTGATCAGACCGATCACCAGCAATGCTTTCGATAACTGATCCACACCGTATCTTCCCTGCATAAACCGCATAAACTTTTCTTTCATGATCTGCACTTCCTGTCTTGAATTAATATGGATTCTATTCTGCTCCGTTTTTCAATCAAAGTCAATTAAATAAATCTAAAATTATTCCTGATTCAGAATATTTTTGCATACTTCGTCTGAAATCTGATAGACGATCTTCGATCCATCCAACATCACATAACGGTTTCCGTTTCCATCTTCACTGCCGATATACATTTTCATCGTCTTTTCATCCTCATTCTTTGTATAAGTAGCCTCAACCGTGATCCGGCTGGCTTCATCCAGTCCATAGCCTGCCAGGTCTGCATCTTCCACAGAATAATCAGCAACCTTTGTCAGTGACACCGCACCCAGTCCGCCTGCAACCGCAGCGATTTCTTCTTCCTGATCTTCATTTTCTGAATCATAGGTCGTAGTCGTTCCATTTTCCGTGATTACTTCT
>OCPR01001818.1_pt1 | contig 10955 bp, 9 predicted proteins | sample 1538611 | NCBI WGS metagenome assembly OCPR01 (sample SAMN04571711, study PRJEB22368) | human gut metagenome | biome: human gut; material: stool | host: Homo sapiens | place: Luxembourg | collected 2012-09-28
CATTTTTTTTGAACTTTTTTTCATTATACTATATATTGTGGATTATTTCTTATTACATACACTATTTGCGTCGACCACAGCAAAAAGAACTGTAACAAATCGTTACAGTTCCTTTATCAGCCTATTTTAAACCACATTTAATTTTTTCTTTAGTTTTCAAACAAACCTCTATAAATTTATCAATACCCAAAGTTCCGCAAATAAATATTACAGGTGCGAAATTTGAAAAATATCTTCGGTTTGTTTCCCAGCAAAGCAAAAACAAATATACTCCAAATATCGTCAAATACAATGAAAACATCTTTTTACGTTTTTCATCATCAGAACATACAAATCCCCATGCAGCAGTTAACATCAAAATTAATATTGCAATATGCATTGATGTTGCATATGTTGCATACTTTTTATAATTCTTCCCCTCGGGCAAAATCCAATTATGCAACTTTGTATCGGTTTGAGGATTACAATTATAAAAATCTTCAGCACCATATGTTCCGTTTCCGAAATCTGCTGTTGATTTTGTCATTGCCAAATCAAATATACCACAAAAACCCAATTTTTTTATTCTATCGAAAATCTCTTTATTTATCTTACTGTTTCTGTTTTCATCGTAATCATATTTCCTTGTAAACTCATAATCCTCAGGATTATATACACCATCACCTTTAAGCCCCATCATGACCCAATGATTATACGGTGTATTTTCACCCTTAGCCGTTTGTCTGTCCAAATGAGAAGAATACATATATAAATTAAATGTTACATTAAATATCATCATAATACTCACTACGCTGACAAGAATTTTCGTAAACTCCTTGAATTTTCTGTTTATGAGCAAATCAATGCCTACCGCTATAGCAATTATGATTACAGTGAATTTATTCAAACTTCCTATTGTAATTGTCAGTCCCATTAATATATATGTAATTATTTTTCTTTTTCCCGATTGTTCTTTAGAGTTCAGATATAAATAGAAAAATAATACCAGGAACATAACAGAAAGCATATCAGTATACACAGCACCGCCCAAAAAATAGAATTGCACACTGAATCCAAACAGTACCAATGCAAAAACGGCATGTTTTACGTCAGCTATTTTCTTGCAAATCAGTGATACTATTACTGTTGTACAGCTTACCATAATACTGTTTATTACGACAGAAACCGCAAAATAGTCTTTAATTCCAAATATTGATGCAATTTTGAAAAACGAATGCAAAAATGCCATTGCCGCAAGATTGTTAGGAAATCTATAGAAATATTCATAATAATTTTCAAACGTCCCTGTTTCAACCCATTCAATAGCACCTTTATGTATCGCGCCAACATCCCACAACGGATCATACCTTAATGCAATTCCCAATACAATCTCTATTATAAACATACCTATACCAAATGAGATAAGTATCTTATTATAATTTTTCTCAATGAATTTCTCGTTTTTGGAAAGGTTTTTATATATTATTGTCAACCAGACTAAGCATATTGTTGTAACACAAATCAAGTGCAATGCTTTATAATATGTATTATGCAATATTATATTTATTGCAGTAAAAGTAAAACATATTACAAACAACAAATAAAATAACCATATGATTTTTTTCTTCATATGTACTTTTCCTTAAACATTAATTAACACCTGCAAACATACTGATAATACCTATACAAATAGGTACAACCATAGCTATTGCGGTAACAAGACAAATAATTCTGATTGTTTTTTTGCTAAACATTTCTTACACCTCTATTCCGTTTTATCAAGTAATCTGCTTATAATAGACGCAGCCTGCGCACGAGTTGCGGTTTGCTGCGGTCTGAACGTATCATCGTCCATACCCGATATTAAGCCGTTTGTATACGCATATCTGACGCCGTCCAATGCCCATTGCGATATTTGGCTTACATCATCAAACTGTAAATCGACAGGAGTAAGTATATTATAGGACTCCTCCTCATCACAACTGTATTGATACAGCATATAAACCATATATGCCATTTCTTCACGTTTTATCGGCTTATCGCCGTCAAAAAAGCCACTGTAAATAGCCTTGCCGTCTGTTATCTTTGCGGCATAGTTGCCAATCATATTTTCAGGTATCAAGCCTTTGTCGAGCGCACTTTGCACACAACCGCCGTACCAATCGGACGCGGTAACATCAAGACATTCGCCGCTCCTGTACGGCACATCGGCAATACCGACTGTACCCAAAGCCATCTTCAAAAACTCTGCACGCGTTACAGTTCCGTCTGGATTAAATTCTGTATCCGAAACACCGTGTATAATATCTTTGTTGGCAAGCTCATTGATAACATCTTCCGCCCAATGACCTTTGATATCGTTAAATTCAGCCGCACTTGCCGATACCGCCGTCATTGACGACAATATCAATGCCGCTGCGACTACTTTCTTTATATTCATTCCTATTTCTCCTATTTTAAATTATTCATTACAACCGCCGCCTGTGCACGCGTCAAATTCTCTTTCGGTGCAAAGCGACCGTCCTCCATACCGTCTATATAGTTCAGATTATAAGCTTCTACTACATCACTTATATATTTTTCGTCAATTTCATCACTGTCCTTAAACGAAAAAATAGGATAACGTCTTTCATTGTCCCAGTCTGTCAATCTTCTCATTTTATAATTTTTGCAACGAACCGCAATCGCAGCCATTTCTTCACGAGTAATCGGCTTATCTCCGTCAAACTTACCTGTATAAACGTTTACGTCAGTCGTAACCGCCTCTTTATCATCTGTTGCTTCTGCAAGAGTTTTAGTAACTTTTGTAACGTTGCAGTTCTCAATCATTTCTTTAGGAATAATATCCTTATCCAACGCCCCCTGCAAATAGTAGCAATACCAATCATCATTTGTTGCGTCAAGGCACTCGCCGTCACGATATGCGTGACCGACTATGCCCAACGAATCCATCGCCATTTTCAAAAATTCCGCACGCGTTACAGTTCCGTCAGGGTTAAACTTGCCGTCACCGACTCCCGATACTTTGTCATTCTCTGCAAGTGTTTTTATAACATCTTCCGCCCAATGACCTTGTATATCCGTAAATGTTTCGTCACCCTTTAAATACTTTGCCAGTTCAGGCACATTTTCCGGAATTGCATCCGCAATAAGCTTTGCAACTCTCTTTGCGCCTTTGGCTTTCATATGAGTGGTGTCGTTTGTACCTGACGGATAAGCCTTGCTTTCAAGCGGCTCACATATAAAATAGCCCGACAAAACACGATTCTTACTCATACTGTTCCACGCATCTGTCACGATTTTATTTTCATCAATAAATTTGCAACCTGTTTCTTCCGCGATTTCACGCGTAGGGTCTGCGTAATCCTTTCGCGACTCCATAAAACAGTTGTTTTCTTCGTCCCACCAAGCAGCCGCATTTGCAGTCATAAGCACCGGTGTTCCGCCGCGTTTTTCAACTTCACCGATATACTTGTCTGTAATTAACTTTTTGTAGTCCTCAACACTTATGTATCTTTCCGGTTTATTTTCAGCTCCGTCATTTATACCGAACTGAATAAACACATAGTCACCCGGGTGCATTTCTGTAAGTATTCTGTCAAGTCTGCCGTCGTTGTCATAACTCTTTGAACTTCTTCCGCCCATTGCACGGTTTTCAATAATTATATCGTCATTAAAATAATCGGCAAAAACTTGTCCCCAACCTGTTTGAGGGTATACCTTTGTATAGTTGTAAGTTTGTGCCGTTGAATCACCTGCAATATATATAGTAGGTTTTTCGGCTTTTTCCCGTGTCGGTAACTGTTCTATTTCTATTTCCGTCACGTTAGGGTTGTCACCCTTAACCTGTACAGTGATTTTTCCGTTTTTCGGCACAACAGGCTGTTCATTTTCCTGTGTTTCGCCTGCCTCAAGCGTGTACGCTCTTACACGTTCACCGCCGTTTATATAAATATTCGCATTTGTTTCTGTTTTTCCGCCGGTTGTTACCGTTACAGTGTAGTCACCGTCAGGCACTTCCACTTCTTTCGTAACACCGTCCGTCTTGTCTGCTTTTACTTTCGTCATATCGAATTTTTCCGAATACAATCCGTCCGCTTCTGCAATAGGTATTATGCAAGCCGACATAACAGACATAGTAAGTATAGCTGATATAATTTTTCTTATTTTCATTAAAAATCACCCCTTAAAATTTATTATATTACATCTGTAAATAAATTGCAATATAAAAAACAGTCTATTTCTTTTTTCTTAACTCTCTAAAAAATTCAGTCAATATGCTTGCACATTTATCTTCCGTTATACCGCCTGTCACATTGACATTGTGATTGAACATACCGCTTTCAAATAAATTGATAACCGAACCGGCACAACCGGACTTTTTGTCATACGCACCGAAATACAAATTTTCAATGCGTGAATTAATAATCGCCCCTGCGCACATCGGACAAGGCTCAAGCGTAACATACATTTCACATCGCGGTAATCTCCAACCGCCGAGTTTTTTGCAAGCCTTGTTTATCGCTATAATTTCGGCGTGAAGTAATGCGTTTTTCTTGGTTTCACGCTTGTTGTATCCTCTTGCTATAATCTCACCGTCACGCACTATAACCGCACCGATTGGAGTTTCACCGATTGACGCGGCTTTTTTTGCTTGCTTCAGTGCCTCTTTCATAAATTTTTCTTCCATACAATTCTCCATTCAGTAGATATAACCTTATTTTATCACACCTCTTGACATATGTCAAAAATAGTAGTAAAATGTGATAAGCAACCGCGTTGGTTGTTGCTTGCCGATATACAATCGTCGGTAAGATGTAGTATGGTAGAAAAGGAGATATGAAAAATGATTGTAATTCTAAAACAAAACGCAGAACAAAACGAGGTAAACGCACTTTTAAAGCAACTGGAGGAGATGGGCTTTGACCATCATTACAGTAAGGGCGAAAATTCCGCAATAGTTGGTATTATCGGTGATACTTCAACTCTTGACACAGACGATTTAAAGACTATCGACGTAGTCGCAGACGTTAAGAGAGTTTCCGAGCCTTTCAAGCTTGCAAACCGCAAGTTCCACCCGGATAATAGTATTTTCAACATTGCCGGCAGAACAGTAGGTGAAGGTCATTTCAGCGTCATTGCAGGTCCTTGTTCGGTAGAAACAGTTCCGCAAATGACAGAAACAGCCGAAGCAGTTAAAAAGAGCGGTGCTTCATTTTTAAGAGGCGGTGCATTCAAGCCGAGAACATCACCTTATTCATTCCAAGGACTTCATGACGAAGGTCTTAAAATTCTTCTTGAGGCAAAGAAGGCAACAGGACTTCCGATAGTTACAGAAATTATGAATCAGGCACATCTTGATTTGTTTGAAGATGTTGATATAATTCAAGTCGGTGCAAGAAATATGCAGAACTTTGAACTTTTAAAGGAACTTGGTAAATGCAATAAGCCTATACTTTTAAAGCGTGGTCTTTCAAGCACAATCGAAGAATGGGTTATGAGTGCGGAATACATTATGGCAGGCGGTAACGAACAGGTTATTTTCTGCGAAAGAGGTATCAGAACTTACGAAACATTCACAAGAAATACTCTTGACCTTTCGGCAATACCGGCACTAAAGTCAATTTCACACTTGCCTGTAATCGTTGACCCAAGTCACGCAACAGGTTTGCCGTGGATGGTTGAATCGCTTACAAAAGCGGCTATCGCAGTAGGTGCAGACGGTATTATGATTGAAGTTCATAATAATCCAAAGAAAGCATTGTGCGACGGTGCTCAATCACTTACTCCGCAGCAGTTTGACAATGTTATGCAGACAGTTAAGAAGCGTGTTGAGTTTGAAGGTAAAATTTTAGGTTAATTTAAAGGCAGTCGATTGACTGCCTTTTTGTTTGCAAATTTTCAGATAACAGCACCACCGCATTTGTTTGCAATTTTGTATGTAGCCATATTTTATTTTTGATTTTGCAAGTAGCCACCCCTCCGTCACTCGTTCCTCGTGCCACCTCCCCTCAATGGGAGGCTTTTTATTTTCCGCCACATTCCGTAAGGCTCCCCTTGAGGGGAGCTGTCGACACTGTCGACTGAGGGGGTGGCTTTCTATTGAATTTCAATCACACAAATAGGCGACCAATGGTCGCCCATAAACACGTTCCACTCAAGCAACAGCGAACTCCAATCACGCAAACGGGCGACCACCGGTCGCCACTCCGAAATTCTCATAAACGATAGCAAACTTAATCACACAAAAAGGGCGACCAACTGTCGCCCCTACTACACAACTATTCGTCTTTATGAAAGTGTCTGTAAATCGCATAAACCAAAGCACCGACTGACAAAACAGCTATGTATATCGCAAAAGCAACAAACACAATACTACCTGCTTTTGTGGGCGGTGTATATATATATCTGCGATAACCAATCACATCTTTATTCACTGCCAAAGTTACCGTTGCAAAAGCAATCGTAACCAAAGTCAGCAGCCCGCCTATATAATACTTTTTCATAAATCCCCCTTATCTTACCAACAAATACACCGTATATGCCACATACATAAAAATCATAACTACACCGCAAGGGCGATTAATCTTTTTATTAGCAAGTGCAAAAATATAAGTAAACAAGCATATTCCAATCAACACACAACCGTCAATTACCACATTAAAGTCAGTACCTATTTTACCGATCGTCGCCGATATTCCGAGAATGAACAACAAATTAAATATATTCGAGCCGATTACGTTACCTACCGCAATATCATTTTGTTGTTTTCTTGCGGCAACAATCGAAGTCACAAGTTCAGGAAGTGATGTACCTATTGCCACAACGGTAAGACCGACAACTCTTTCACTCATTCCCGCCATAAGTGCAAGTTCCCTTGCGCCTTTAACAGTAAGCTGACCGCCGACCACAACACCGACAAAGCCGATTATTATAAACAATAGGCATTTCCACATTGGCAAATCTGCCTTTTCGCTATCCTCCGCACTTTCAATTAATTTGCTTTCTTTCTTACCCATCACAACAGAACCGACCATAAACACCGCAAACAATGCAAGAAGTATAATACCGTCCAATCTTGTCAATGCAATATCACCATGATTTAATGTCATTAAAAGCACAATCATTACAGCGGTTATACCGATACAGAATGGAAAATCACGTTTTAGGATATTTCCTTTTACAGCAACAGGTGCGAACAAAGCACTTGCACCAAGTACAACAAGCGTATTAAATATATTTGATCCGATTATATTACCGATTGCAATTTCATTACTGCCTTGCAGTGACGCAGTTATGCTAACCGCCGCCTCGGGCAAACTTGTTCCGAACGCCACTACCGTAAGTCCGACTATATATGCCGGAATTCTCAACTTTGCCGACAAATCACACGCACCGTCAACAAACAAATCCGCACCTTTAACCAAAAGCACAAACCCTATCACCAAAAATAAAATCATCAAAACCATTACATATAAACTCCTTTTCCTCTGTAATTCCTCATAAAAGCAAAGTAGACAAAACCCATATGGGTTTTGTCTACAATTAAATTGTCTAATCGAATTAGTGAACGATAGCCATTTCTGTATCCTTATCAAAGATATGAATTTTGTTTGTTTCAAATGCAACCTTGATTGTATCACCAATCTTAGCTGTTGAACGTTGATTAACTCTTGCTGTGAACTGTTCACCTGCAAGTTCAAGATACAAATATGTTTCAGCACCCATCATTTCAGTAACTTCAACGTATGCATTACATACAGCCTCAGGTCTGCTTGAAATGAATGCCTCGTCATCGTGAATATCTTCAGGTCTGATACCAACGATTACTTCCTTACCGATATAACCTTCAAGTTCAGGTGTAACCTTACCGTTAGGAATCATAATCTTGTTATCGCCAAATGATGCGTATACGCTACCGTTTTCCTTTGATAGTGTAGCAGTAACGAAGTTCATTTGCGGTGAACCGATAAATCCTGCAACGAATACGTTATCAGGCTTTGTATAAAGGTTAGCAGGTGTATCAACTTGTTGAATAACACCATCCTTCATAACAACGATACGAGTACCCATTGTCATAGCCTCTGTCTGGTCATGAGTAACGTACATAAATGTTGTTTGAAGTTTGTTATGTAACTTCTTAATTTCAGTTCTCATTGCAACTCTTAGCTTTGCATCAAGGTTTGATAGAGGTTCGTCCATAAGGAATACCTTAGGATTACGAACGATTGCACGTCCCATAGCAACACGCTGTCTTTGACCGCCTGAAAGAGCCTTCGGCTTTCTGTCAAGAAGATGCTCAATGTCAAGAATCTTTGCAGCTTCTGTAACACGCTTCTTGATTTCGTCCTTTGGAGTTTTTCTAAGCTTTAGACCAAATGCCATATTTTCAAATACTGTCATATGAGGATATAGAGCGTAGTTTTGGAAAACCATTGCAATATCTCTGTCTTTAGGAGCAACGTCGTTTACAAGACGTCCGCCGATATAAAGTTCACCTTCTGAAATTTCTTCAAGACCGGCAACCATTCTTAGAGTTGTTGACTTACCACAACCTGAAGGACCTACAAGAATGATGAATTCCTTATCGTCAATGTCAAGTGTAAAGTCACTTACAGCAGTAACGCCGCCTGCATATCTTTTGTAAATGTGTTTTAATTGTAAATCTGCCATAATTAATTGTTCCCCTCTCGTCCAAGAAAAATTTTTATACAAAATAAACCAGATTTCATTTATTCTGCTTGTTTAAGTGTATTGTTATCTTTATAATACATCTTTTTGATATATATATGATAACATATTTAAATACAAATTGTTAGTCGTATAATTCACAAAAATACTTTTTATTCTTTAGTAAAATTAACTAAACATATTTTAATCATATGACAAAAAGGAGTATTTTGCTTGATTACTCTTTATTTTTTGAGCTTTGTATAACTTTTTCGGCAACATTTGACGGAGCTTGCTCGTAACGGGTAAATTCAAACGAGAACATACCTCTGCCCTGACTCATAGAACGCAAGTCGGTCGCATAACGGAACATTTCGGACATAGGCACTTCAGCCTCAACCATATTAAGTCCCTCTTTATCGCTTTCGCCCATACCCATAATCTGGCCGCGGCGTTTATTAATATCACCGATAATATCGCCCATAATATTTTCAGGAATATATACTTTCAAGTAGCCGATAGGCTCAAGCAAGACAGGGTTAGCCTGTTTCAAACCCTCTTTGTACGCGATAGCCGCCGCCGTCTTAAATGCCATTTCCGACGAATCTACAGGGTGATACGAACCGTCAATTAATGTAGCTTTCAAGTTCACAACGGGATAACCTGCAAGCACACCTTTTTGGCACGAATCACGCAAGCCTTTTTCAACGGCAGGGAAATAGTTTTTAGGCACAGAACCGCCGAATACTTTTTCTTCAAAAATCATATCCTCCGATACACCCGGCTCAAATTCAATCTTAACGTGACCGTACTGACCGTGACCGCCCGATTGTTTCTTGTGCTTGCCTTCAACGGTAGCCTTGCCCTTGATTGTTTCACGATACGGAACAATAGGGTCTTCCAAAACTGCACCGACACCGTATTTTGATTTTAATTTGCTTATAATAACATCAATATGCTGTTCGCCCTGACCGTTTATAAGAGTCTGTTTTGTTTCGGTATTGTTCGTAATTGTGAATGTCGGATCCTCCTCCATAAGCTTGTTAAGACCGCTTATAATCTTTTCTTCATCGCCCTTTGTCTGCGGTTTAATCGCCATAGACAAAACAGGCTGCGGAAATTCAATACCTGTAAGTATGATATTCTTACCCTTTTCACATAATGTATCACCTGTTTTTGTGCTTTCAAGTTTTGCAACCGCGCCGATGTCACCGGCTTTTATCGACTTTGCGTCAAGCTGTTTCTTACCGCAAAGATTAAATACCTTGCCAATCTTTTCGTTTACGTCCTTGTTCGGATTGTAAAGCGTGCTGTCACCCTTTACCTCACCGGAATAAACTCTGAACAACGACATCTTACCAACATAAGGGTCTGCGATTGTTTTAAATACAACCGCCGCCGTTGTTTCCGTTTCACTCTGTACAAGCTCAACAGGCTCACCTGTGTCGGCAACTCTCGCGATTTCCTCAATTTCCGACGGAGCAGGCAAATACTTACCCATACCGTCCATAAGCGAACGCACACCGATATTATCCTGACCGCTGCCGCAGTATACAGGATAAATAACACCGTCCTTAACACCTTTTCTTATAGCTTGCTTAATTTCGTCAAAAGTAAATTCTTCACCGTTGAAATACTTAACCATAAGTGCCTCATCGGTTTCGGCAACAGCCTCCATAATCATTTCTCTAAGCGGTGCGACAATTTCCGCCATACCGTCGGGTACAGGAATATCCACTCTGTCCTGTCCTTCGTATCTTCTTGCCGTCATATCGACAATATCGACAAAGCCTTTGAATTCGTCACCTTCTCTTATTGGATAAACGAACGGAGTTACTGATTTTCCGAACTTTTCTTTCATTTCCTCAAGAGTTTTTTGATAATCCGCTCTGTCATCATCAATTTTGTTGACAAAGAACATAATCGGCACACCTCTTTGTTTTGCGTATCTGAACACATTCTCCGTACCGACGCTTACACCGCTTCTTCCGCTCAATACAATAAGTGCCGAATCCGCCGCACGGATACCCTCTTTAACGTCACCGACAAAATCAAAAAAGCCCGGTGTGTCTATCATATTATATTTCATATCTTTCCACTCTACCGTTGCAAGAGCGGTTGAAATACTGAATTGTCTTTTGATTTCTTCACCGTCATAGTCCGTTACAGTGTTGCCGTCAGCGACTTTGCCCATTCTGTCGGTCATTTTCGCATTGAATAACATTGCTTCCGTAAGCGTGGTCTTACCACACTTGCCGTGTCCCATAACGGCGATGTTCCGAATTGCGTCCATTGAATACGTTTTC
>OCPR01001825.1_pt1 | contig 10873 bp, 9 predicted proteins | sample 1538611 | NCBI WGS metagenome assembly OCPR01 (sample SAMN04571711, study PRJEB22368) | human gut metagenome | biome: human gut; material: stool | host: Homo sapiens | place: Luxembourg | collected 2012-09-28
TTTCACCCACCTATGAGCAAGCTCATGTGGGTTTAGACCTTTTGACCCTGGCATCCAGTAAATACAAAGTGGGGAATCAACAATGAAAATAGGATTTGATAACGAAAAATATTTAAAAATGCAGTCCGAGCATATCAGAAACCGCATCGGAAAATTTGGTGGAAAGCTTTACCTTGAATTTGGCGGAAAGCTCTTTGACGACTACCACGCCTCCCGCGTTCTTCCGGGATTTGAACCCGACAGTAAACTCCGTCTTCTGAAAGAACTCAGCGACCAGGCTGAGATCGTCTTTGCGATCAGTGCCAAAGATATTGAAAAGAACAAGATCCGCGGGGATCTCGGAATTACTTATGATTCTGATGTCATCCGTCTGATCGGAACTTACCGTGAGCAGGGACTTTTTGTCGGCAGTGTTGTTATTACGCAGTTCTCAGGACAGGAAAGTGCCCTTTTGTTCAAGCACCGCCTGGAAAAGCTGAATATCCCGGTCTATATCCATTATAATATCCCTGGATATCCTGCCAATATTCCTCTCATTGTCAGTGATGAAGGCTATGGCAAAAATGATTATATCGAAACTTCCCATCCGCTGGTCATCGTAACGGCACCGGGTCCTGGAAGCGGAAAAATGGCGGTCTGCCTTTCCCAGCTTTATCAGGATCATCAGCGTGGAATTGATGCCGGCTATGCAAAGTTTGAAACATTCCCTATTTGGAATCTGCCTCTTAAGCATCCGGTCAATCTCGCTTACGAAGCCGCTACTGCAGATTTAAATGATGTCAATATGATCGACCCTTATCATCTGGAGGCTTACGGAGAAACGACGGTCAACTATAACCGTGATGTTGAGATTTTCCCTGTATTAAATACGATGTTTGAAAAGATTTATGGATCAAGTCCTTACAAATCTCCTACCGACATGGGGGTAAATATGGCTGGTAACTGTATCTGTGATGATGAAGCCTGCCGTGAGGCCTCCTGTCAGGAGATCATCCGCCGTTATTACACTGCTCTTGGCTCCCTCCTGAAGGGGAATTCCTCTGAAAAAGAAGCCGAAAAAATCGAACTGCTCATGAATATGGCTGGGATCACTATCGCTGACCGCAAAGTTGCTGTAACGGCATTGGAGCGTGCAAAAGAATCCGATGCACCTACAGCAGCACTGGAACTTGAGGATGGACGAATCATCACCGGAAAGACTTCCAATCTTCTTGGAGCATCTGCCGCACTGCTTCTGAATGTTCTGAAAGAACTGGCAGGTGTCGATCACTCGATCAGGATCATCTCTCCTGAATCTATCGAGCCGATTCAGAAACTGAAGGTGGAATACCTGAAGAGTAAAAATCCACGTCTTCATACAGATGAAGTGCTGATTGCCCTCTCAGGAAGTGCCGCAACTAACCCGCTTGCAGAACTGGCTCTCTCCCAGCTTCCAAAGCTGAAAGGCTGTCAGGCACATACTTCTGTGATGCTCTCAGATGTTGATATTAAGACTTTTAAAAAGCTTGGTGTTCAGCTCACCTGCGAAGCAGTCTATGAACCAAGCAGACGCTTTAAAGTCTGATTTACCGAAGTTTTATATTTTTTCTTTCCCCCGTAATTTCTGCAGAATTACGGGGGATTTCTCTACCTACTGAAATTGTAAGAGATATTTTTAAAAAAATACTGTATTTTTTTTTTCGATTGGTGTATACTTGGAAAGTATTTTTTTCACATTAACCCCAATATACTACGGAGGAGGAAAGACACTATGGCAGTGAAATATGTATTTGTTACAGGCGGAGTAGTCTCCGGTCTTGGAAAGGGAATTACCGCTGCATCTCTCGGGCGTCTTCTCAAAGCAAGAGGCTATACCGTTACAATGCAGAAATTTGATCCCTATATCAATATTGATCCGGGAACGATGAATCCGGTTCAGCATGGTGAGGTATTTGTTACCGATGACGGTGCCGAGACAGACCTTGACCTCGGACATTATGAAAGATTTATTGATGAGAGCCTGACGAAAAACTCAAATGTTACAACTGGAAAAATTTACTGGTCCGTTCTTCAAAAAGAGCGTCGGGGAGATTTCGGCGGAGGAACAGTACAGGTCATCCCACATATCACGAACGAGATCAAAAGCCGCTTTTACCGGAATCCCGCTGCTACTGATACAGAGATCGCCATCATTGAAGTTGGTGGTACAGTCGGTGACATCGAAAGCCAGCCTTTCCTCGAATCCATTCGTCAGTTTCAGCATGAACGCGGATCTGAGAATGTGATTCTGATCCATGTAACCCTGATTCCTTATCTGAAAGCATCTCAGGAGATGAAGACAAAACCGACCCAGGCCAGCGTAAAGGAACTTCAGGGAATGGGAATCCAGCCGGATATCATCGTATGCCGTTCCGAATATCCTCTCGATGATGGCATGAAGAACAAAATTTCCCTGTTCTGTAATCTTCCGGCAGATCATGTCCTTCAAAACCTGGATGTAGAATATCTTTATGAAGCACCTCTGGCAATGGAAAAAGAACACCTTGCACAGGTAGTATGTGAATGTCTCCATCTTGACTGTCCTGAACCGGATCTGGCAGACTGGACTGAAATGGTTGAAAAACTCCGTCACCCGACACAGGAAGTCACTGTTGCCCTTGTCGGAAAATATATCCAGCTTCATGACGCTTATATCAGTGTCGTAGAAGCATTAAAACATGGCGGAATTTACAGCCATACAACTGTCAATATCAAATGGATCGACTCTGAAACAGTTACTTCTGAAAATGCCGAAGAGTTATTTGCTGATGTCAGCGGTATTCTTGTTCCTGGCGGATTTGGCCACCGCGGTATAGAGGGGAAGATCGAAGCAATCCGTTATGCACGTACCCACAATATCCCGTTCCTTGGTCTCTGTCTCGGAATGCAGCTTTCCATTGTGGAATTTGCCCGTGATGTCATCGGCTACAAAGATGCCCACAGTATGGAACTGAACCCGGATACAACCCATCCGGTCATCCATATCATGGAGGATCAGATCGGAATCGAAGATATCGGAGGAACTTTAAGACTTGGTTCTTATCCCTGCGTGCTGAAGGAAGACTCTCTCGCATACAGATTATATGGCACAAAAGAGATCCATGAACGTCACCGTCACCGCTATGAAGTAAATAACGATTACCGTGAAGTACTGGAAGCAAACGGAATGTCTCTGTGCGGACTTTCTCCGGACAGCCGGATCGTAGAGATGGTAGAAATCCCGTCTCATCCATGGTTCATTGCCACTCAGGCACATCCTGAGCTGAAATCCAGACCGAACCGTCCGCATCCTTTATTTAAAGGATTTGTAGAAGCCGCTCTGGCAAAGCAGCACGAAAAAGAAAATTAATTTTTAAAGGATACAAAAATAATACCGGAGGCAGAATGAAAGCTGCTTCCGGTATTTGCTTTTAAACTGATCTTCTTTTTTTCTCCATCTGTAACATCAGCATCTGCATCAGTTTCCATCCTGCCCAGCCGGCAAAAATTCCGACCACCATTCCTCCAAGGACATCGCTTGGATAATGGACACCGACATACAACCTTGACAGGGCGATCACACCCGCAAGAATCATGCAGACTGTTCCCCATTTTTGGGGCAATGTCCTGACTAATGCACAGGCTGCCGCAAAAGAAGCACTCGTATGCCCCGACGGGAAAGAGTAATCCCTCTGACGTTCGATCATCAGCCTGAGTCCCTCTACCACTTCATAAGGTCTTATCCTTGCCACAAAATTTTTCAGGCAGACATTCGTGAGCAACGCCCCCACCAGCAGTGCCAGCAATGCGGCAACTCCCGCAGGTCTTGTCTTTTTGGAAAACAGAAGAATTATTCCCAGCAGAATCCAGAAAACACCTCCGTCTCCCAGATGAGTCACTGCTTTCCAGAACCAGTCCATCCATTCCTGCCGGATATGATCCTGGATAAAAAGCAGAATCTCTCCGTCCATCTTTAATAATGCATCAACCATGTATAACCTCTTCCTTCATAAAAAGCTCATTTACAATACTCTCGTAAATAACACATCTTTCACATTTTTTTATCTTTTTATAATACTTTTTCCCATTCGTAAAAAGTCCCGAGAAATAAAACCACAATTCTTTCATCTTATATAATACCGTTCTGTCACCAGACATTTCCTCACAATATGCCCGGTATAAAAGATCATGGAACTTTCTGAGTTCTGCCTTTTCTGCCTGCCCTCCGCCTTTCAGGACTCTTCCCAGTGCCGGGTCTGCCAGCACTCCGCGTCCAACCATCACGCAATCCAGCTTCGGAAACCGCTCTCTGAGCCTCTTCATATCTTCTGCGTTACAGATATCCCCATTATAGCAGAGTGGATTTCTGCTCTCTTTTGCCGCCATGGCAAATACATCCAGATTCGGTGTATTTTTATAGAAATCCTTTTGCAGCCTTGGATGTACGATCAGCTCTTCCAACGGATACCGGTTATAGATCTTCAGGAGATCTTCAAATTCTTCCGGTTCACTCATTCCGATCCTTGTCTTCACCGAAATCTTCCATTCACGCTTCTTGAAGATTTCATCCAGAAAACGATCCAAGGAACCCTGCTCCACGCCCTTTCGTAACAACCGTCCGGGAAGGACAGCCAAGGTTCAGATTCACTTCTTCATATCCATACTCTGCAAGCTTTTTAGCTGTCTCTATAAAATCCTCTGCCTGGTTCGTCAAAATCTGCGGCACTGCCAGAACACCACGGTTATTTTCCGGCAACACATCTTTCTTTTCCCTCGTGCTGAAATGCCCTTTCTGGTTCGGACTGATAAAAGGAATAAAATACTTGTCAAATCCGTCAAAGCACTCTTTTAATGCTGTTCTGTATATATGTCCTGTAATCCCTTCAAGCGGGGCAAGATAAATTTTCATCCACTGTATTCTCCCTGTCTGTCTTTTCTTCCGGTCTGTTTTCCGGTCTCCTATTTTCATTTTCTTTCTGCCTTTTCCGATAACTTTCCTTTTACCATACCTTGCTGTGCTTGTCAAGAAATTTTAATTGTGCTAAGATGACTCTGTTCAGATGAAATTTTTAACCGGAGGGAAACTTATGCATACATTAAAAAAATTCATCCACTATTATCAACCTTATAAACTGGTCTTTTTTATTGATCTGATCTGTGCTGCCATCATCAGTCTGGTAGATCTTTCCTACCCGCAGATTCTCAGAACCATGACGAAGACTTTATTTACCAGAGATACTGCTGTCATCCTCCATGCACTTCCATGGATCGCTTCAGGACTCCTCCTGATGTACCTGATCCAGAGTCTCTGCAAATATTATGTAAGTTATCAGGGACATATGATGGGTGCGAACATGGAACGGGATATGCGCCAACAGCTTTTTGACCATTATGAGGAGCTTTCTTTCTCCTATTACAGTCAGAACAATTCCGGTCAGATGATGAGCAAGCTGGTCAGTGATCTTTTTGATATTTCGGAATTTGCCCATCATGGTCCTGAAAATTTGTTCATCTCTGTTGTAAAGATCATTGGTGCATTTATTTTTCTTTTTATGATCAACCACAAACTGGCTTTTCCATTAGCGATCCTGGTCGTTGTGATGTTCCTCTTTTCTTTCAGGCAGAACCGCAAGATGCAGGAAACTTTCATGGAAAACCGCCGCAAGATTGGAGATATCAACGCCAGTCTGCAGGACACTCTTTCCGGTATCCGGATCGTACAGTCCTTCGCAAATGAAGATCTGGAACGTGAAAAATTTAAGAAAAGCAACCATGCCTTTCTTCTTTCCAAAAATGATAACTACCACTGCATGGGATCTTTTATGAGTTCCAATTTATTTTTTCAGGGACTGATGTATCTTATTACACTGGTCTATGGCGGTTATCTGATCGCCCGGGGACAGATGCAGGCTGCAGACCTTGCAATGTATGCACTGTATATTGGTATCTTTATCAGTCCGATCCAGATTCTTGTAGAACTGGTGGAAATGATGCAGAAAGGGCTTTCCGGTTTCCGACGGTTTCTCGATGTCATGGAAACTGTTCCCGAGATCCAGGATGCACCCGATGCCGTTGATCTTACAAATGTAAAAGGAAGAGTCTGCTATGAGGATGTATCCTTTCATTATAGTGATGATGATACAACGGTTCTTTCCAATGTATCCATTGAGATCCCTGCCGGCAGATCTGTCGCTCTGGTGGGTCCTTCCGGCAGCGGAAAGACTACAATCTGTTCTCTGCTGCCCCGCTTCTACGATGTGACAGCCGGACGCATTACGATCGACGGCCAGGATATCCGCCATCTCACCCTGAAAAGCCTGCGTTCACAGATTGGTATGGTACAGCAGGATGTCTACCTGTTCTCAGGAACGATCCGTGATAATATTGCCTACGGAAAACCGGATGCCTCTGACGAAGAGATCATTGCCGCTGCAAAACGTGCAAACATCCACGACTTTATCATGGAACTTCCACAGCAGTATGAAACCTTTGTCGGAGAACGTGGTGCCCGTCTCTCCGGTGGTCAGAAGCAGCGGATTTCCATTGCCCGTGTCTTCCTGAAAAACCCTCCGATCCTGATCCTGGATGAAGCTACCAGTGCATTGGATAATGAGAGTGAACGGAAGATCCAGAAAAGCCTGGAAGAACTTTCCAAAAACCGCACAACGATCACCATCGCTCATCGTCTTTCCACGATCAAAGGTTCTGATGAGATCATCGTCATCACCGAAAATGGAATTGCAGAGCGTGGAACGCATGAGTTTCTCCTGCAAAAAGGCGGAATTTACGCCAAATATTATCAGATGTAAGAAAAATAGATGGAAATGCAGCCCTTTCCCTGTGGAGAGGGGCTTTTTCTATACTTCTGTATACGGATATGAAGAGATAATTTACAACGCTGAAATTTGTGCAATAAGCACAAAAAAAACGATATTATTACATATATCAAAACAATATAGCCTATGTTTTTGTGATAAATATTTGACTTAGAGAAAGGATTTGTGTTATCATTTTAATGACTTAATATTACTTAAAGGAGTGATTGATATGGATAATAATAAGATTCAAAAAATTTCCCACTATATAATAGTTCTTTTGCTCGTGATTCTTTGGTTTATTATGATGTTTTTTCCTGAGAACATGGATACTATGAATTTTAAAATATTTTTTTCTATTTCACTTGCTTGTGCCATGATTTACTCTTTCTGTAGAAAGAAATACTTTCCTATGCAAAAAGACTGTAAAACAGAAAAATTTGTTTGTACTTTTTTAATAATACTGCTTTTTTTGAGGCTTCTGTTCTTGAAAAATTAAGTGATAGAAATACTTCTGTCTACAGTTGAAGCGGCTATCCTTTGAGATAGCCGCTTTTTTCGTAAAAAATCATCTCTGACTTTCTGCCGGAAGTCAGGTTACAACTTTCAAAAGTCTACAGCTTACAGAAACTTACTTCCTTCTCACATACTCTGTAAGCTGCCGTTCCAGCTCTTCCATCGTCTTTTTCGTCTGTTCATTTGTATATGGCACACGTCCGATGATCCGCTTTACATACTGCTCTTCTGCCACAATGTCCAGTGTCTCCTGAAAATTCAGATCATAAAAATATGCCACATAGGAAACCCAGTAATCCATCGGGGTTCTCCTGTCTTTGGAACAGATGCATTTTCCCGCAAATGCATCTTCACGTACTTTCGGTGAAATTGCGTACTTTCCCACCTCATCCGCAGACAGATCCAACAGCGTCTCCATGGCATCTTCCAGTTTCACCCGGCAGTTATCCAGCTTGTCTGCATCCCGGATCAATCTCGCATGAAGCAGCGTCCTCTCGTCTGTAATACCTGTCAGTTCGTAATCGCTGTGCTTTGCGATCGCAGTTCTGATCACATCGTCCCATGTATCTTCCTCAATAAACTGACGGATCATTCCCTCTTCAAATAAGACCTTTACTCCATAAGTTGCATGATCCATTGTATCAGCCTCAAAGCTGTTGAACCGCTTCAACTGTTCAAACCGTCCGATATCATGCAGCAGTGCGATCAGCTTCGCAAGTTCCATATCTTCTGCCTGAAGCCCCATCCGCCGTCCGATCTCCTCACTGCACCGGATCACACCATAGGTATGTACGATCTTCAGCTTTACTTTATCATTCTCACGGTCATATCCATTCAGATATTCCTCAAATACCGCCTTCACATGTTCAAAATCCATGATCTTCCTCACATTCTTCTTGACTTTCTCCTGCCAATTCAGCCGCTGCCTTTTCATCCTTCATCCGGTCATTTCACGATCAGATGATCTTCTTTTTCTTAAAAATATAGATACAGATAAGAATCACTATCACACTCAATGCCATAACTGCCGGATATCCATTATCCAGTCCCGGCATATCTCTGAAGTTCATTCCAAACCATCCCGTGATCAGGGTCAACGGGAAAAAGATCGTAGACAAAACGGTCAGGAACTGCATATTACTGTTCTGACGTGCATCGATCTGTGCCTGATACGCTTCTTTTACCTGCTGGGCATATTCCAGAAGATGAACAGTTCTGCTCATCAGACGATCTGCACGGTCAGACAGCGTACCAAAATATTTCAGATGCTTCTTCAGGAAAAATCCATTCTCATTTTCTTCCAGTTCTTTTGTCAGATCCATCATTTCATCATAATAGCTTCTCAGATTCAGAAGTTCTCGCCGGATCGGCATCAGCCGGTTCTGAAACGTCTCCGTATGCTCCTGCGTCACATCTTCTTCCATCCTCAGAAGCCTTCGCTCATATGCCACAAGCATTTCCTGATCCCGGCTCATAAACTCTGCAATAAAATTATAAAGAAACTGTTCCTTTGTCTCTCCCTGATGCATCCTCTTCCTCTGGATCCGCCGGATCAGCCGGAGTGAAAAATCTTCATCATCCACGATCACAATATGATAACGGTTCACAAAAAAGAACATCCTGTATCGACTGTTCAGTACATCCAGCAACTTCGGAATGCAAAGCGTTCCCGCAACGCACTCCTGCTGGTTTTCTATCTTACAGAATCCGATCTTTTCCAGGCGGATCTCATTTTCATAAATGATCCCCGCCCTTGCAAGCGTTTCCTCTGCGTGTCGTGCATCCGTCACAAACACCGCAGGGCTTCTCTCTGCTTCCCACTCTTCTATTTCTACAGGCTGCAGTTGTCCGCCAAATTTAAATATCATTCTACCACCTTATTTTCCGTCTTTATTGCAGCCCGGTCATATGCCTCCTGATAGAGCATTTCTTGTGAATTACATGGCTGTCCTTCACATTTTATCATAGAATACTTTCCATGGTAATCCTCTGTTCTTGCTTTTTTATTATCGCTGAGCATCAGATCAAAAAGTCCACGGATCCGTTTCTTTATTTTTTCTGAATAAACCGGAGCTGCCACTTCGACACGCTTTACTGTATTTCTTGTCATAAAGTCGGCAGAACCAATATAATATTTCGTTCTTTCTCCACAGCCGAAGATATAGATCCTGGAATGTTCCAGGAATCTTCCGACAATACTGATGATATGAACGTTTTCCGTCTCACCTTTTATCCCCGGAACCATGCAGCAAATTCCTCTTATGATCATGTCTACTCTGACTCCTGCTTTAGATGCCTCAACCAGTTTATCAATGATCCTTTTATCCGTCAGGGAATTCAGTTTCAATCCGATATAAGCGTCTTCTCCCTGCTTTTTATGGCGGATCTCTTCGTCGATCAGAGCAATTACTTTTGACTGCAGACACTTTGGTGCAACCATAAGATGGTCTACTTCCTCAATGATCTCACCTTTTGTCAATGCCTGAAATACTCTGGCAGCCTCCATCCCAATCTGTTCATTTACCGTCATCAGGCAAAGATCCGTATACAGTCTTGCCGTCTTTTCATTATAATTTCCTGTTCCGATCTGCGTGATATATTCAATGCCTTTCTCACTACGCCTCGTGATCAGACAGAGTTTGGAATGTACTTTATAACCTTCCAGCCCGTAAATGATCTGACACCCTGCCTGCTCCAGCATTCTTGACCAGCGGATATTGTTCTCTTCATCAAATCTTGCCCGGAGCTCCACCAGTACAACAACTTCTTTTCCATTTTCAGCTGCTTCGCATAATGCTTCCACTACCTTACTCTGTTTGGCAAGACGGTAGAGCGTCATTTTAATTGAAATCACACTTTCGTCCTCTGCTGCCTCTGTCAGCATCTTAAGAAACGGACGGATCGATTCGTAGGGATAAGACAAGAGCTTATCTTCTTCCCGGATCTGATCCAGTATACTTTCATTTTCCCTGAAATCAGGACTTTTCTGCGGCACACGCTTTTCGTAGAAAAGCTCACTGTTCTTTCTCAGCAGATCCTGGATCTGAAAAATAAATGAAAGATCTAACGGTGCTTCACTCTTGAATACCCGGTCCGGTGTGATCTCCAGATACCGGCATAATGCCTCGATCACCGCCTGATCCATCTCTCTTGACATATCCAGCCGCACCGGTGAAAGTTTCTTTCTCTGCTTCATCAGATCTGCCATAAACTCCCGATAATCCAGATCTTCATCATACAGGGCATCTGCATCAATATCTGCATTTCTCACCACGCGGATCAGAGATTTCCCCTTGACTTTATAACCTTTAAATACTTTTCCGATATAATGGAGGATCAGTTCTTCCAGCAGCATATACCGTCCTTTTCCTCCCGGAAGTTCTATCATCCTTGGCAGCATATTATTACTGCACGGAATAATTCCAATCTTTTCCTTTTTATTTCTCGTTTCAAGTACTACGACTGCGTAGATCTCTTCATTTCTGAGAAAAGGAAACGGCTGTCTTTTTGCAACAATCGTCGGAGAACTCAGCGGCATGATCTCC
>OCPR01001827.1_pt1 | contig 10866 bp, 5 predicted proteins | sample 1538611 | NCBI WGS metagenome assembly OCPR01 (sample SAMN04571711, study PRJEB22368) | human gut metagenome | biome: human gut; material: stool | host: Homo sapiens | place: Luxembourg | collected 2012-09-28
CAACGAAAGCACCGATCGCAAAGATTGCGGACCGTGTATCCGGAGTATTTGTGCCAACGGTTATTACGATTGCAGTGATCACAATGATTGTATGGCTGATCGCAGGACAGAGTATTGGTTTTGCATTATCCAGAGGAATTGCGGTGCTGGTGATCAGCTGTCCGTGTGCGCTCGGACTTGCAACACCGGTAGCAATTATGGTCGGAAATGGAATGGGCGCCAGAAATGGTATTATGTTTAAGACAGCAGTTTCACTGGAAGAGACTGGAAAGATGCAGATTGTTGCGTTGGATAAGACCGGTACGATCACAAGCGGAGAACCGAAAGTGACAGATATCATTCCGGCAGTGGGAGTGACAGAAGATACCTTATTAAAATGTGCATATGCACTGGAGAATAAGAGTGAACATCCACTGGCAAGAGCAATACTTGAAAAGGCAAAAGAGGAAAATGCCGGCATCGAAGAAGTTACCGGATTCCAGGCCCTTCCGGGTAACGGCTTGACAGCCATACTGGATGGTCATACATTATATGGAGGGAATCATACATTTATCAGCAGTAAGGTATCCGTTGATGGAGATATCCAGAAGGAGGCAGAGCAACTTGCCGAAGCAGGAAAAACACCATTATTCTTTGGAAACGAAGACCGTTTATTAGGTGTAATTGCAGTGGCGGATGTTATCAAAGAAGACAGCCCGCAGGCGATCAAAGAATTACAGAACATGGGAATCCATGTAGTCATGCTGACCGGAGATAACGAACGTACTGCAAAAGCCATCGGGCAGCAGGCTGGAGTTGATGAAGTGATTGCAGGCGTACTTCCGGAAGGAAAAGAGCAGGTGATCTGTAAGCTGAAAGAAAAAGGAAAAGTTGCGATGGTCGGAGACGGTATCAACGATGCACCGGCACTTACAAGAGCTGATATGGGTATCGCGATCGGAGCCGGAACGGATGTTGCGATCGATGCGGCAGATGTTGTGCTGATGAAGAGCCGGTTAAGTGATGTGCCGGCAGCAATCCGCATGAGCCGTGCGACACTCCGTAATATTCATGAGAATCTGTTCTGGGCATTCTTCTATAATATTATCGGAATCCCGCTTGCGGCCGGCGTGTGGTATCCGCTGTTCGGATGGAAATTAAATCCGATGTTCGGTGCGGCAGCCATGAGCTTATCAAGCTTCTGTGTAGTATCGAACGCATTGAGACTGAATCTTTTTAAGATGTATGATGCATCCAAAGATAAAAAATTAAAAGCAAAAAAAGAAAAAAAGAGATCCAAGAAGGAGGACAAGACAATGAAAAAAGTAATGCATATTGAAGGAATGATGTGTGGACACTGTGAGGCAACCGTAAAGAAAGCACTGGAAGCACTTCCGCAGGTAGATGAAGCGGTTGTAAGCCATGAGGCAGGAACAGCAGAGCTGACATTAAATGCAGAGATCGCAGATGATGTGCTGAAGAAGACAGTGGAAGACAAGGATTATACGGTGACATCTGTGGAATAACCTATGATTTCTTATATACAGAGTATACTTTTTATTTGAAGCATCCAAAGAACACTGCTATACTTAATTATAAGTATCATAACGAGGAAGGAACGAAAGTTAATGAGAAAGAGTGGAATGTTAATGCCGGTCTCAGCACTTCCGGGGGCATACGGAATCGGGTGCTTTTCAAAAGAGGCATATGAATTTGTAGATATATTAAAAGAAGCAGGACAGAAATTGTGGCAGATCCTGCCGCTTGGACAGACGGGATATGGCGATTCACCGTATCAGTCTTTTTCAACATTTGCGGGAAACCCGTATTTTATCGATCTGGAGACGCTGATCGAGGATGAACTTCTGATGAAAGAAGAGTGTGACCAGGCAGATTTCGGAGAGAATGAAGAAGAAATTGATTATGAAAAAATTTATAATGCAAGATTTAAAGTATTAAAACTTGCATATAAAAGAGCCAAAAAGAACGGATTGATGGAAAGTAAGGCGTACCGTACTTATCTGGAAGAAGAAAAAGTATGGCTTGCGGATTATGCATTGTATATGGCAGTGAAAGATTCGTTCGGTGGGAAAAGCTGGGATCAGTGGGATGAAGACATCAGGCTGCGTAAGCCGGAAGCAATTGCGCTATATCAGGAACGATTAAGTTCAGAGATTGAGTTTTATGAATTTCTGCAGTATCTGTTCGCCGGACAGTGGGCCGGACTGAAAGCATATGCCAATGAACAAGGCATTGAGATTATCGGGGATATCCCGATCTATGTAGCATTTGACAGTGCAGATACCTGGGCGAATCCGAAGCTGTTCCAGTTAGATGAAGAGAATCTGCCGGTTGCAGTGGCAGGATGTCCGCCGGATGCATTCTCGGCAACAGGACAGCTGTGGGGCAATCCATTATATGCATGGGATTATCATAAGAAGACCGGATATGACTGGTGGATGAAACGTGTGGCTCAATGCTTCAAACTTTATGACATCATCCGCATCGATCATTTCCGTGGATTCGACGAATACTATGCAATCCCATACGGAGATAAGACTGCAGAGAACGGGAAATGGATGCCGGGACCGGGTATGGATCTGTTCCGTACGATGAAAGAAAAACTGGGTGATCTTCCGATTATTGCAGAAGATCTGGGATTTCTTACGGATACCGTCAGAAAATTATTGAAAGACAGCGGCTATCCGGGAATGAAAGTCTTGGAATTCGCATTCGTGGCAGGGCAGGACAGCGATTACCTTCCACATAATTATGATAAAAACTGTGTAGTCTATACAGGAACCCACGATAACGATACACTTCAGGGATGGTATCAGACACTTTCCGAAGAAGATAAAGAGATGACAAAGGAATATCTGAATAATCCATACACTCCGGATGAAGAAGTACACTGGGATTTCATAAGTCTGGCAATGAGAAGTGTGGCAGATACGTGCATCATTCCGGTACAGGATTTTCTGGGACTTGGTAATAAGGCAAGAATTAATATGCCATCTACACTCGGCGGCAACTGGATGTGGAGAATGAAAAAAGGCGCATTTACAGATGAACTGATCAAGAAGATCAGAAAAATGACAGAAGTCTGCGCAAGATAAAGATAACAGAAAACAAAAAGAAAACACAATATTCAAACGAAAGGATTCTCTAAGAAGGGAATAGAGACGTTTTGGATATTGTGTTTTTCTTTTTGTTTTGTATATGCCAAAACCTCTGATTTTTCATAAAAGTATAATTTTTGACATAAAATGTATGATTTTTTGTATAACAGATATGATTTTTGGTAAAGAAAAAGTATAAAAAATTATAGAATGAGACTGTAATATGTTAAGATGGTATTAATAAAAGGTATGAGGTGTACTATGGGGTTATTAAAACTGGTGATCGTAGATGATGAGCCGATTCTGCTGGAAGGTCTGGTAAAGACGTATGACTGGAACGGTATGGGATATGAAGTGGTTGGTTTTGCACAGAGCGGAGAGCAGGCGTTAAAGGTAATACGTGAAAAAAAACCACACGTAGTGCTGACAGACATCAGGATGAAACAGATTTCCGGACTTATGGTAATGGAAAAAATCAAGAAAGAGAACCCGGAATGTCAGTTCGTGGTATTAAGTGCATACAGGGAGTTTGAATATGCGAAGCAGGCATGTGACCTGGGGGCATTCGCATATCTTCTGAAGCCGATCGAAGATGAAAAATTACAAGCGACGATGATAGATGTCGGTAAAATCTGTGAAGATCAGATCAGAAATGAGGAGAAGTATGACAGTTGGGAGCGACTTCTGAAAAAGGACGGAGATGGATTTTTGCAGGTTGTCGTGCAAAAATATGTCCAGAACCGGCTGCCGGAAGAAAAAGTAGATGAAGTATTCCATACGCTGCAGGATGTCATGAAGGAAGGAGACCGGTTTATTACAGTATATGCAGATCTTGATCTGGCCTATAAGATTACCAATGAACTGGAATATGAAGCTTCGAGATTTTCCATGGTCAGAATGATTGAAGAAAAGATCGCAGAGAGATTCACATACTGGCAATTCGAGAGTGAAGAAGGACATCGTACATTTATTATAAAGACGCAGGAGAACACAGCGGTACATGAATTGAAAGAACTGCTGGAAGAGGTAAAAAAAGAAGAGAACAGCCCGGTTATTGCAGCAATATCCAAACCATATAAAGGAATCCGCGGAATCAGAAGAAGTTTCGAAGAAGCGCAGAGATTGTTCGCTGTTACAAATGCATCCGGAGCGGGAGTATTTACAATCCCGGAGACTGTTGAAGAAAAAGAGGATAGTTCATATCCGGCGGAGGCAGAGATGATGGTGGTCAACAGCGTGCGGAAGAACGATGCCGCACAGTTAAAGCAGGCATTTGTACATTTTATTTATCAGCTGCCACACAGAGAAGAACTGCAATGCCAGTATATGCACAAGATCATGGTAAAGACAGAATTCATGTTAAAAGACAGTTACGGGATGGATGAATCACTGAATCAGCAATTTGAAAATTATTATTCGAATATGAGGAACTTAAAGGCAGCGAAAGCGGTGGATGTCTGTTACAAGATTCTGGGAACGGCTATTGAAAAAAGACTGGAAAATGCAGAGAAGAAAGAGAATAAGGGATCGAAAGAATACATTGCAGCGGCTGTGGCATATATAGATGAACATCTGGATAATGAAGATCTTTCGATTGTATCAGTGGCGACACATGTATATCTGAATCCGGTATATTTTGGACGGGTATTCAAGAATACCTTTCATATGACATTCAAACAATATCTGCTGCAGCGCAGAATGGAGCTGGCAAAGAGACTGCTGGAAGACGGAAGAACCAGCATCGGTAATATCTGCGAGCAGGTCGGAATCAGTAATCCATCCTATTTTTCACATTTGTTTAAAGAATATACAGGACAGCTTCCGAGAGATTACAAAAGGGAATATGAGGTATGAAAAAAAGTAAAATATCAGGAATTCAGAAAAAGTATCTGAAGTATATGTGTACGCTTCTGATACTGGCACTAGTTCTTTCGAGCATCTGTGTATGGACTTATGTCAGACGGAATATGACAGATGTGATTGTGGATAAGTATGAATTCATGAATGAGAAGATGGGGATAGCCCTGGATAATCTGTACCGGAAGACGGATGCCGTGACAGCAGAGATTATCCTGGAAAATGATGTGCAGAAGAGTCTGAAGAATAAAGAACTGCAGGAACTAGAGAAGAATGCACTGAGCAAATATTTTGCATATATAGATCTGAATCATGTCGCTGATTACTGCTACATTGATAATAAAAGAAATGTTTACGCAAAATCCTATTCCCAGATTGGTTATTCGGATTTTCAAAGCAGTGGCCTGCGTGAGAAAATGGGGGATGAGTATGCGAAGACGCAGTGGATCTGGACCAGGGATTACCTGTTTGGTACGGGGGACGAGGCATTGTTTATCGGAAGATATGTGAACAGTATGGATTATGCACATGAGCCTGGAATCGTGTATCTGAAGATGAATCATCAGTTTCTGGAAAATGTGATGGATAAAGATAAGAAGATTGCAAAAGATGTTGCAGTGGGGATCATAAGCCCGGAAGGAAAGACTTGCATCCGGCAGGATCCGGAAGATTTCAGTATCGGAAAAAAGACAATGAAGAAGATTACGGAACTGACCAGAACGAAAAAATCCGGCGTGATCGTGCAGGGAAAAAAGATAGAAGGCGGGATTTTACAGGCATACCGGCAGGAAGAGACCGGGATGGTAATCTTTACACTGGTGCCGGATGCAATATTGAATCAGGGACTGACGCAGATATTGATCGTATTACTCACTATCTATGCGGTAATCGCGGTGCTGGCGTTTGTATTAAGTCTTTATGCATCACAGACATTTACCCGACCGATCAGACAGATCAGTGATGCCATGACAAGTTTTGATGGAAATGATTTTACACATATCATTCAGATCCATACGGACACGGAACTGGATAAGATCGGGCATGCCTATAATGAGATGTTGAAGAATATCGAAGAGTTCCAGAACGAGATCAAGAATCAGCAGAAAGAACTAAGAATCAGTGAGATGAATACGCTGATCAGCCAGATCAATCCGCATTTTCTCTATAATACGCTGGATACCATCTATATGCTGGCGCGGATCAACGGCGAAGAGAAGACGATGAAGATGATACAGGCACTGTCAAAGTATCTGCGTCTGTCACTGAGCAAAGGCCGTGAGATCGTGACAGTAGAAGATGAGCTGGAAAATGTAAAAAGCTATATGGAGATCCAGCAGATCCGCAATGAGAATCTGTTTCGTTATGAGATCGAATGTGCAGAAGAGCTGAAAACAAGGTGGATATTAAAGCTGATCTTACAGCCAATTGTGGAAAATGCAGTCAAATATGGATTTTGTGATATCTTCGAAGGCGGTCTGATAAGGATCAGTGTCACTGAACAGGCCGGACAGCTTACATTCAGTGTCTATAATAACGGAACTCCGATGGAAGAGCAGATGGCGGAGAAGTTAAACGGACTGTCGGAGATACCGGTGTCAAAAATGAAAGAATGTTTTGAAGACAAAAAACATGGTTACGGTGTGATAAATATTATTACACGACTGCGGTTAAAGTATGGGGAGGATGTGAGATTTTTCTATGAATCTGATACAAATGGAACCGTCTGTGTTATCCAGATCCCGGATGACGGGAAAGAAAACAGTGAACAGTAGACGGATTATGGCAGCAGTGATGGTGCTCGTCATGCTGACAGCACTGACCGGCTGTGCGGGAAAAGAGAATACACAGACCAGAAAAAAGAATAAAGTAGTAGAGATTCCAATGATCCTTACCGTAGATTCCAGTACCGGTAATAAGAATGAAGAGGAAGTGGTGGAGCGGTTCAACAGGGCATACAAAGGGAAGTATCATATAGACGTGGACTGGGTGATGGAGACGGAGGAAGAATACCGGAAGAATCTGAAACGTATGAATGTGACAGATGAATTACCGGCAATTATCACTGATCTGCGGATGCTTCCGTCTTTCTATCAGATGATGATCAAGAAAGGCAGGATTGAGGACCTGACACCGTACATTAACGAAGATCAGGAATGGAAAGATATGATCGAACCGTCAGTAATGGAATCGGTCCGGGAAGAGGATGGAAAGATTTATCTGGGCCCGATCAGTACGGCGGCATTCGCCTGTTCAGGGGTTTTCTGGAACCGGGAGTTATTTGAACAGGCAGGAATCAGCAGATTCCCTGAGACATGGGAAGAATTCTGGAAATGCTGTGAGAAACTGAAAGCAGCAGGGATCACGCCGCTTGCCCTGCATACGGAAGGAACTGCGTGGGCTGCAATGCTGCTTGCAACAGCAGAAGTAGCAGGAAGTGAAGAAGGTGCGGCATTCATGAAGCAATTATACCCGGATACCTATCAGAATGAGCCGGGCCTGGAGATAGCCGGTACATTGAAAAAATTATTCCAATATACGACACAGGATGCATTGCATAATGATTTTGATGTAGCTCATGATAATTTCGTGGCAGGAAATGCAGCGATGATACCTAATGGTTACTGGATGATTGATCAGATTCCGGATGCAATGCAGAAAAAAGTATGTTTTTCTACATTTCCTGAAAATAAACTGATAGGATCACCGGAGACATTCGGCTGGGCAGTTGTATCAACTTACAGTGATAAAGTGAAAAAAGGAGCAGTTGAGTTCCTCAAATTCAGAACGAAACTGAATAAAGAACAGAAAGAAGAGCTGCTGAACAGCAGGACAAGACAGGAAGGAACGCTGTTGGACGATTATCTGAAGGCTTATACGGGAAATCCGCAGATTGTACCGAATTATCAGGTGAAGTGGAATTCACTGCTGCAGGAGGATGTACTGGGAGAATGTCTGGCGGAACTGGCCCAGGGAAAGATAACGGAGCAGGAATTCACGCAGGCAGAAGACGAAAGCATCCGGCAGTTTGAAGAAGAACAATAGATATGTTTTTTTATATATCAGGTTGTTTTATTGATACAGGGTTTGAGCGCATTTCTGTTAATATAATGACAACAAGAGAAACGAAGGTTTCAAAAAAGAAAGGCGAGGGAATTGAATTATGAAAATGCGTAAAGTTGTATCAGCAATGCTGGTAGCAGCCATGGCAACAGGAATGGTTGCAGGATGCGGAAGTTCTTCTGACAGCAAGTCAGACAAGAAAGACGCAAAAGGAAAAGTATACTACTTAAACTTCAAACCAGAACAGGATGAGCAGTGGCAGGATCTGGCAAAAGAGTATACAAAAGAAACAGGAGTGGATGTAACAGTACTTACAGCAGCATCCGGAGAATATGAAAAGACATTAAAATCTGAGATGGCTAAGAGCAATGCTCCGACACTGTTCCAGGTAAACGGACCGGTTGGACTTGCAAGCTGGAAAGATTACTGCTACGATCTGAAAGATTCTGATGTTGCAAAACAGCTGACAAGTGATGATTTCGCACTGATGGACGGCGACAAGATGTCAGGAATCGCATACGTAGTAGAAAGCTACGGAATCATTTACAACAAAGAACTGTTAAAGAAAGCAGGATACTCAGCTGATGATATCACTAACTTTGACAGCTTCAAGAAAGTTGTAGAAGATATCACAGCAAATAAGGACAAACTTGGATTCTCAGCATTTACATCTGCTGGTATGGACGGATCATCTGACTGGAGATTCAAAACTCATCTGGCAAACCTTCCAATCTACTATGAATACAAAGATGAAGGAATCAATAACACAGATGCGATCAAAGGAACATACCTTGATAACTACCGTCAGATCTGGGATCTCTACATCAACAATGCTACCTGCAAACCAACAGAACTTTCTACAAAGACAGCTGACGATGCAACAGCAGATTTCGTAACAGGTGATGCAGTATTCTACCAGAATGGTACATGGGAATATAACAACATCAAAGACGTCGGAGATGACAATCTTGGAATCCTTCCAATCTACATCGGTGTAGAAGGCGAAGAAGATCAGGGAATCTGTACAGGTACAGAGAACTACTGGTGTGTAAACTCCAAAGCATCTGAAGACGACATTCAGGCAACACTTGATTTCATGAACTGGTGTGTAACATCTGATGATGGTGTAAAGGCAATGTGCAAAGACATGGGATTCACAATTCCATTTAAGAAGAACATGAAATCAGACAACGTACTTGTTAACGAAGCAAACAAATATACAGAAGACGGAAAGACTCCTGTATCTTGGAACTTCTCAACAATGCCATCAGAAGAGTGGAAGAACGGAGTAGGTTCTGCACTGACAAGTTATGCAGCAGATCAGACAGATGCAAACTGGGCAAAAGTTACAACAGCATTCGTTGACGGATGGGCAAAAGAAGCTGCAGCAGCAAAATAAAAATAAAAATGTAACAATCAAAATAGTTATATGAAGTGAGTAGTGGCGGGCGGTTGCAAGAAACACCCGCCGCTTTTACGAAAAAGTGCAGGGAAATGAAGCGGAGATTCTCTGCATGGGAGGAGGAATTTATTATGGAAAAATCCATCAAACGTTATATGCCGATTTTCGTGCTTCCAACGTTTTTTGCATTTATTCTTGGCTTTATCGTTCCTTTTATTATGGGAATCTGGCTTTCATTTTGTAAATTTACAACCGTAACAGACGCGAAATTCGTAGGATTTTCAAATTACATAGAAGCACTGAAAGATACGGCATTCCGTCATTCATTCTGGTATACCGTACTGTTCGCGATTGCATCTCTTCTGATCATTAACATCATAGCATTTGCACTTGCAATGGCACTGACAAAAGAAATGCACGGAACAAATGTCTTCCGTACGATCTTCTTCATGCCGAACCTGATCGGTGGTATCGTACTTGGATATATCTGGCAGCTGATCTTTAACGGAGTCCTTTCCAGATATGGTACCGCACTTGCTTTGAATGAGTGGTATGGCTTCTGGGGGCTGATCATTCTGGTCAGCTGGCAGCAGATTGGTTATATGATGATCATCTATATCGCTGGTCTTCAGTCTATTCCTGGTGATGTCATTGAAGCAGCAGAGATTGACGGAGCAAATAAGATCCAGACATTATTCAAGGTAACAATCCCGATGATGATGCCATCGATTACGATCTGTATGTTCCTGTCAATTACAAACGGATTCAAGTTATTCGATCAGAACCTGTCCCTGACAGCCGGTGAACCGTCTAAGATGTCTGAGATGATGGCGTTAAACATCTTCAATACGTTCTACGGACGTACCGGATGGGAAGGAGTCGGACAGGCGAAGGCAGTCATCTTCTTTGCAATCGTAGTTGTGATCGGTATGATCCAGTTACGTGCAACACGTTCTAAGGAGGTACAGCAGTAATGAAGAAAAAGACAAGTAAATTAAGCTGGTTTGGAACAGGTGCATTTGCGATCATCGGCGTTGTATATATCATGCCGATCCTGATCGTGCTGATCAACTCATTTAAAAATAAAGTATTTATCAACAAAGAACCATTCAAACTCCCGACAAAGCAGACATGGGTAGGAATCGATAACTTCCTGTCCGCAATTGACAAATATGAACTGCTGGGTGCAGTCGGCTGGACTGTATTTATCACAGTTGGTTCCGTACTTGTGATCCTTGTATGTACTTCTATGTGTGCATGGTATATTACAAGAGTAAACAGTAAGTTTACAAAACTGTTATATTTACTCTGCGTATTTTCCATGGTTGTTCCGTTCCAGATGGTTATGTTCACCTTATCGCTGGTAGCTGACCGTACAGGGCTTCGTACACCTTGGGGAATCATCATCATTTATCTCGGATTTGGTGCAGGTCTGGCAGTATTCATGTT
>OCPR01001836.1_pt1 | contig 10806 bp, 11 predicted proteins | sample 1538611 | NCBI WGS metagenome assembly OCPR01 (sample SAMN04571711, study PRJEB22368) | human gut metagenome | biome: human gut; material: stool | host: Homo sapiens | place: Luxembourg | collected 2012-09-28
ACTATTCACTACCGGTTATCTCACAAAGTGTGGAATGGAAAATGGAAGAAATATCCGTCTGGCAATCCCGAACAGAGAAATCAGAGACATATTCACTACACAGATCATGACATGGTTTAAAGAAAATGTTGAAAAAGATGGAAAGACACTGAAAGACTTCTGTCTGGCGTTGGAAGAAGGAAGATCAGAAGAAGTAGAAAGAATCTTAAGCATTTATCTAAAGAAAACCATCAGTATCAGAGATACCTTTGTTCAGAAAAAAATGAAAGAGAACTTCTATCATGGAATTCTGATTGGAATATTAGGTCTTAAAGAACATTGGGGAATCAGTTCCAATCGCGAAAGTGGAGATGGATACAGCGATATCATAATAGAAACGCAAGATATGGAAAAAGGAATTATTATAGAAACCAAATATGCAGAAGACGGTGATCTGCAAAAAGCATGTGAAAAAGCACTGGCGCAGATTGAAGATAATCATTATGAAGAAGAACTGAAAGATGAAGGAATTGAAGATATCCTAAAATATGGAATCGCATTTTATAAAAAACGATGCAAAGTAATAATAAAAAGTGATACAAAGTAATAAACACACGGAGGATAATCAAATGAACAAAATAGCATTCATCGGCGTAGGCATCATGGGAAAATCCATGGTCCGCAATCTTATGAAAGCAGGATTTGAATTGCATATCTATGCAAGAACTAGATCCAAAGTAGAGGACGTGATCGGCGAAGGAGCCATCTTCCACAACACGATCGCAGACTGCGTAAAGAACTGCGAAGCCGTCATCACCATCGTAGGCTTCCCGACAGACGTAGAAGAAGTATACTTTGATGCAGGTAACATTCTGGATAGTGCCAGAGAAGGCGCATATCTCATCGACATGACAACCACAAGTCCGTTGCTGGATCAGAAGATCGCAGAAGAAGGAACAAAGAGAGGATTCCATGTACTGGATGCACCTGTAACAGGTGGTGACACTGGCGCAAAAGCAGGAACACTGTCTATTTTAGCGGGTGGTACTAAAAAGGACTACGAAGCATGCATGCCGTTATTCCAGGCAATGGGAACCAATATCAACTATCAGGGTGGCAATGGATGCGGACAGCACGCCAAACTTGCAAATCAGATCATGATCGCAGGAACACTGTCCGGTGTATGCGAAGCACTGACATATGCAAAAGCAAAAGGACTGGATCTTCAGACGGTACTGGATTCCGTATCGACCGGGGCGGCAGGAAGTAAACAGCTGGATGCATTCGGACCAAAGATCCTGGCAGGCGATTATGCACCGGGATTCTTCATGAAGCATTTCATCAAAGATATGAAGCTTGCACTGACGGAAGCCAATATGAGTGATCTGAACCTGGATGTATTAAGTCAGGTACTGGCAAATTATGAACTCCTTCAGGCAGAAGGATATGGAGACCTGGGAACACAGGCTCTGATTAAATACTATGAAGAAGAACTGGGTTAATTCAGAAAAATAAATTGGTTATTCTGAACTAACACAGTTTTCAAAAAGACAGATTGTGTCTAATTAAGTAACAAAAAGCGCACAAAATGCAAAAAAATGTAGATATCTGGTTGAAGCTAACTTTAAGATATGCTAAGATTATACGTGTTTATGAATAGGTGAGGGTTAATATGATATTGCATAACATGTATAACTGTACATTAGACGTAGAAAATACCCTTCCTTCTAGTAATGGTAATGGAACCATAGGAAGGGTATTTTTGTGCTGTAAACAGTTATGTAGATATAACAGCCGATTATAATAAATGCAGCAAAGAGTAAGAATATAAAGGAGCAGTATCGAATGATAGACTACTTTATTGATATGCACAGCCATATTCTGCCCGCAGTTGATGACGGGGCACAGAGTGCTGAAGAAACGAAAAAAATGCTGGAAATTGCATATGCAGAAGGCATCCGTTGTATCATTGCCACACCGCATCATCATCCGCACCGAGGAAGAGCACCGGTAGAAAAATTGAGAGAGCGGGCGAAGCTCACAAGGGCAATGGCCCATGAAATAGATGAAAGATTCCGCATCTATCTCGGAACGGAGATCTATTTCGGACAGGACGTGGCTGAAAAGCTGAAAGAAGGAAGAATCCTGTCTATGAACCGGAGAGAATTCGTCCTGGTGGAGTTCCCGACAACGCAGACCTTTCCTTATATGAAGCAGGGACTTCAACAGCTGCAGTTCGCAGGCTACGAAGTGATCCTGGCACACGTGGAACGCTATCGATGCATTGTGGAAGACGCAGACCTTGCCGCAGAACTTTATGATATGGGTGTGAATCTGCAGGTGAATGCAGACAGCATCATCGGAGGTTCCGGACGGAAGATCAAGAAGTTCATCGAAGAACTGATGAACCGCGATATCGTATTCTGTGTGGGAACCGATGCACATGATACAAAGCGGAGACCGCCAAAGATGAAAAAAGCGGCCGCATATGTAGAAAAGAAATATGGAGAAGATTACACAAGGAGGATATTCTACAGCAACGCAAAAGAGATGCTGAAGAAGAAAGATTAAGATGAATCAGGAAAATTTTGAAAAAATGAATCCAAGAATCATGGAAGAAGATGAACTGACGATCGACCTGGGTGAACTGTTCCGGGTATTGCTGTCAAAGCTACATATTATTATACTGTCAGTCATTCTGATGGCACTGGTGGCATTTGTGGGAACAAAGCTTCTGGTTACACCGATGTATACCTCTGTCACGAAGATGTACGTACTGGCAAAAGATGAGAACAGCAATTCCTCTACTTCTAATTACAACGAATTAACAGCAGGAAGCATGCTGACCAAAGACTACATGGAACTGGTAAAGAGCCGTCCGGTGCTGGAGAAGACCATCTCTGTACTGAACCTTAAGATGCAGCCATCCGAGCTCGCAGGTATGATCTCTGTATCCTCACCGACAGATACCCGTATCATGACTGTAAGTGTAGAAAGCGAGAATCCAAAACAGGCAAAAGAGATTGCAGATGCAGTGAGAGAGGCAGTCAGCGTACAGATCCAAGAAATCATGAGTGTTGACTCTGTTAATACCGTAGAAGAAGGAAATCTTCCGACTGCACCGTCTTCACCGAATACGATGAAGAACATGATGCTTGGCGGAATCCTCGGATTCGTGATCGCAGCCGGTATCATTACACTGATCTATCTGTTAGACGATACGATCAAGACACCGCAAGATGTAGAGAACTACCTTGGATTAAATGTACTGACTTCCATTCCAATCCAGTCAGGTGCAGCAAAATCTAAAAAAGCCAAACATCAGAGAGAATCCAGAAAAGCAGTTCAGAAGAGGAGATAAGGAACATGGCAGACGTAATTTTAAATAATCTAAAAGAAATTAATGATTACCGCAGTAACGAATCCTACAAGACACTGCGAACCAATATTGAATTTTCCGGATCGGACAAAAAAGTGATTGTATTCACAAGCTGTACACCGAACGAAGGAAAGAGTACCGTATCATTACAGTTAGCAGCATCACTTGCCGAGGCGGGAAAGAGAGTACTGTTCCTGGATGCCGACCTTCGTAAATCAGTACTGATGGGAAGGCATCGCGTTACGGGAGAAGTAAAAGGATTGTCACATTTCCTGTCCGGACAGGCAGAGATCAAAGACATCATCTTAAAGACACAGGAGCCGAATCTGTATGTGGCATTTGCCGGAGTTGTGCCACCGAACCCGTCCGAGCTCCTCGGAAACAGAAGATTCGAAGCACTGTTAAATGGTGCCAGACAGGCATATGATTACATCATCATCGATGCCCCGCCGCTTGGAAGCGTTATCGATGCTGCTGTTATCGCAAAGAACTGTGATGCATCCGTTCTGGTCGTAGCATCCAGAGAAATCAGTTATAAATATGCACGTGTCGTGAAAGAACAGCTGGAACTTGCAGGATGCCCGATTCTCGGAGTTGTACTGAATAAGGTAGACCTGAAACAGAATAAGTACTACGGAAATAAATACTACAGAAAATATTACGGCAGTTATTACGGAGAATACAAAAAAGAAAACTAGAGGGTGAACGTTATGAAACAGTGGTTCCTTACAGGAGTGCTGGGAGCCGGATGCATAGCAGTTGCGGCAGTAGGATTTCTCGTGACGTTGGGAAAAGATCATACTGCACCGGTGATCACAATAGAAAAAACACAGAAGATACATTACACAGAAGGCGAAGCTTACGATAAGCTCTTAAAAGGTGTCAAAGCGGATGACAACCGTGACGGAGATCTGTCTGACCAGGTCTTTGTAGATAAGATTATTCCGGTCAGCAAGAAGAAAGCGGTCGTCTATTACGGCGTGATGGATCATGCCAACAATGTAGGCACGGCAAAACGCACGGTATCCTATACGGCGGCAAATGCAGATGCGGAGGAAAATGTAGCAGCAGATGAGAATACTGCACCGGATACCGATGAAGCTGCACAGGAGAATACAGACGACAAGAAGACAGATGCAGAAGAACAGACAGATACAGAAAAGACTGCACAGGATGATTCTCTGCAGGCAGATGGAGAGAAGCCGGTGATCACAATTGCGGAACAGACCAAAACCATTGCAAGAGGTACTGCATTCAATCCGCTCAGCGAAGTGACGGAGGCAGTTGACGACAAAGACGACAGAGATACCCTGTTCAAGAGTCTTCACATCGACGGAGAATATAATGTAAACAAAGCAGGTACATACATTCTGCAGTATTATGTACAGGACAGTGACGGCAACACTTCCGATCCGATCGAATTCACACTGACAGTACAGTAGAAAAAGGAATGAGAAGATGAGTTTAAAACAGTCCATGACAGGAAAGAAGAATATAGCAGGAAAGCTTATCACACTGATCCAGCTTGCAGTATCGGTTATCTGTATCGTACTGATCTGGAACAGTGGACTGGCACCGACAAAATATCTGGTGCCGCTGATCATTGTATTACTGATCCTATTTGTGATCACACATGCATTACAATATCTAAAAAATAATATTTCCAGATATCTGGGACAGATCATCAGCCTTCTGATGACGATCATTCTGGCAGTCGGAAGCGTTGCACTTCTGAAAACAGATGATGTACTGAAAGCAGTCGGCGGAGCAACCTATAAGACGGATAACATGGTCGTAGTCGTGAAAAAAGATGACAAAGTGGACAACATCATGGATGCCGGGAATTACCGTTTCGGTTATCAGACCGTTGTAGATCAGAAAAACACCAAGAAAATGGTCAAAGATGTAGAAAAAGTCATCGGAAGAGATCTGAAAGCAGAGACATACGAATCCCTGACCGATGAAGCAAATGGCCTTCTGAACGGAAATATCGATGCGGCAATCTTCAATGAAGGCTACATGAGCATGATCGATGATTCGGTAGAAGGATTTTCTGATCAGGTGAAGATCCTGTACCAGTACGGAATCAAGACTGAGATCAAAGAAGAAAAACAGGCAAGCGTAGACGAGCCATTCAACGTATTCATCAGTGGCATCGATGTCGCAGGACCGATCACAACGAACAGCCGAAGTGATGTGAATATCATTATGACGGTCAATCCACAGACAAGAAAAATCCTGTTATCGACAACACCCAGAGATTATTATGTAACCATTCCGGATATATCCGGCGAGTCGAGAGATAAACTGACACATGCAGGAATCTACGGGGTAGATAGATCCATGGCAACACTGGAAAATCTGTATGGTATCAATATTGATTATTATGTGAGAATGAACTTTACTTCCCTTGTGAAGATCGTGGATGCGCTTGGCGGGGTGGATGTGAATTCGGATTATGAATTTACGACATTACATAAGAAATATAAGATCGAAAAGGGAATGAATCATCTGGATGGTGATAAAGCACTTGCTTTTGCACGTGAGAGATATAGCTTTGAAGATGGAGACAACCAGCGTGGAAAAGACCAGGAAATTGTATTGACAGCAATTATTAAGAAAGCATGTTCGCCTGCAATTTTAAAAAATGCCAATGAACTGCTTGCAGGAGTCAGTGATACTTTCCAGACCAATATGACCAGTGATGAAATCTCCAAATTTATTAATAATCAGATCGCAGATCCGACAGAGTGGAGTATAGAATCACAGGCAGTCAGCGGAACAGGAGATACACAGGCCTGCTTCTCATCCGGAAGCCAGCTGCTGTATGTGATGTGGCCAGATGAAACGGCGGTACAGAATGCGGCGAAGAAGATAAAAGCTGTAGAGAAGAAGTAAAAGTGATCAAGAGTTATAAAAGAAGAAAAGTGAGAGGGTTATGTACAGGAAAGATAATGATAATTGGTTAAAACATGCAGATTTTATTATACTGGATATGATATGCCTGCAGGCGGCGTTCGTGCTGGCATATGCAATCAGCGGATATGGATTCAATCCGTACGCACAGTTGTTATACCGAAGTATGGCAGTCTTTATTGAATTCACGGATGTCATTGTTCTTATCGTGGCAGGCACGCTTCGGGGCGTGCTGAAGCGGGGGCATTACATAGAGTTCAAGATTACTGTGAAACACTGCATTGTAGTAGGTGTAATATCTATCCTGTTCCTGTTCCTTCTTCAAAAAGGACAGGAATATTCCAGACTCGCAATGATTTTATTATTTGTTCTGTATATAGGAATTACATATGTTGTCCGTCAACTCCGGAAAAGAAAATTGAAGAGTAAAATGGAAGAGGGAAGTGAAAGAGCACTCCTGATCGTGGCAACATCGGATATTGCAGAGCAGGTAGTGCGGAATATCAAAGCCAATAACTATGCGAGATATGTCATTGCCAGAGTAGTAATCATTGATTGTGACTGGGTGGGCAGTGTAGTAGGCGGCGTAGATGTTGTGGCAGATGCAGAATCTGCACCGATGTATGTCTGCAGAGAATGGATAGATGAAGTGCTGATTGTTACGTCAGGAACGGTTCCTTATCCAAAAGAAATGATCGAGCAATTTACAGAGACGGGTGTTACGGTACACTTAAGTCTTGCAAAAGTTTCCAATGTACCTGGAAAGAAACAGTTCGTAGAAAAGATTGGCAATTATACAGTTCTTACAACGAGTATGAATTATGCCTCCAGTAAACAGTTGATTGCCAAACGAATGATGGATATTGCCGCGGGACTTGCGGGGTGCATCCTTACCGGAATCATATTTATCTTTGTAGCACCGGCTATTTACATATCGTCGCCGGGACCAATCTTCTTCTCACAAGAGAGAGTGGGAAAATGGAAAGAAATTCAAAATGTATAAATTCCGCAGTATGTATATGGATGCAGAAGCCAGAAAAGCAGAACTTATGAAAGACAATAAACTCGGGGACGGCAAGATGTTCAAGCTGGACTTTGATCCACGAGTGATCGGAAATAAAGTGCTTCCGGATGGTACGAAGAAAACCGGGGTCGGGGACTTCATCCGACGGACAAGTCTGGATGAATTTCCACAGTTCTTCAATGTACTAAAAGGAGATATGTCCATCGTAGGAACAAGACCACCGCTAATTTCGGAAACGAATCTGTATGAGTTACATCACCGAGCGCGACTTGCAATCAAGCCTGGTATTACCGGAATGTGGCAGGTGAGCGGAAGAAGTGATATTACAGATTTCGAGGAAGTTGTGAGACTGGATAGAGAATACATTAACAACTGGAATATTGGATTGGATATAAAGATCCTGCTTAAGACAGTGTTGGTTGTATTTAGGAAAGATGGTTCAATGTAAATCCTTTTGCAGCTTGATTTTATAGAGAAAATAAGCTGCAAAAAGGATAACTATAGATATGATATAAATATAAAGATTACATTTAAAAGAGGAAGTTATGAATAAAAGGAAAAATAATAATTGGATCATGCAGTGTCAAAAACACAAAAAGTTGTGCTGAGTGCATTTGGAATTAGCGCAGAGCAGGTTAAATATAAAGCGAATTACATTAGTGGAAATTTAAGAGGAAAATAAAAATGGCAAGGAATTCCCTACCTTGACTCTGGTAGGGATAAGCCTTATTATGATAGATAAGTTATAAATATAGGTGAACTTGAGTTGATTTTCTTTTTCAAATTTTTCATCCAAAGGAAAGAACAGAGCCGTAGAAACCTGCGATAGAGGTAGGCTTCTGGTTGCTCTGTTTTGACCCAATCAAATGAGCATGAAAATAGAAAAGGGGGAGGTTGACTTGAGAATGTGGTGGTCTGTTGCATAACAACTACTATGGGCTTTTTGTCGTATCATGATTAGAATTTTGGGATTGACTCGTACTCGGAAATTATTTTGAGCAGGGGTTTATTTCAAAATTGAATATAAATTTAAAGTAGAGGTATATAGGTATGAGTGGTATTGATTTAAAAAACAAGACAGTTCTGTTGACCGGCGTTGCAGGCTTCATCGGTGCAAATCTGGCAAAGCGCCTTTTTGCGGATGTAGACGGGGTGAAGATTGTCGGCATCGACAACATGAATGATTACTATGATGTGAGATTAAAAGAAGCAAGACTGGAGGAATTATCAACACAGTCAAATTTTACGTTCATAAGAGGTTCGATTGCAGATAAGGCTTTGATTGAAAAAGCCTTTGCAGAGTATAAGCCGGATGTGGTTGTCAATCTGGCAGCACAGGCAGGTGTGCGTTATTCCATTACAAACCCGGATGCGTATGTAGAATCCAATCTAATCGGTTTCTATAACATTCTGGAAGCTTGTCGTCATTCTTATGATGATGGAGTAAAGGGAGTAGAACACCTCGTATACGCTTCCAGTTCATCTGTATATGGCTCCAACAAGAAAGTACCTTACAGCACCGACGATAAGGTAGACAATCCGGTTTCTCTTTATGCAGCAACTAAGAAAAGCAACGAACTGATGGCTCATGCGTATAGCAAACTTTATAACATTCCATCTACAGGACTTCGCTTCTTTACCGTTTACGGTCCTGCGGGACGTCCGGACATGGCTTACTTCGGCTTCACAAACAAATTGCGTGAACAAATAAGTTAAGAAACAATGAAACAATCAAGATTTTCAATTATGGTAACTGTAAACGAGACTTCACTTTCATAGATGACATCGTAGAAGGCGTTATCCGTGTGATGCAGAAAGCGCCGGATAAACGGAACGGTGAGGATGGACTGCCGTTGCCGCCGTATAAGGTTTACAACATCGGTAATAACCAGCCGGAGAATCTGCTGGACTTCGTTACCATTCTGCAGGAAGAACTGATTCGGGCAGGTGTGCTTCCGGAAGATTATGACTTTGAAGCACACAAGGAACTGGTTGCGATGCAGCCGGGTGATGTACCAGTTACTTACGCAGACACCAGCGCTTTGGAGCGTGACTTTGGATTCAAGCCAAGTACCAGCTTACGGGAAGGACTTCGGAGGTTCGCTGAGTGGTACAAGGCTTACTATATGTAATCATATCTGTGTAATATTGAGGAGGAAAAAAGATGAGTGGATATAAAATTGTGGTATCGGGTTTGGGCTATGTAGGGGCTTCAATTTCCGTACTTTTAAGTCAACATAATCATGTAACTGCGGTAGATATTTTAGAGGAAAAAGTCAATCTGATCAATTCCAGAAAATCGCCTATTCAGGATGAATATATTGAGAAATATCTGGCAGAAAAGGAACTTGACCTGACCGCTACGCTTGATGCGAAAGCGGCATATTCTGACGCTGACTTTGTAGTAATTGCAGCGCCGACTAACTATGACAGCAAGAAAAATTTCTTTGATACTTCCGCTGTTGAATCCGTAATCAAACTGGTTATGGAATGCAATCCGAACGCTATCATGGTTATTAAATCTACGATTCCGGTTGGATATACAGCATCCATCCGTGAAAAATTCGGAACTAAGAATATCATTTTCAGCCCAGAGTTTCTGCGTGAATCCAAGGCTCTGTATGATAACCTTTATCCGTCCAGAATCATCGTTAGTACGGATATGGAAGATGAGCGTTTGGTGGAAGCTGCTCGTACTTTTGCAGGACTTCTGCAGGAAGGCGCTATCAAAGAGAACATTGATACCTTGTTCATGGGCTTTACCGAAGCGGAAGCAGTTAAACTGTTTGCCAATACATATCTTGCGCTTCGTGTGTCATATTTTAACGAATTAGATACCTATGCGGAAATGAAAGGCCTGAATACCCAGCAGATCATCAATGGTGTTTGCCTTGATCCTCGTATTGGTACTCATTACAATAACCCATCTTTCGGCTACGGAGGCTATTGTCTGCCGAAGGATACGAAGCAGCTTCTCGCTAACTATGCGGATGTGCCGGAAAACTTAATTGAAGCTATCGTAGAAAGCAACAGAACGAGAAAAGACTTTATTGCTGATCGTGTTCTGGAAATCGCTGGTACATACGGAAATTCTGATTCTTATGATGCAAACCGTGAACATGATGTGGTTGTCGGCGTATATAGATTGACGATGAAGAGCAATTCCGATAACTTCCGCCAGAGTTCAATTCAGGGTGTTATGAAGCGTATCAAAGCCAAGGGAGCGACGGTGGTGGTTTACGAGCCGACTTTAAAAGACGGAGAAACCTTCTTCGGAAGTAAGGTTGTCAATGACTTATCGAAGTTCAAAGAAATGAGCCAGGCAATCATTGCAAACCGTTATGACAGTTGCCTTGATGATGTGAAAGATAAGGTTTACACCAGAGATATTTTTAAGAGGGATTAAGGAATGAAGAGAAATGAGACTGTTGACTGTTTAAAGGGATATGCCTGTTTCCTTGTTCTATTTGGACATGTGATATTAGGCATAGTGGAGTGGTAATTACAA
>OCPR01001840.1_pt1 | contig 10776 bp, 7 predicted proteins | sample 1538611 | NCBI WGS metagenome assembly OCPR01 (sample SAMN04571711, study PRJEB22368) | human gut metagenome | biome: human gut; material: stool | host: Homo sapiens | place: Luxembourg | collected 2012-09-28
TGCAGATAATAAGGCCGGAATCGCAGAAATTATGACCGCACTTTCTGTCTTGCAACGGGAAAATATATCACATTGCAATATTCGGGTTGCATTTACGCCTGATGAAGAAATTGGACATGGTAGTGATCATTTTAATGTTGAATATTTCAACGCTCAATATGCTTATACTATTGATGGGGGAGATATTCACATTGTAGAATATGAAAACTTCAATGCTTTTAGTGCAGAAGTCAAAGTTCACGGAAGAAGTATTCATCCAGGAAGTGCAAAAAATAAAATGATCAATTCGTCGCGTGTTGCTTACGAATTTGATTCACTTTTACCTGTGCATATGAGACCAGAATCAACTGAGGGTTATGAAGGGTTTAATCACCTTCACTCAATTCAAGGAACATGTGAAGAAACAACTGCTGAGTATATTATTCGTAACCATGATTTACAACAAGCAAAGAAACAATGTCAAGATTTTAAAGACATTGCAGAGTTCTTAAATAAAAAATATGGTTATCAAATTATTGATGTCACAATCACAGAAAGCTATTTAAATATGAAAGAAGCTTTAAAAGATCATATGTTTATTGTAGAACAAGCTTTAACAGCTATTAAAGAAAATGGTTTAGATGCTTATTGTTCACCAATTCGTGGTGGAACTGATGGAGCTCGTTTAACTTTTAAAGGACTTCCTTGCCCTAATCTTGGAACTGGTGGTTTTAATTATCATGGACCTTATGAATATTGTTCACTTACAATGATGGAAAAACAAGTTCAAATTTTACTTCATATTTTAAAAAACACCGCTTCAAAATAAGCGGTGTTTCTTTATGAAAAACAGTTAGAGAAAACTCTAAACTATTTTTTTGACCATTTTTCAAATTCTTCATCAGTAGCTAAAACATAATGAGTTCCATCTACTAAATGTTCAGTACCTTTTGTATAATCTACTCCACTTTCCTTATAATCATAAGTAAATGATTTACGTACTTTTTCTACACGTGGATTAGGATGTGGAATGGCACTTAATAATGATTTTGTATATGGGTGAATTGGATTATCAAAGATTTCTTCAGTAGTTCCTGTTTCTACTAAGTGTCCTAAGTGTAATACCCCAATTTTATCACTGATATATTTAACCATTGATAAGTCATGTGCAATAAATAGATAAGCAATTCCTGTTTCTTTTTGAATCTTTTTCATTAAGTTAACAACTTGTGCTTGAATAGATACATCTAATGCTGAGATTGCTTCATCAGCAATAATTAAATCAGGATTCATAATTAATGCTCTTGCAATACCAATACGTTGTCTTTGTCCACCTGAGAATTGATGTGGATAACGAGAAGCATGTTCTCTTGATAAACCAACAAGCTCAAGAATTTCATAAACTTTTTCATTTCTTTCTTCAATAGAAGAATAAGATTTATGAATATCTAAACCTTGTCCAATGATATCAATGACTTTTTTTCTTGGATTTAAACATGCCATTGGATCTTGGAAAATCATTTGCATTTTTGTATGTAATTCTTTAGCAGTTGCTTTATCTAATTTTCCACCAATTTCTTTTCCATTGAAAACAATTGAACCAGCAGTTGGTTTATATAAACGAATAATACTTCTACCAGTAGTTGATTTACCTGAACCAGATTCACCTACTAAACCATAAGTTTCACCTGGCATGATTTCAAATGAAATTCCATCAACTGCTTTTACAGTAAAGTTACGATTAATTTTAAAATGTTGTTTTAAATCTTTAACGACAAGGATAGGTTCTTTCTTTTCCATTATTCAATACCCTCCTTTTTCATTTTTTCTAATCTATTTTTTAATTCAATTGGCATTTCAACTTTTGGAGCTTTTTCATGCATTAACCATGATGCAACTTTATGAGTCGAACTACCAGGTACTTTAAACATTGGAGGTTCAAGTCTTAAATCAATATTTAAAGCATATTTATTACGTGGAGCAAAAGCATCACCTTTTACTTCATGTGCTAAGTTTGGTGGTGTACCTGGAATTGTGTATAATTCATCATCATCTGTATCTAAATCAGGCATAGATGATAATAATCCCCAAGTATATGGATGACGTGGATCATAGAAAATTTCATCAATTGTTCCAGTTTCTACGATTTTACCAGCATACATAACGTTTACATAATCAGCTACTTTGGCAACAACACCTAAATCATGTGTAATGTAAATAACTGATAAATCTTTTTTCTTTTGAATATCTTGAATTAATTCAAGAATTTTAGCTTGAATAGTAACATCCAATGCAGTAGTAGGTTCATCACAAATTAAAACATATGGATCACATGATAAAGCAATTGCGATAACAATTCTTTGTCTCATCCCACCAGATAATTGGTGAGGATAGTTTTTCATACGTTTTTCAGCATTAGTAATACCTACTAATTGTAATAATTCAACAGCTTTTTTATAAGCTTCTTCTTTTGGTGTGTTATAGTGATGAATCATTGGTTCCATGATTTGATTTCCAATTGTCATTGTAGGGTTTAATGATGTCATTGGATCTTGGAAAACCATGGCAATTTTACGACCACGAATTTCACTTTGCATTTCTTTTTCACTTAATTGACAAATATCTTTAGTGATTCTTTCACCAGTATTTTCATCAGTCCAAGTGTAATTAATAGAACCACCATCAATTGAACCATTACCAGCCATGATACCCATAATTGCTTTTGTAGTAACTGACTTACCTGATCCTGATTCACCAACGATAGCGATTGTTTCACCTTTATATAAATCTAAGTTAACACCACGAATTGCATTAACTGTTCCACTATCAGTTCTAAAAGAGATATTTAAATCTCTGACTTCTAATATTTTTTCTCTTTCTGCCATAATTACATCTCCTTCATAGTTGGATCAAGTGCATCACGAAGTCCATCACCAAATAAGTTGAAACTTAACATTAAGATAGAGAAAATAATAACTGGAATTACCATCATGTAAGGGTAAATAGTAATTGAGTTAAATCCATCATTAATTAATGTACCTAATGAAGCCATTGGAATTGGTAAACCTAAACCAACGAATGATAAATATGCTTCATAGAAGATAGCATTTGGAATAGACATCATAATCATAATAATCATTTGACTATAAATATTTGGTAAAATTTCTTTAAAGATAATGAACATGTTACTAGCTCCTAAAGTACGTGAAGCTAAAACGAATTCTTCTTCTTTTACTCTTAAAACTTGAGCTCTTGTAATTCTTGACATACCAATCCATTCAGTAAATGATAAAGCCATGATAATTGTAAATAATGATGCTTTCATGACCATTAATAACAATGTTAATATTACTAAAGTTGGGATAGAGTTTATGATTTCTTGAATTCTTTGCATTACTGAATCAACTTTACCTCCAAAATAACCAGAGATAAGTCCGTATGTCATACCTACAATCACATCAATAAAGATTGCAACGACAGCAATAAATAATGAATATCTTGTACCTGTCCAAACACGTACAAATAAATCACGTCCATAAGTATCAGTACCAAAGAAATGTTCAGCACATGGTGAGATACTTGAAATTTTTGTATTAATTGCATCAAATTTATATGATGAAAACATTGGTGCAAAAATAGCGAATACTGCAATAACTAAAATACAGATTAAACCAATAACTGCACCTTTATTCTTTTTAAAACGATTTAAAGAATCTTTCCAAGCAGGAAGTGATGGAGCAACAACGTCTTTAGTAATGTCTTGTTTGTCTCCAACGAATTCAAAATCGTCTGGTAAAAATTCAATCTTTTCTAAATCCATTATTAATCATCCTTTCCTAATCTAATTCTTGGATCGATAATTCCATAAGAAATATCAATAATTAACATCATAAAGATATACATTGCAGCATATAAGAATGAACAAGCTAAAATGATGTTGTAATCATTTGATAAAATACTATTAATTAATAATTTACCTAATCCAGGAACAGAACAAATCTTTTCAACGACCATTGTACCTGTCATTAAGTTAACTAAGATAGGTCCTAAAATTGTAATAACTGGAATTAATGCATTTCTTAATGCATGTTTGAAAATTAAAGTTTTACGATCTAATCCTTTTGCTTTTGCAAGAGTCATATATTCACTTGTTAAAACTGAAACCATTTCAGTACGTGTAAAACGTGCAACGTTAGCAATAACACCAACAGATAATGCTAAAATTGGCATAATTGATGATTTTACTGCGTTCGATGAACTATATGAAGTTGGTAACAATCTTAATTTTGAAGCAAATAATAATAAAATTAACATTGCGAATACAAATGAAGGAATAGAAACTCCAATTACAGAAATAACTGTAGCAATAGTATCCCAAATTGTATTTTTATGTAATGCAGCAAATACCCCTAAGAACATACCAATAACTGTTCCAATAATTACTGCACATAAACCGTAAATCATAGATAATTTTGCAGCACTTCCGACAAGTGAAGATACTTGCATATCTTTGTATAAGTTAAATGAAACACCGAAATCCCCTGTTAACATATTTTGAATATAACGTACGAATTGAACTGGTATTGGTTTATCCAATCCGTATTGAGCTTCAATAGCCGCTCTGGCTGAAGCACTTAATTTTTCATTGTTAATTGGAGAACCAGGTAAAAATTTAACCATTAAAAATAATACCATTAAAATAACGAATTAACTAAACGTTTTCCGATATATTTTAAGGTCGAATTACTCATCTTTTTTCCTCCTATATTTATTTAAAAAAGAAACACAATACAGAATACTATATTGTGTTGTCCTCTCTATGTTCTTTTTTCTAATTTGAACTATTTTGAAACATATTCGAATGTATATGGAACACCTACAGGTCTAATTACTAAACCTTTTACATCTTTATTTTGTAAAGTTGCAGTACCTTTTTCGAATACTGGGATGTAACATAAATCATCCATCATAATTTTTTCTGCATCAATCATTTCTTGCCAACGAGTATTAGCATCAGATTCATTAGCAACTTTATCCATTAATGCATCTAATTCACTGTTTGTATATTTACCATAGTTGTTACCATTAGTAGAAATACCCATTGTTAAGTAAGTTGTAGGATCACCATAGTCAGGTCCCCAACGAGTTGTAGCTAAATCATAATCACCATTTTTTTGTTTGTTGTAGATACGATCTTGTTTAGTAGTAGCTACCATTTCTACTTTAATACCATCTAATTTACTTAAAGCGTTTTGTAAATAAGTTGCGAATACATCCATTGGAGATTCATCTGTACCATAAGTAACTCTTAAAGTAATTTCAGATTTTCCTAATTCTTTTAATCCTTCATCTAATGCAGCTTGAGCAGCTTTTTTATCATATGAAGTATAAGTATCTGCTTCATCACGGAAATCTTTTCCTTCTGGAGAAATTGATAATCCTGATGGAACAAATCCTTTAGCAGCTTGTGAACCATCTTTTAAGACATTTTCACATAAGTCTTTTCTATTGATTGCTAGTGAGATTGCTTTTCTAACATTTAAGTTAGCTAAATCACTATTTTGGAAGTTTACTGAAATATAAAACAAGAAACCATCATAAACTTGTTTAAAAGCTTCATCATCTTTATATTTATCTACCAAATCTGAATTGATTGGTGCATAATCTGTTTCTCCTGCTTCAAAAGATTGTGCAGCCACTTTAGGTTCTTGAACAAGTTTCATGACAAGTTTATTTAATTTAACATGTTTTTGATCATAATAGCTTTCGTTCTTTTCGAATTCAGCCACTGAACCTGGTTCCCAATTTGTCATTGTAAAAGCCCCATTTCCTAAAATTGTTTTAGCACTTTTACCATATTTATTTCCTTGTTTTTCAGCAAACTTTTCATTAATTGGGTAGAATGGTGGAAATGCAAGTAATTCATCTAAAAACGAAACGCGTACTGTTGTTTTTACTTCTAATGTATAATCATCCAATGCTTTTACACCCATAGAATTTAAATCATCATCTGTAAGTTCTTCACCAGCATCTATTTTATCTGATAATTCTTGTGCTCCTTGAATGCTTGCAATTCCATCTGCAAACATATAATAATAGTTTCCTTTATTTTTAAAGATTCGATGCCATGCATAAACAAAATCATTAGCAGTAACAGGATCACCATTTGCCCATTTTGCATCTTTTCTAAGTTTATACGTATGGGTTAATCCATCTTCTGAAACTTCTTCACTTTTCGCAATACCATACGTAATATTTCCTTTTTTATCTGTTTTAATCAATCCATCAATAACCGCATGAATAGCACGCAATGAACATTGATCATCAGCATCTGATGAATCTAAGTTTTTGATATCCAATTCACTTGAATACGTATAGGCTGATGTATCTTCTTTACTGTTGCCCCCACAACCAGCTAAAGAAAAAATCATCAAAAAGCATAGTAATAATGATACATATTTTTTCATAATCCCCATCTCCCTTTATTCATATCTTTTTACTATGATTTAAAAATACACTAATTTATCCAAGAAGTCAAAGAATATGATAAAAATTGTATACAATAAAAAGCATAATAGCTTTTTTACTATTATGCTTTTTATTTATTATTCAGTTTTTTCAACATATTGGAAAGATAAAACATTACATGGTTTAATCACTAAATTTTTAACCTTTGTATTTTGTAAAGTTGCTGATCCTTTTTCAAATACAGGAATACTTCCTAAATCTGTCATTAATATCTTTTCCGCTTCCAATAATTCTTGCCAGCGAACACGTACATCTGATTCTGATGCCGCTTGTCCCATATAATTATCAAAATCACTACTTACATATTTACCATAGTTATTACTATTTGTAGAAATATCAATCGTTAAGAATGTTGTAGGATCACCATAATCAGGTCCCCAACGTGTTACCGATAAATCATAATCACCATTTTTTTGTTTATTATAAATACGGTCTTGTTTTGTTGTTGCTACCATTTCTATTTTAATTCCCTTTAACTTAGATAAAGAGTTTTGTAAATAAGTCGCAATAACATCCATTGGAGATTCATCTGTACCATACGTAATACGCAATTTAATTTCAGATTTACCTAATTCTTTTAATCCTCGGTCTAAAGCTTGTTGTGCTTTTGATTGACTATAAGTAATATAAGTCCCCGACTCTTCTCTAAAATCTTTTCCATCTGGGCTTGTTGCCACACCTTTAGGAATAAATCCTGTTGCTGCAGAAGAACCATCTTTTAATACTTTTTCGCATAAATCTTTTCGATTAATCGAAAGTGAAACTGCTTGTCTGATATTCGCATTAGCAAGATCTTCATTTTGAAAATTCACAGATAAATAATAAAGGAAGCCATCTGGTACTTGTTTAAATGATTCATCATCTTTATATTTATCTACTAAATCAGAAGTAATTGGTGCATAATCCGTTTCTCCTGCCATAAATGATTGAGCCGCAACTTTTGGATCTTGAACAAGTTTCATCACAAGTTTTTCAATCTTTACAGTTTTTGCTTCATAGTAATCTTCATTCTTTTTAAATTCCGCAATAGATCCTGGTTCCCAATTTGTCATAATAAAAGCACCATTTCCTAAAATAGCTTTTGCACTTTTACCATATTTATCTCCTTGTTTTTCACAAAACTTTTCATTAATTGGGAAAAAGCATGGAAATGCCATTAATTCATCAAAGAAAGAAACACGTACAGTTGTTTTTACTTCTAAAGTATAATCATCAATCGCTTTTACACCCATAGAATTTAAATCATCATCTGTAAGTTCTTCACCTGCATCAATTTTATCCGATAATTCTTGAGCCCCTTCAATGCTTGCAATTCCATCTGCAAACATATAATAATAACTTCCCTTTTTTCTAAAAATACGTTGCCATGCATAAACAAAATCATGCGCTGTTACAGGATCTCCATTTGTCCATTTAACATCTTTTCGAAGCTTGTAGGTATGTGTTAAACCGTCTTCAGACAATTCTTCACTTTTAGCAACCGCATTTACGATATTACCTTTTTTATCTGTTTTTGTAAGTCCATCGATTACTGCATGAATTGCCTTAAGTGAACATCCATCATCTGCATCTGATGAATCTAAATTTTTAATATCCAATTCACTTGAATACGTATAAGTCGTTATGTCATCTCCACTTGATCCACCACATCCAGCTAAGGATACAGCCATTAAACAACATAAAAATAATGAGAGTATTTTTTTCATATTCCCTTTCTCCTTTTTTATCTTCTCCTTCAACCATATCCCATTTTCTACACACCGTCAACAAAATTATGTATCCGCTTACATTTTTTATCAAAAAAAGAAGTAGATTTCTCTACTTCATTATTTTACTACACTCATGGCAAGAGCTAAAGCTCCAACAACCCCAGCATTATCCCCTAATCTTGGGTAAACGATATAATCTTTAATTTTATCAGTAGTCACTTCTTCTTTTTGGATATAACCATTTAAGAATTCTTGAGTATATTTATGAATCATTGGAAATAATTGTTTTTGATGCATAACACCACCACCTAAAATAATTTTCTTAGGCGAAAGTGTTAAAATATAATTAGCCATTGCTTGACCAATATAATAAGCTTCTAAATCCCATGCAGGATGATCTGCTGGAAGTTCACTTCCTTTAACACCCCATCTTGCTTCAATTGCTGGACCAGCAGCTAAACCTTCAAAACATGTTCCATGATATGGGCATTTTCCTGAATATTTATCATCTTCTCTAACAATCATTTTCATATGTCCCATTTCTGGATGAAGTAACCCGTGTACAAGTTTACCACCAACAACGGCTCCTCCACCAATTCCTGTTCCAATTGTAAGATAAAGGGCACTGTCTAATCCTTTTGCCGCACCAAATGTTGCTTCACCTAAAGCAGCCCCATTAACATCTGTATCAAAAGCCATAGGAATGTCATATCTTTCTTTTAAGGCACCCATAATATTATAATTGTTCCATCCTGGTTTAGGTGTTGTTGTAATATAACCATAAGTTGGACTTGTAAGATCTGGATCAATAGGTCCAAAACTTCCTACACCTAATGCTTCAATTTCTTTTCCATCAAAGAATTTAAAAACATTTTCCATTGTTTTTTCAGGTGCTTCTGTAGGAAATGATTCTCTTTCTAAAACTTCTCCTTTTTCATTTCCAATACAAACTACAAATTTAGTTCCACCTGCTTCAATTGCTCCTAGTTTCATTATTATATCTCCTTTTTTCCTTTACTCTTATTTTAAACAACTCTGATTATAAAGTAAATATGCAATTATAAATTGAAAAAGAGTTACATGATTTAGACGATAAATCTAAATTCATGAACTCTTTTTTCATTAATTATCTAAATATCTTGTATAACGATCTACATGTAATAATCTTTTAGCATTATCTACACGTTCTTTAGTTGGAGGTTTTATTCCTTCTAATTGATAAGGAATCTTCAATTCTTCCCACTTAAAGACACCTAAAGTATGATAAGGAAGTATTTCTACACGATAAACATTAGAAAGGGTAGAAATAAAACGATCTAATTCAATTAAATCTTCATCATAATCACTTCTTTCTGGAACAAGTACATGTCTAATCCAAATCGGTTTATCAATTTCAGATAAATATCTTGCCATATCTAAAATATTTTCATTACTTCTTCCTGTTAAAGTCTTATGTCTTTCATTATTGATCTCTTTAATATCAACAAGTAATAAATCTGTATACTCCATCAATTCTTTAAATTTTGAAAAGAACGGTTCTTCTCTAGTAAAACATCCACCACTGGTATCAATACATGTATTAATACCTTCTTTTTTTGCAAGTTTAAATAATTCTAAAACAAAATCTATTTGAGCTAAAGGTTCACCACCACTAATAGTAATACCACCTTTTTTACCCCAATAGGTTTTATATTTCATTGCTTGTTGAAGTGCCTTTTCAGGGGTATATTCTTCATATTTCTTAGAACCCCATGTATCAGGATTATGACAAAACTGACAACGTAAAGGACAACCATGTAAGAAATAGATATAACGAACTCCCGGTCCATCTACTGAACCAAAGCTTTCAATTGAATGAATTCTGCCAATTGTTTCCATTTTTCCTCCGTAACAAAACAACCTCATAAGAGGTTGTTTTAATAAATATTTGATTAAATAATTGATTACATACGTTCGTGACAAGTTCTTGCAATAACGTCTAATTGTTGTTCACGAGTTAAATCAATGAATTTAACAGCATATCCAGATACACGAATTGTGAAGTTTGCATATTCTTCTTTTTCTGGATGTTCCATAGCATCAATTAATTTTTCTGTACCAAATACGTTAACATTTAAGTGATGAGCACCTTGTTCAAAATATCCATCCATAACTTGTACTAAGTTATTAACTCTTTCACCTTCATCATGTCCTAAAGCATCTGGGTTGATTGTTTGAGTATTAGAAATACCATCTAATGCCCATTCATATGGTAATTTAGCAACTGAGTTTAATGAAGCTAATAAACCAGATTGTTCAGCACCATAAGCTGGGTTAGCACCTGGTGATAATGGTTCACCAGCTTTACGTCCATCAGGTAATGAACCTGTAGCTTTACCATAAACAACGTTTGAAGTAATTGTTAAGATAGAAGTAGTTGGTTCTGAATCTCTGTAAGTATGATGTTTTTTGATTTTAGCTAAGAATTCACCTAATAACCATACAGCGATATCATCAGCACGATCATCATCGTTACCATATCTTGGGAAGTCACCTTCAACTTCGTAATCTACTACGATAC
>OCPR01001852.1_pt1 | contig 10674 bp, 9 predicted proteins | sample 1538611 | NCBI WGS metagenome assembly OCPR01 (sample SAMN04571711, study PRJEB22368) | human gut metagenome | biome: human gut; material: stool | host: Homo sapiens | place: Luxembourg | collected 2012-09-28
CATTGTTAAAGAAAGGAAGATTTCCGTCCCCTGTCGGGGAACTACATTTCTCAATGCGTACAGAACGAAGATGTTACACCGTTTGAAGTAGCATTTCCGTCCCCTGTCGGGGAACTACATTTCTCAATAAGAGTTACCATAGTATAGGTTTTGCCCTGTCTAATTTCCGTCCCCTGTCGGGGAACTACATTTCTCAATTCTTTATTAACAGTAATTGCATTATCAACATCTGCTTTAAAATTTCCGTCCCCTGTCGGGGAACTACATTTCTCAATTTGTCTTTCTGATTTTCCGTTCATAAGTACGATTTCCGTCCCCTGTCGGGGAACTACATTTCTCAATCGGTTTGAAGAAACAACGATAGTTGGCAACTTAATTTCCGTCCCCTGTCGGGGAACTACATTTCTCAATAAAAATAAAGAAACTCTTGATAGGGTAGTATCACTCATTTCCGTCCCCTGTCGGGGAACTACATTTCTCAATTGTGACGTTCGATTCCTTTGTTTGCGTGTTCCAATTTCCGTCCCCTGTCGGGGAACTACATTTCTCAATAGGATTTAATAAATCTTCCTATAATGGTCTGAAATTTCCGTCCCCTGTCGGGGAACTACATTTCTCAATATAATATGTGGCTTTGGAGCAAAACGTATAAACAATTTCCGTCCCCTGTCGGGGAACTACATTTCTCAATAAATCTGAAAACATCATTATTAATACTCAGAACCAATTTCCGTCCCCTGTCGGGGAACTACATTTCTCAATATGGACGTCGACGTTGTTAATGCTTTAGAATCTCATTTCCGTCCCCTGTCGGGGAACTACATTTCTCAATAATGAAGCAGAAAGTTTACGCAATGGTTTCAGAGGATTTCCGTCCCCTGTCGGGGAACTACATTTCTCAATAAGGGTGAGCAAATACCGCAAGGTTAGGTGGATTAAAATTTCCGTCCCCTGTCGGGGAACTACATTTCTCAATCACAACCGCACAGCATATTGCTAAATTCGCAAATGATTTCCGTCCCCTGTCGGGGAACTACATTTCTCAATTCTTATTAAATGGATTTCTTTTCCGCGCTCGTAGAAAATTTCCGTCCCCTGTCGGGGAACTACATTTCTCAATTTATTCCTTATATGAGCGGAACAACACGCAAAAAATTTCCGTCCCCTGTCGGGGAACTACATTTCTCAATAAGCTTGGTCCCAAACGGAACACCTGCCATAGCAACGATTTCCGTCCCCTGTCGGGGAACTACATTTCTCAATACCATCCCTGCAATCCCGCCACCAGTCTGGGCTCATGGTCGGGATTGCGTGGGAAAAATATTTTTGGAAAAATAAATAAAATTCATTTGCTTAAATCGGCAGCAAACTCAGTATTTAAGCCATGCGCGGCAAAATCCAAACAGATATTCTCTTTTATTAAGAAATATCAATTTCACATTGTCCCATCATATATTCTTTTCCCTGATAGCGGGTACATTTCAAGATATGTGGTGAAACCCTCATTCTTGTATCTTTATAGTGCTTATGATTTTGTGGCACACCTGTTCTGTCAAAGATATCTTTTGTTATTTCAATACCTTCTTTTTCGCCAAACATAGGATAAACAACTGTTTTTGAAACAAAACCACTTCCACCACCAAGAAATACTGTATTAGGTTTACCTCTGTCACATCTCGGAAATTTACTCTGGAACATCTGATAATACTGCTCATAAAACAATTTTACTGCATCCAAAATATCCTCAATTTTTAGATTACATTCTGTTTCATCTATTGTCAATGAGCTTTTTATCACAGTTCCAGGTTTAATACACTCTCTCAGAAGATTTAATGTTTTATATGATCCATCTACATGTTGTTCCCACTTCTGACATAAAACAATATCTTCTCTACTCAAAGGTTCACTATCGCCTACGATAATGCCAGACATATTGTCAAATTCCACATCTTCTTTATCCGTATGCTTTAATGTACAAAAAGCCTTTTTTTCAATTATTCCAATATTTCGATTCAAAATTTTACGATTTTTTCTCCCAGTACTTAATTCACTCCTGATCTGACTCTGATCCCTTTTATACTTTATCTGATCTTGAGCAATATCCTTGCTAAGTAAAATCGTTCTAAGCATTCCTTTTAATGAGCTTCCCGGTACATACGGATTTCCATAAGGATCTGTCACGCATGTCATAATCTGCAATTTGCCTTTTTCTTCGGAGCGGTCTCCTACATTTTCTGTATATTTCATACACCTTTTCAGATCTGTAAGCGAAACATGGTTTCTGATACTCCAATGTTTTAAATCCTCACGTGTATCCTCAACCATAAAACGCTCAAGATCATTCTGTATATGCAATTTTTGTGCCAGAAAATACAGCTTCGCAGCATCCACAACTCCAATTGTATTCCTGTTCAGAAAAACATATTCTTTCTTTTGTATTTGATTCCCATCACCTATGAATACCGGACCTTTTACAGTCAACTGTATCTGATATGTTTTTAATTTCTGTCCCATTTTTATACCCCCATGAAAAAAGCTTTTGCATAACGGAATATTGGATGAGTTCCACCATTTCTTTCTTCTATGACTTTTCCTTTAAAAGTATTTACAAAACAGGAACCCGCAGAGAAAACATAAATATCACTTTTTCTCATTTGCTGAGCGGCATATGTCTGAGAATCTATAAATCCACTTCTTTTGAGCAAACTATATGTTGCTCCTTTCAAAATATCTTCAAGTTCTTCATCTTCGGGAAGTGCTGTTGATAAGAGTAAATGCAGCGACGCTTTTTGGGTCAACTGTTCTTTCATTTCTCTCGGAATATCACAAACCCTACATTTAAATCTTCCCATCCCAGAACTTTTTTTGCCACCTAATCCTGTATATTGGAGGCTTTCAAATAACTCGTCCAAACATTCCTGATCCTTTTCTGATTCCATTCCGGCTATTATGTATAAACCGGAGCCATCTGTAAAATGATATGTACTTACACGATATGGCTGAGGCTCTTCCATTCCACGGATTCCTACTGAAACCTTCATTCCATTAGTTCCAAGATACTGCATATCTTCCATATGTTCTTCCGGAAACGTTCCATTTATAAAAGCTTCCACTGTGTTTACCGGAATATACTTTAAATTCTTAAACATTTTTTTCTGTCTGGAATTTCCTTGTTTCTCATTATCATCTACACGAACAGAGATCATTGGTTTAGGAATATAATAATTTTTCCCTATGTATGGAAATGCATCTGATAATACTATCCTGCCTTCTGAAACAGCATTCAAAAATTCTTTCTGCTTTTCCATCTTTAATGCTTCCTGAAACAATGCAGCAAATAATGTATCTGCATGAAAAGTGATCTCAGTACTGTCCAGATTTTTACTTCCGAAATGAACTCCTGTCAGAAACTCCAAACAATACAATTTATACTCCAAAGTCCCTCTCCTCCATTATGCGTCTACGACTTCCTTGAGAATTTCATTACATTTATCAATTAATATATTATCGACATTGCCGATTACACCCTCTGCATGCACATTGTTGAACTGAATCTTACCATAACCACGAGATCCACTTCCTCCCAGATAATCGTACTGTAATAATTTCATTCCCTCTGCCAGAGTTTGCATATCTTCTATAAATTCCTGCTCATTTTCCATTTCATAGATCAGATCCAATCCAAAAACTGACCCTCTGACCGCTCTCTCAATCTGACGCGGATTCGCTACTGCAGTAAGTCTTGAAATAGAATTTTCAAATTTAACTTCCGTCATACTCTGAAGTCCTGCTTCTCTTAATTCCTGTTCATTTGCTAATACCATATCAGAAAACAAAATCCTGCTTCTTTTGATCTTATTTTTTTCTGAAGATCCAAATAATCTGCTGATACGCTCATGATCACCTTTCGGTTCTGTTATCTGCTCATTGAATTCTTTGGCAAGAAGACTTCTCATTTTTCCCTTTAAGGAACTACCTGGTATCATAGGAAGATTTGTTTTCACATCTTTCACAACAGGTGAATCTACTGCTCCTATTGCAGCAAAGGCTCCGCTTCCACCTATATGCATACCTGTCTTTACTAAAATATCTCCTGAAATCTGAATTTTTGCGTACATATTCTTTCCCCCTTACTGTTCTTTTCCACCATAATATTTATGAAACGCGATCAATGCCTCCATATATCTGCTGAATAACAGATAATTTTTTTACTCTGTTTGATCTCCTTGAGTATCTCTAAAATTTCTGCCTGCTGCACAAATTCCTTTACTTTAGGTTCTCGCCCACATTCATACATAAAACGAACTCGAAGATACTCAATTCTTCCACAAATCTCATCATCCAGTTTTTCTGAAGACTTTGTAAGAACCTGATTGTAAATATCTGCATTCATAGCCAACAGATTTCTAATCTTAGAGGTTGTAACAATATCTGGTTCCCCTTTAAAATTTTTTCTAGCCCCCTTCACAAGATTTTTTATAACATTTTCCGCTTTATCCACACAATTATTATCATTAATCCTCATCTTTACCCTCTCCTTTCCGATTCATATAAGCATAAAGATTAATTGCTGTTTTCAACTGTCTGCAATCCTGGTCTGATTGGATCCACTCATACATCTTTTTTGATAGCTGTCTGTATTTTTCTTTTTTCGGTCCTTCTTCTGATGGTTCCAGTCTGGAAAGTAGATACATCATTCTTGCAAAATTAATTTTTTCCTCATGTCCACGTACAAGTTCCAACATTCGGTACAAAAATGCCATACCTCTGTCTTCTAAATCCTCAAAGAACTCACTCAATGCTCTATATTTTTCCTGAATCACTTCCTGATCAAATTCTTCCCAGGAATATGTACCGTCACTGATTTCTTTTTCCTCTTCACCTTCTTCCACCAGATGTCTCTCACCATCTTCCATAATGGTTACTGCATTTTTTCCCGGCATTCTTTTCGATTCAGACTCCATAGCTCCCGTCTCCTGTGCGATCGCTGCAATAGGATATGAATCTTCATAAATACCAATACCTGCAGAAATGCTTAATGTTCCCTGTGTGTATTTTCGGAACATTTTTTGCAGATCTACAGAAAGCTCTATTACATCATTCCATGCACCGACAATAAATACATCATCTCCGCCAGAATATACGATCGTAGCCTGACGTTCCTTTACACCTTCATTTCCTTCCAGCGAATATTCACCGTTTTTTAATAAAGATCGAATATAATATTTAAAGAAAATAGATAACTGTCTGGATAATGCCGCAGTTCTCGACAAAGTCATATATCTGTCTCCATTTCTTTTACTCTGGAAACCGGATACAATAGCCTGTCCAAGGCTATCTACATCAGCACGTAAAACTCCAATTCTGTTAATTCCCTTTGATTTCTTTGCAAATTCCTCAAATGTATCTCCTGTAGTATAATCTCCCACCCATAATTTAGTCGCGATATGTTTTCCGGTATACATTTTATTCTTGGAATAAGCGCGCACAAAATGATCATCCTTTTCCATTCGTCTGCTTAATGATTCTTTTGTATCTGCCACAAGGTAACAGCCTCCTGGTAATGGCATGCCCTTTTTTTCTTCTGAATTTCCCAGGACCACTGAAAAGAACTCACTATACAGAACATTCTTGGACAAGCTTTCTATTTTCCTGCATAATGGGCAAACACCTTCATCATCTACCCGCCCGATTCTTTTACAAACCCTACATTCTCTGGAATAATCCCTGAGTTTTTTATGGTTTAACTTAATAATATCCTGTGCACAATATCTATGTTGTTTCTGTTCTGAAAGCATTTTGCTCATCTCACGGAATAACTGTCCATAACTACCCTCCGGAATATTACGAAAAGCATTTCCAGTACATGCCACATAACCAAAAGCAACATACAATTCAATCTGAAACTGTTCCAGGAGCCATTCTTTTAATTCCTTTTGAAATTCATTTATCCTGTCAACTGTCTTTTTTGTGTTAGCCAGAAGCAGATAACAGTGCCCTCCGCCTGAATATAACAGATTCGCTCTGGACAGCTCCAGCTTATCAAGCAACAGATCAATGATATGTTCCATCATGATTTCAAGATAAAAAGATCTTGCACGTAAAGTTCTTAATGCATTTTTGGACGTGATCGTATAAATAAATTTCTGAATACCTGAAATATCCATTGAACATAATAAAAAAGCTTTTTTATCATAAAAATCCTTTTTATCCAGAAGCTCTTCTTTATATTTCAAATGGTTTTCATTTAAATAGTCATACATGCAACTGGCGATAGCAGCCGTAAGCTTTACATGATCAAACAGTGAAATATCACTTAGTTCTCCCTTTGAAGTAGAAGATGGTACATAAGTAAGATTTGCTTCCATCACCGCTAACAATGAATTCAGATATTCGTCATTCCAATCCATTCCTTTGAAATTATCCAGCACTCTCTGTCGGATCTTCATATAAAACTCTTTTGAAAAACTTCTTTTTTCAGGAGTTGGATAATTAACATTCCCTTTATCTTCCATGTCCCCCGGAAGATAATAATATTCCTGATCATTTTCATTTAATATATTGAAAATACTCTGCAAAGGAACTGACAGATCAAATCCGGAAACATCTTCGCCCTCTTTCTTTCTCCTGTCTGCAAAAGCTGCAATATTATCTGCAAGATACACAATATACGCCAGATCATTTTCCTGCAGTTTTGCCCCCTTCAAAGCAGATATATGATGATATCTTACACAATTTAAAATTTCTTTATCATCAATACCACCATTTTCCTTTAAAAAATCATAACCGGAAATACTGTGATTTCTACGATCATCCCCCTCTCTGTATACTACTTTTCCAATATCATGAAGCAGACTTCCTATAATCAGTTTAATTTTTTCATCAGTCATCTTCATTCCTCCTGATATATTTCATTGCACCCATTCCCATTCCTGTCTTTATTCCAACACCGGAAAACTCTCCAAATTTTGCCAGCATCCTTACATACCTTGCCATTGTTTCCGGACCCTTGATATGGATACAAATATTTCCTATAAATCCTGTAATGTTCGTTTTTTCCAATGGAAACGGTATTGTCTGTAAGCGATATCTTACAATCTCACTTTGTGTCACAAGTTCTTCTAATGTATCTTCATCATACATATTAAACTCTTCCGATGCAGCACTGAACTTTCTCATAAGGCTTCCATATATTAAACTTAAATCTGGATATATTACATATTTTCCATCTCGTTTAAATGATGTGGGCGTTTTAAAACTTAATTCCAAATATCTGGAACATTTATTTTCATAGAATTCTTTTATCAGTTCTTTATCTTCTTTGATCCTTACTGTTTTATTTAATAAATTTACTGTTTTATTCTTTTTTCGTAACGTAATCGTATCAAGCTTTGTCATTGGAAGCAAAAGCATTTCGTAGGCTTCCGTATTTAATGTTTTAAGATACCAGATAGTTTTTCCTTCTTCTTTTAAAATGCATTGACTATATGGATTTAACTGATTTCCATGTAGCTTTTCCGCATATTCTGATGAAATATTCTCCATCAGTACTCCCTGCAAGTTTGATGACTGTTGAAAATTAATTTCGTTTGAATCAAATTCCACTTTAAGTTCTGCATACATTTAAAAAGCCTCCCATCACACCTTCTGCCCAGCCTGCAGTAACGCCTGCTTCAGTTCATCCTCAATCTTGGCAAGCTCTGCCTGGGCTTCGCTGCGTTTTTTTGTTTCTTCTTCGTGGATCTTTCCTAAATCCCAGAAACAATGCTTCCCATCCTATACCTGTTTTTCTTCTAATTGTCTTCATTCTTTCCCTCCAGTAAATCTCTTTCTTTGAATTCTTAATAAAAAAACATTACTCTCTCATTTTTGTAAAGAAAGTAATGTTTTCATCACACCGATATTATATTTACTACGAAATTTCACCTCAGTTCTGTCGATTTTATGTTATGCAAACCTCTTGCTTTGCTGTATTAAACTATGTGTGGTTTTTATCAAAATTCAACAATTTTCTTAATCAGATTATACGATTTTTATACATAAAAAGCAATTAATTATTGTCTAATTTGCATATTTGACATATTTAGCGTTAATTCAGACTTTATCTACTTTTTTCGTCAATTATTTTCAGCTTTTCCAGTCCTTCATAATACTTTCGAATGTTATTCTTTATCAGCCACTGGTTTCCATCTGTATATTCTTCATCTTTATTCAGCAAAAGTGCCATATCCAATACACAGCCCGCCAGATCTTCCACTATGTTGAAACGATCATGCAGATCATCTGGTACTGTGGGAGTTTCCGTCATTTTAAAATATTCCTCATATACCTGTCGGATCCATTCTCTGTATGTTTCACGAATTTCTGAAATTATTTTTGTCTGATTATCAATTTCTCTGATATCTGCAATATATCGTTCTGCCAAAGATGTAGTCTGGCATAACGTTTTCTGAATTCCGGACTCGAACTCCTCTCTGGTAAGTTCCGATTGCTGAAGTCTGCGCACGGATTCATAAAAAGAATCTGTAGTTACCCATATACCTCTTATTATTGAAGAATTTTTCTGTTCTGAATAATATTTCCTTTTCCCAGTTCTGTCGCAGGCCCATATACTTCTGGCAAAATATCTATGATTGACCATATCACTCTCATCATGTCCAAAATAACACCATACAGCCCTGGCTGACATATTTTTAAATTTTGTTTCTGAAGCTGCCGTAGAAAATACATTTAAATTTCGGACATAGGATACAATCTCTTTCGTTATTAATGCTAATTGCTTTTCTGCACAATATTTCTCCGATATCATTACAAATACTGCCAAACGTTTTTCTTTCCTTAAAGATAATGGCTCTACATTTCTTATTGTATAATTTTCTGCTTTCAGATACACTTGTAAAGTCTCATACGGAGTATATTTCTCCACCTCAAAGTATATGGTACCACCGATTCTCCCTCGATATATTGGATGCTGCATCTTATTAGGGTTGTTTTTATTCCATGCTTTTGCAATAGCTAATACTTCCTCATGGATATCAAAAATAGAAATTTTTCCTTTACGGATTCTTCGATTAACAGTCATTGCTGTTGTTAACATTCCTGTATACAAACTGTGGTTCTTCCCGGGTCCGAGCCATGAACTCTCATTAGATGATGAAGAAGCAAGAACAACCGTTCCGTTTCCTGCAAAAGTAGTGATCGCTTCCTCCAATTTCATTTGTTTGGCTCCGGAAACATAAAATTTACCAGAATAACAGCAATCCAAAATAATAATTTTATTTTTTGATTTTAACTTTTCTACAAAATCAATGATGCTCTGAATATTGATCATTCCATCTGAAAAGCACAGATCTCCATTGCAGCCATGACCGGAAAAATACAAAATAAATCCATCCTCTTCCTCGATCATACTGGAAAATTCCATCAATACACGCACAAAACTTCTCATCTTTACAATTCCAGAACTCCCTAGAGTTCTTATTGTATCCTTCGAAAGCCTTAGACCTTCTATTAATGCATTTTCCATTAATTTAAGATCCATCTCATAGGATAGAAGGCTCAAATTTTGTTCATATATTCCAACTGAAGTTAATAATGAGTAAAATTTTCCCATCTGTTATCTGACCTTATCTTTATTTTTTCCATATTTTCGACTCAATCGGATCACTGCATTTAATGCCTCCGCTTCATGGTTTGGTTCTTCGAATTCATCCGATGTATATTCATGAACATTTCCCAGCTGTTCATCTGTCATCTGTGTGACTTTTTCCACGATTTCTTCAATTTTTGCTGTTCTTTCCTGTTTTGTAAGTGATGACATATTAATTATCTCCTTTCCGGATCTTACCAGTTATTCTCCAAGTATTGGCTGCCCATATTCTTCTAAGGTGAAATTTAATGCCATAAGATCGTACACCTGATGCTCAATAAAATATTTTATGATCAGATCACCTTTGTTAGATGGAGAAAGTGCATATTCCGCCCTGGCTAAAAGATCTCTTGCTGCTTTTATATCCAACTTTAATGCAAATACAAGTGCCAGCACTGTACTCTTTCCGGGATGATAAGCTGGATTACTTCTAATCTTCGAAAATAATCTTCTGTCAATACATGCTCTTTTATATACTTCAACATCTGACATCCCACTCTTATCTATCAATTCAAAAAGCTTTTCATGAAAAGAATCTCCCGCTTCGTCCAAAAGATGCTGCAGATCCATGGACTGATCTCTGGTCAGTTCTTTTCGTTCAGGAATATCTACGAAGGGTGCATATTTTTCGTAAAGTATATTTTCATCTGTTACTGGTAAATATTCCTTATAATTTATTTCTATATATTGAGCCAGCTGTTCTATAAAGGCATTTTCCAAACTCATCATATATCTCCTATATTTTTATGATTATGCCTATATTTTATCATTTAAAAGAATGAAACTCTATGCAATCCTGGTTTACTATTTCTGTGTATTTATATTTTATTTCTATATATTACCTAATTGGTCTCCTGGTAGACGACAAATTAATAAAAAAAGATACCTTTTTCAAAGCATCTCATAAACAACAATATAGAAAATTAAAAAACGCTGAAAAATCCTGATCTACAAGACTTTTCAGCGTTACTAATAGCAGGGGATGAGAGAATCGAACTCCCACCAAAGGTTTTGGAGACCCCTAT
>OCPR01001870.1_pt1 | contig 10509 bp, 7 predicted proteins | sample 1538611 | NCBI WGS metagenome assembly OCPR01 (sample SAMN04571711, study PRJEB22368) | human gut metagenome | biome: human gut; material: stool | host: Homo sapiens | place: Luxembourg | collected 2012-09-28
ATAGGTGTTTGTGTATGCCTGAAAATAAGCAATGAATTTCTGTACCGGGCGCTTTTTTTGTATCAGTGACATCTGAGACTCTATCTGCGCAGAAATAGACTGGGAAGGATCTGCCGCAAAGTCACCGGAACCTCCGGCACTGCAGAAGATACAGCCACGGTTTCCCAGTGTACCATCCCGGTTAGGACAGGACATACCTCCGTTTAATGTGATTTTATAAACTTTTTCTTTGAAACGATCCTGAAGCATATAGTCCAGGGAATGATAAGGTTTTTCCAGCCATTTTCTCATTACAGTCCCGTCCTTTTCCCAATTTATTTAATCATATCATTGGAGGGGACGCTTTGCAAGTCAAAACACCAGACAGGAAAAACCCCTTGCTTTTTTGCTGTATTGTGTTAAAATTGTATCATATTAAGTGCCCGGAAGAAGAAATGGTGGTACTTTATGTTCACAATGAAAATATGGGGTAGTAAAGGAGAAAATCATGAGTAAAAAAATACATACAGAGGCAGTCGATCATTTGTTTGAAGCTGTTTTATGTCTGGAAAATAAAGAAGAATGTTATACATTCTTTGAAGATGTGTGTACGATCAACGAGCTGTTATCACTTTCTCAGAGATTTGAAGTGGCACGGATGCTGCGCCAGAAGAAAACATATCTGGAGATTTCCGAGACCGGAGCATCCACAGCAACGATCAGCCGTGTGAACCGCTCTCTGACATACGGAAATGACGGATATGAGATGGTTTTTAACCGGATCGGAGAGAAAGAAGAATAAAGAACAAAAAGAAAATAAAGTACGAAAGAAAAGATCCTGTGGTTGGAAAATCAAAGCCACAGGATCTTTTTGTGTGTTTTGCTGTTAAAGAAATAACAGTAAAAATCCGCAGAATTTACAGAAATATATAAAATTTTATGTAACTGTTCAGTACCTTCACAGTTACGAGCCAAAATGCATAAAAAATCACCTTCGGTGATGGCATTTTGGCTTGTATGTCTCGGGATTTTGACATATTCATGTCAAAACACCTCGCGGGACAATGGCTACTGAATAGTTACCCTCAAATAAACAAATCGACCATCGAAAGATAAATTTTCAGTGATCGACTTGTAAAAGTATTTTTGTTTTTACTTTAGCAGACAATTTTGTCCAAGATACCTTTTAATTGAGCGATGGCTACGCCATAGTTGGTCATTGCCACGCCCTGGTTTTTTGCCTGTTGGATGCGGTGGAGGACGTATTTGCGGTTGAACATGCAGGCGCCGCACTGGATGATCAGGTCATATGGGGTCAGGTCTTTGGGGTAGTCGGTGCCGCTTACGACGGTTACTTTCAGGGTTTCGCCGTATTTTTTCTTCAGCATCCGCGGGATCTTTTCTCTGCCGATGTCTTCTTTCAGTGGTGCATGGGTGCAGCATTCGGCGATCAGGACGCGGGAGTTAGCGGACAGATTCATCAATTTTTTAGCTCCCTCTTTGTAGTAATCCAGGTCGCCTTTGTAGTCGGCAAAGAGGACGGAAAAGGAGGTCAGCAGGCTTTCTGCAGGTTTGTGTTCGTAGACATAATCGAAGACCTGGGAGTCAGTGATGATCAGTTTTGGGGGATTTTTCAGCTGGTCCATGGCTTCCACAAGTTTGTCGGTGGTGGCACTTAAAACAATGCATTTTTTATCCAGCAGTTCCCGCATCGTCTGTACCTGTGGGAGGATCAGGCGACCTTTGGGTGCCTGGATGTCCTGGGGCATTACCAGGAGGACAACCTCTCCCTCGGATACCAGATCCCCGGTGATCGTCCGGCCGCCGAAGCCTTCGGGAACCATACGGATCATCCACTCTTTCAGTTCTGCGATTCCCGCACCGGTTTTTGCGCTCACGATGCAGACTTTCTCTTTCGTCTGTTCTCTGAGTTTTTCTGCAAATTCCTGATTTTCTTCATCTGAACGAAGATCGCTTTTACTTACCACCGGAATCACCGGTGTCTTTTTTTCCTGAAAATACCGAAACCACTCCAGTTCCTTTTCCATGTCTTCGGATGCAAATACTATCAGTGCCAGTTCCGTTTTCTGTGCAGCCAGCGCCGTCTTTTCCATCCGCATGGCTCCCAGTTCTCCCTCATCGTCAAATCCCGCCGTATCGATCAACACGCACGGACCAAGCGGTGCGATCTCCATCGCCTTGTAGACCGGATCGGTGGTGGTTCCCTTTACGTCTGCCACGATGGAGACAGACTGTCCGGAAAATGCATTGATAAAGGCGGACTTTCCGCTGTTTGTTTTTCCAAATATACCTATATGAAGCCGGTTGCCGGAAGGCGTTTCCTGTAATGTTGTACCCATATAATCCCCTCCCTTGATTTTATGTAAACCAATTCTATTCTAATCATCTGAGTTTTACTCATTGTTTCCGTAATCTAACAGACACAACAGACAACCCCTGCGCCTTTGCAGGTGTTGTCCGCTGTGTCACTTCTTTCGACTGTATTTTCCTCTTGTCTCAGTACTCCAACAGTCGCTTTTTATTGTCAGAACCGAAAATCTCTCTGTCCGTTTTCGATATCCCGCAGATGCTCTTCTGCGACTTTACGGACTTTTTCATTTGGAATATTGTCCAGTTCTTTTTCGATCAGTTTCATACCGATTTCTTTTGTCTTTGGTGAAGCATAATCCTGGAGATACTCCATCAATGTCATCAGTGCATTCGGATGACAACAGTTGAGGATCTGTTTGCTCTTGCACAGGGACATAAAACGGTCGCCGGTTCTTCCGGCGCGGTAGCAGGCAGTACAGAAACTCGGGATATCTCCCATCTCCATTAACCACCGTACGATCTCATCCAGTGTCCTCTGGTCACTGACATCAAACTGTGCGGAAGTCACTTCATCTTCCGTCTCCGGTGTATCGTATCCACCAACACTCGTCTTTGACGCACCACTGATCTGAGAGACACCCAACGGAAGTACTTTTTCACGAACTGCCTGGCTCTCTCTGGTAGAGATGATCATACCGGTATACGGCACTGCGATACGGATCAGCGCGCAGATTTTTGCAAAAATGTCATCACTGATACTGTTATCAAATACCGTTGGATCGATATCGTCCGCATGTTTGATACGTGGTACACTGATCGTATGCGGTCCCACACCGTGTACAGCTTCCAGATGTTCTGCATGCATCAAAAGCCCCGCAAATTCATAACGATAAAGCTCCAGTCCAAACAGTACACCAAGACCCACATCATCGATACCGCCTTCCATCGCACGATCCATGGCTTCGGTATGATATGCATAGTTGTGTTTCGGTCCCTTCGGATGCAGTTCTTCGTAGCTCTTTTTGTGATATGTTTCCTGGAACAGAATATACGTTCCGATTCCGGCTTCTTTTAATTTTCGATAATTTTCCACGGTGGTCGCCGCAATATTTACGTTCACACGGCGGATGGCTCCGTTTTTATGTTTGATACTGTAAATCGTTTTGATAGATTCCAGAATATATTCGATCGGATTGTTTTCCGGATCTTCTCCTGCCTCGATCGCCAGTCGTTTATGTCCCATATCCTGCAGAGCTGTCACTTCTTTTACAATCTCTTCCTGGGTCAGTTTTTTCCGGGCGATATGTGTATTCTTTTTATGATACGGACAGTATACACAGCCGTTGATACAGTAATTGGACAGATACAACGGTGCAAAAAGCACGATCCGGTTTCCGTAAAATTCTTTTTTAATCTCTGCCGCAAGTTCATACATTTCCTGAATCTTTTCCGGCATCTCACACGCCAGCAGCACAGAAGCCTCTCTGTGTGTCAGGCCTTTACATTCCTTTGCTTTCGCAAGGATCTGGTCGATCAGTTCTATATTATCTTTATTTGCATCTGCATAAGCCAGGGTCTCTCTGATCTCTTCATCTGAGATAAATTCCTCGGCTTTTAACGATTTCGGATTATACATAACGTCTCTCTTCCTTTCTTTTTGGTCAGGCTGCCGGGTCTTCTGTGATTCCATTCGGATCCCGCAGACAGATTTCCGCAATCTTCCCAATTAGTATTTCTTGTTTTTCATCGGCACATTGCACTGTCTCCGCGATCTGTCACACACTGATAACCAATCGCAGCTATGCGCCGTTCCAGACAGCCGCGGCACTCTGCCGCTTCTTCGCCCGTACAGATTTTATTGTCATACAGCTGGTATTTGTCCCTCACCTGAATCGGTGACAGGTTTGGCATCACCACGTTGGCTCCTGCCAGAATACCCTTTTCTCTTCCCATCGGATGGATCGTTCCGAGTGCAGTGGTGGATGGCAACAGTACCATCGGATGAATCAGCCGGATGATTGCCAGAAGCCGTAAGGTATCTTCCAGCGTTCCTGCCTTTTCTTCTGCAAAGGGGGTATCCTGATGGGGAATAAACGGTCCGATTCCCACCATCTCCGGTTGGAGTTCTTTGATAAACATCAGATCCTCATATAAGGTATCCAGCGTCTGTCCCGGCGATCCTACCATAAAACCACACCCTGTCTGATATCCGATCTCCTTCAGTTCCCTCAGACACTGTTTTCTGTGTGCCAGTGACATCTGTGACGGATGAAGTTTCTGATAATGCACTTCATCTGCCGTCTCATGCCGAAGCAGATACCGGTCAGCCCCCGCGTCAAAATACGCCTGATAGCTTGCCCGTTCTTTCTCTCCGATCGATAACGTCACCGCACAGTCCGGATATCGTTTCTTGATTTCTTTTATGATCGTACAGATCCGCTCATCGGTATAATAAGGATCTTCTCCTCCCTGGAGTACAAAGGTCCGAAAACCCAGTTCCCATCCGCTTTCACAGCACGAAAGGATCTGATCCATGGTCAGCCGATATCTCTGCGCTTTTTCATTTCCACAGCGGATCCCACAGTAATAACAGTTATTTTTACAATAATTGGTAAATTCGATCAGCCCCCTCAGGTAGATCTCTTTTCCATAATATTTCCCGGCTGTCGCTCTCGCCCGCCGGTACAGTTCCTCGATCAGTTCCTGATCAGTTGTCGTCAGCAGTTCTTCCAGCTCCTCACGGCTGATCATCTGCTCTTGTTCGATCTTACTCAGTATGTCTCTGTTCATGCATGTCTCCTATTTCGAGTAAACTGCTTTTGCCGAGATTCCTTCCAGTCTTCCGATCTTGCCGGTCAGGGCATTGATTGTATCCTGTGGCGCATCCATCGCGATGCTGATCACATGGATCTTTCTCTCCCGGTAGGGAATCCCCATTCTTCCTATAATATAACTTCCATATTCATGAAGCAGCTGGTTGAGTTTCTCGACTTCCTGTGGTTCTTCCACGATAATTCCAATCACGGCAATTCTGTTCATGTTCCACTCACTCCCTTATATCTGCACTTTCTGTGCCTGCTTCTTTTCAATACAGAGAGCAGAAAATTCTGCTCTCTGTAGCTGTAGTATCTGTATGTTATTCCACATCAAACTTTTCCAGACTCTCCAGTCTTGACTGATATTTGGAGTCGGAAGATTCTGTAAAGGACGCTTCACCTTTCATCTTTTCCAGCGCTGCTGCTGCTTTCTTTACCACCTGCAGCGTACCTGCTCCGGCCACACATCCTCCAGGACATGCCATTCCTTCCAGCAGATAGCCATTGTACTTACCGGCTTTCGCCATCTGGAGCATCTTCTTGCAGTTCTGCAGACCTTCTGCATTGACCACTTTGACTTCCCGTTCCGGATCGATCCGTTTTACCGCATGTACGACAGCCTGTGCAACCCCTCCGCTGACTGCAAAACCGCGTCCATCTGCACTTGCACGGAATAAAGGTTCGCCTTCCGGAATATCCTTCCAGTCCACACCTTTCGCATCAAACATTCCGGCAACTTCCTCAAATGTCAGTACAAAATCCACATAACTGCGGATACTCTTCCGGCTTGCCTCCAGTTTTTTCGCTGCACACGGACCAACAAAGACGATCTTGCAGTCCGGTTCTTTCTGTTTGATCAGTCGCGCAGTCAGAACCATCGGCGTCAGCGCCATGGAAATGCATTTTGCCTGTTCCGGGAACAGTTTTTTCGCCATCATAGACCAGGACGGGCAACAGGATGTTGCCATGAACGGCAGTTTTTCCGGAACTTCTTCCAGAAAATCCTTTGCTTCTTCCACCGTACACAGATCCGCTCCGATCGCAACTTCTCTCACATCGGTAAATCCCAGTGCCTGAAAAGCGCCACGGATCTTTGTATTTTTCATATCCTGGAACTGACCTGCGATCGCCGGCGCAAGAATCGCATAAACCGGTGTCTCGCTCTTTATCGCCATGATCGTCTGAAAAATCTGCCCCTTATCCACAATGGCACTGAACGGACAGCTTACCAGACACTGACCGCAGGATACACATTTCTCCTGATCGATCTCCGCTCTTCCATATTCATCGGAACCAATCGCATTCATTCCACATGCTTTTGTACATGGACGCTCCTGTTTGATGATCGCATTATACGGACAGGCCTCCACGCACTTTCCACATTTGATACATGAAGACTCATCAATATGCGATCTTCCACCTTCCATATGAACAGCCTTCTTCGGACAGACCTCCACGCATGGATGTTCCAGACAGCCCTGACATCCTTCTGTTGTCATGACTCTCTTCTCCGGACAGGCATTGCAGGCGAATTTGATCACATTGATAAGCGGCGGTTCGTAATATTTTTCTTCTATAATACTGGGTTCCACACCTTTGGAGATTGGCGCATGCTCTGTGATTTTTCTCAGCGACATTCCCATTGCCACACGCAGACGCTCACCAACGACTGCCCGCTCCAGAAAAATACTGTCTCTGTAAGTTGCAACCTCTCCCGGGATAATTTTATATGGAAGTTCTTCCAGTACCTCCTCCGGAGATTGCTCTTCGTATGCCATACGGGCAATCTCCGTGAATATTTTGTGTCTGATTTCAGTCTTGGATGAATACAGTCCTCTCATTTTTCCTCCTGATTTTCCGTTATACATTTTTCATAGTTTTTCTTTTTGATAGTACTTTTTAAAAATGATAACATCCGCTCTGTCAGAATTCAACAGTTCCGATCGCATCTACCTATGCAAATACGGAATAGTTCCAGGAGTTATATGATTTTAAAATTTATTCATAACTTTCGTTATGTAACAGTTCATGCTCTTTACCTTTTAATAATCCGGCGTACAGTTCCTGAACCAGCGGGTTCTCATCGGATTTCTTGATGATCGTTGTATTATCTGCGTTGTACAGACCTTTCGCACGGAGTGATTTTGTTCTGTCACCGGCTCTGGTCGGCTGTCCGCCTCCCATGATACAACCACGACGACAGGCCATGATTTCGATCAGATGATATTCTTTTTCTCCGTTCTTTACCTGATCCATAACTTTTCTCGCATTGGCAAGACCACTGGCTACACAGATCTTGATTTCGGTTCCCTGATAATCTACAGAGAACTCTTTGATACCTTCGTCTCCACGGACACCGCTCTCTGCGATCTCATGCATCGCTTCTTTGCTGTGGTCATTGGTCAGGCGACGAAGAACCGCCTCAGTCACACCACCGGTTACACCGAAGATCACACCGCCGGAACCAAATCCAAACGGCATATCACAGGCTTCCGGTTCGAGAAGCGAGAATTTGATACCAAAGTTGTCGATCATACGAAGCAGCTCTGTGGTTGTGATAACGATATCTGTATCCTGTTCTCCCTTGGTAAAACTATTCGGACGAACAGCTTCCGCCTTCTTCGCAGTACATGGCATGATGGAAACCATAACAGTTTTCTTCCCCTTTGCATGCTCCGGATCACGGAAATACTCTTTGATGACTGCGGAAAGCATTCCCTGCGGAGAACGGCAGGTGGACAGGTTCGGAATATAATCTTTGTACTGATCGGTTACGAATTTGACCCATGCCGGACAGCAGGAAGTCAGTAACGGAAGTTTTTCTCCTTTTTTGATTCTGTCAAGGAACTCTGCACTCTCTTCCATGATCGTCAGATCCGCACTGAAGGAAGTATCGTATACTTCATCAAATCCCATCAGGTGCAGGGCATTGACGATCTTGCCCATCACGCTTTTCCCTTTGGTCAGCCCGTAATGATCTCCCACTGCAACACGAACAGCCGGTGCTACCTGAGCTACCACGCGCACATTCGAATCTGCCAGAGCTTCCCACACTTCATCCATATTGGTTCGGATAGAAATAGCTCCGGTCGGACAGAATACTCTACACTGACCACAGTTTACACAGTCCGTTGTGGAAATCTTCCGGTCAAACGCCGGCATAACCATCGCTTCGGTACCACGGAATGCAAATCCAAGAGCACCGATACCCTGCAGTTCTTCACAGGCGCGGACACAGTTTCCACAAAGGATACATTTATTCGGATCTCTCACCAGAGACGGGGAACTCAGATCCAGTTCTCTCTGTTCTCTCGTATTATGGAACCGGACATTTTCAACCCCCAGACGATATGCCAGTTCCTGCAGAACACATTCTCCACTCTTTACACAGGTGGTACAGTCACGGCAGTGTGCTGCCAGAAGCAGTTCCACGATGAGTTTTCTGTATTTTCTGATACGTCCGGAATTGGTATGGATCACCATGCCGTCTCTCGGCTCTTCCGAACAGGATGCAAACATCTTTCCTCTGTCATCTTCCACGGTACACAGACGACAGGCACCAAATGTGGAAAGCTCGGAGTGGTAACACAGTGTCGGGATATTGATACCCGCCTTTCGGATCACTGACAGGACATTTTTCTCATCCGTAAATTCAACTTTTCTTCCATCGATGATCATATGACTCATAAGACACCCTCCTTCCTACAGTTCCACATATACTGCATTAAAGTTACAGTTATCTTTACAGGCACCACACTTGATACACAGATTATTGTCGATCTGATGCGGATGCTTGATAGCTCCGGTAATCGCTCCCGCCGGACAGTTCTTCGCACATTTTCCACAGCCGATACAGAACTCGGAATTGATATGGAACTGACGCAGAGCCGTACATACTTTTGCGTGGCACTTTTTATCACGGATATGTTCAACGTATTCGTCGCGGAACCGGTTCAGGGTACTGATGACCGGAAGCGGTGCACTCTTTCCAAGACCGCACAGAGCCATACTCTGTACCATGTACGCCAGTTCTTCCAGCTCATCGAGATCTGACATCTCACCCTTGCCGTCTACGATCCGCTCCAGGATCTCCAGCATACGTTTGGTTCCCTCTCGGCACGGAACACATTTTCCACAGCTTTCACGCTGGGTAAAGTTCATAAAGAAACGGGCTACTTCTACCATACAGGTGTTTTCATCCATGACTACCAGTCCACCGGATCCCATGATGGCATCCAGTTTCTTTACCGAATCAAAGTCCAGAGGCGCATCCAGCTGATCCAGGATCAGACATCCACCGGACGGTCCGCCGATCTGTACGCCTTTGAAAGCAGCACCACTCTTGAGTCCGCCGCCGATATCATAAATAATATGACGAAGCGTTGTTCCCATAGGTACTTCGATCAGACCGGTATTTTCAATGGCACCGGTCAGAGAGAATGTCTTTGTTCCCGGGCTTCCCTCGGTACCGATGGTACGGAACCAGTCTGCACCTTCCAGAATGATCTTCGGTACATTGGCATATGTTTCTACGTTATTCAGCACGGTCGGTTTTTCCCACAGACCTTTTTCAACGGTACGCGGTGGTTTTACACGCGGCATACCTCTGTTTCCTTCGATGGATGCCGTCAGAGCCGATCCCTCACCACATACAAAAGCACCTGCACCACGGTTGATATGCAGATGAAAGTTCACATCCGAACCAAGGATATGATCACCTAACAGACCATTTGCCTCTGCCTGTTCGATCGCCATGCGCAGACGTTTTACGGATAATGGATACTCTGCACGCACGTAGATATATCCGTCTTCTGCACCTACTGCATAAGCGGCGATGGTCATACCTTCGATCATCTTATACGGATCACCTTCCATTACAGAGCCATCCATGAACGCACCCGGATCACCCTCATCACCGTTACACACCACATATCGTACTTTTTCTTTCTGACGGGCTACCTGTGACCATTTTTTTCCTGCAGGGAATCCCGCACCGCCACGTCCGCGAAGTCCTGATTTTGTAACTTCTTCGATAACATCCTGCGGGGTCATGGAGCCAAGTGCTTTGGCCAGTGCCTGATATCCACCGGCTGCGATATATTCGTCAATCGACTCTGCGTCGATCTTTCCACAGTTTTCCAGAACGATACGTGTCTGCTGATTCAGAAACGGAATATCGTCCGGATGCGGACAGACGGTCTCATGATCACGGTAGAACAGTCTCTCTACCGGCTGTCCTTCCAGGATCGTGCGCTCCACGATCTCTTTACAGTCTTCCGGCTGTACATGTACATACTGATAGTTATATGGTTCGATACGCATCAGAGGTCCTAGTTCACACAGACCCTGACAACCGGTTTTGATCACACCGATATGCGGAATA
>OCPR01001878.1_pt1 | contig 10460 bp, 11 predicted proteins | sample 1538611 | NCBI WGS metagenome assembly OCPR01 (sample SAMN04571711, study PRJEB22368) | human gut metagenome | biome: human gut; material: stool | host: Homo sapiens | place: Luxembourg | collected 2012-09-28
ATGGAACCTGAACAAGAAGCACTTTATACTGTTTTCTTCGAGGACCGAGAGGCCATTTCCGTTAATGAATTAAATTTCCAATTTATTTAATAAAGCGCCGCCCCAGTAAACGCAACCGCCCCGAACAGCACAAATAACACCAGATAAATCCCCAGCAATGCTGCGAATATAATCAGCTGTGCTCTGCAGAAATTCCTGCGGTTAATGTTGCCACTGTTTCCGAATGCCCATACGAAATACATAACAATTCCAACACATGGGATCAACAATACAACCAGTGTCAAGATCCAGTCCTTCAAGTCCATCGGAGCATTGTCTAAATGTTCACTCTGACTGTTGCTCTGATGATACTGCTGACTGTAATCGTAATGATTATCCTGATATGCGAATTTATTTTCCTGTGAAGCTGTTGATTCTGTCTGTGCAGAGTCCTGTGTACCAGCTTCCTCTTCTTTCATCTCATCATTTCTACTTTCTTCAACTGTATTCTCTGACTGAGTCGGTTCTTTTATTTCACTTTCTCCGCAACTATTCTCTGGCTGAGTTTGTTCTGTCTGTTCCGGCTTTTCTTCCGATTCTACTGCCTGCTCACCGTAGCTGTAGACACCATTTCCGGTTACCTGCTTATTTTCTTCATCCATCTGTCATTTCTCCTTTGCCTTATTTCTTTTTGCGTCTATCTTATCATTTCAGGGTTCCGAACGCAACGTCTGTGATCGTCCTAAGCAGATTATACTGGTAATAACTCATTGGCGGCTGATCCGGAAAATAGCGGTACATACGCCACACGTAGTAAATCACCATAAGAATCACACACACGACACACCCTGTCTTAAACCATTTTCCAACCGGCTTCTTACAGATATACCGTTCCCATGCAACTATCACCACACCTGCTGCAAATGCATAGATAAACGGGTGCATCTTCCATGCTCCTTTAAAATCCAGATGTAAAAACCGGATCCCGGCTCTTGTCAGTCCGCATGCCGGACATGGAAATCCCGTGATCCAGACCATCGGACAGATGCTGTGTAAGATTCTACTTCCAAATACAAAATAGGCGATTATAAATATAACCGCCCATTTTGCCTTCCTTATATCATTTTTTAATAATACAAATCCGTCTTTCAATATCTTTTTCATTTTGTTATGAAATAACCTTCTATGAGATAACCTTCTTCGGACATTTAGCTGCACATGCGCCACAGTCTTTACATTTCTCGTAGTCGATGTGCGCAATGTTATTTTCCACTGTAACAGCTTCAAACTTACATGCTTTTTCACACATCTTACATCCGATACATCCTGCTGTACAAGCCTGCATAACAGCTTTACCTTTATCCTGTGAATTACATTTTACCAGATGTTTCTGGTCGTATGGTACGATCTCGATCAGGTGTTTCGGACATACAGCTACACATTTTCCACATGCTTTACATGCTTCTTTATCTACAACTGCCACACCGTTTACAATGTGAATCGCATCGAACGGACATGCCTGAACACAGCTTCCGTCTCCAAGACATCCATAAGAACAGGCTTTCGGTCCGCCGTCCTGCATCATGTTGACCATAGTACAGTCGTTCAGTCCGTGATATTCATATTCCTGTTTTGCTTTCTCACAGTCTCCGCCACATTTTACAAATGCAACTTCGTGTACCTGTGCGCCTGCAGCAACGCCCATGATCTCTCCGACTTTTGCTGCTACCGGAGCGCCTCCGACCGGACATCCGCCGACTTCAGCTTCTCCTTTTACGATAGCTGCTGCAAGTCCGGAACATCCGGCATAACCACAGCCACCGCAGTTATTTCCAGGAAGAACGCCAAGGATGGCTTCTTCTCTTTCATCTACCTCTACCGCAAATTTCTTACCGGCAACGCCGAGGAATACACCAATGAATAATCCGGTGCCTCCTACGATAACTGCCGCAAGAATAATACCTGTAACACTCATTGTCTGCCTCCTCCTAAATTAATCCTGAGAATCCACAGAACGCGATCGCCATCAGACAAGCTGTGATCAGTACGATCGGAGTTCCCTGGAAGGATTCTGAAATATCATTGTATTCCATCTTCTCACGGATACCGGCCATGATCACGATTGCGATCAGGAATCCGACAGATGTACCAATACCATTGACAACACCTTCTAAGATAGAATACTCTTTCTGAACGTTTGTAAGTGCCACACCAAGAACCGCACAGTTTGTTGTGATCAGTGGAAGATACACACCAAGTGCATTGTAAAGGGATGGCATACTCTTCTTCAGGAACATTTCTACAAACTGTACCAGAGCTGCGATAAACAGAATGAATACGATTGTCTGCAGATATTCAAATCCCAGCGGAACCAGGATGAATTTATAAATCAGTCCCGTAAAGAATGATGATAATGTGATAACGAATACAACTGCTCCACCCATACCGGTTGCAGTCTCAACCTTCTTCGAAACACCCAGGAACGGACAGATTCCAAGGAACTGGCTGAGTACAACGTTATTTACGATAGCTGAACCAATTGCAATAATCAATAACTCTTTCATACTATGTACTCCTCCTACTCTTCATTCCCTGTCGGGAATACTTTGCTTCCGCATCCGCCGCATGATGCACAGTCCGCGCCGCATCCCTGTGGCTCGGCAATCTTCTTGCCTTTCTGTGCTGCGTGTCTCTTCAGTCTGTTCATACCTGCAACCAAGAATGCAAGAACAAGGAAAGCTCCTGCAGGCAGGATGAAGATTGTTAGCGGTACATATCCGCCTTTTCCTGCTGCTGCGTCTGCAAGTGGAAGAATCTGAACACCGAAGATTGCTCCGGTTCCGATAAACTCACGAACGATCGCGATACAGGTAAGACCAAATGTAAATCCAAGTCCCATACCAATACCATCGAAGATGGATGGAAGTACCGGGTTCTTAGATGCATAACTTTCTGCACGTCCAAGGATAATACTCGATCGGGCCGTTCTTTGCTGCATATGCCTCTGCACGTCCAAGGATGATACAGTTAACAACGATCAGCGGAATGTAAAGTCCAAGTGAATCATACAGACTTGGAACGAATCCCTCTAAAAGGAACTGTACAATTGTTACGAAAGATGCTACGACTACGATGAATGCCGGCATTCTGACTGAATCCGGAATCACTTTACGTAACATGGAAATCAACATATTTGACAGTACAAGTACGACTGTAGTAGACAGTCCCATACCTAAACCGTTAATTGCGGATGTTGTTACCGCCAGGGTCGGACACATTCCTAACATCAGAACGAAGGTAGGATTTTCTTTGATCAGACCGTTATATACTCTTTCAGTACATTTATTCATGACTTACTACCTCCTATTTAAATGCATTCTGATAATATCCGAGTGCTGCATTGACAGCTCCTGTTACAGCTCTTGAAGTAATGGTTGCACCACTTAAGGCATCAATCTGTTCTCCGTCGCCACCGTCTTTGGAAACCACGAATTTATCAGCCTGTTTATTTACATACTGGTTATAGAATGAAGGCTCTGTCGCTTTCATACCAAGACCTGCTGTCTCGCTGATAGAAAGGATAGACACACCATTGATGGTTCCGTCTTTCTTAATACCAACCGTGATCTGGATGTTACCGCCGAATCCGTCTTTGTCTGTTGTTGTGATGACATATCCTGCATCACCTGCTGTACAGACTTCGTCGATCGTTGCATTGACACCCATATCTTTTACAGCCTTATCAGCTGCCTTCTGATCTACATCTTCTGCTTTGAAATCATCCAGTTTTACATCTGAAAATACTGCCTGCCATGCTTCTTTCTTGGCTGTCTCCTGTGCCTGTGCGATTGGAGTCTTTGTAACTTCATATACCGCACCGAGCAGGAAACCTGCGATTACAGTAATCAATGTAAGGATCAATGTATTCTTAACAATCTTATTCATTATTTTTCTCCTCCTTTACCGAATGGTTTTGGAAGAGTAACTCTCTCGATCAATGGCACCAGAAGGTTACTGATGATGATCGCATAAGAAACTCCTTCTGCGGAACCGCCAAACAGACGGAACAGACCTGTTAACACACCAAGGATGATACCGTATACATACTGTCCCTTCGGTGTGATCGGAGATGTTACATAATCGGTTGCCATGAACCATGCACCAAGCATCAGTCCGCCTCCGCAGAGATGTGCTGTGATGTACTGTGGATCAAAGAATCCAACATCCGGATTTGCAATATGTCCGAAGATTCCGACAAAGATCACAAATGTTACGATGTATGTTCCAGGGATACGAAGATCAATGACTCCCATCAGGATCAGGAAGATTGCTCCGATCACAATCGCGATCACAGAAGTCTCACCGATGGTTCCAGGGATCTTACCGATCAGCATATCCATTGTATTTACTGCATTTCCAGCTTTTAACTGTGCAAGTGGTGTAGCTCCTGTCACACCGTCATATACAAAGCTTGTCATCTGGCTTGTAAATGAAAGCAGAAGGAAACATCTGGCTCCGAGGGCAGGGTTCATGAAGTTCTGTCCCAGACCACCGAATAACTGTTTTACGATCAGGATTGCAAATACACTACCGATTGCTCCCATCCACCATGGAGCTGTAGGAGGCATATTCAGTCCGAGTAACAGTCCTGTTACTGCTGCACTCCAGTCATTGATCGTAATCTTCTTGTGCATTAATTTCTCGTATATGTATTCCGTCAATACTGCTACAACCGTTGTTGTAACCAGCATTCCGAATGCCGGCAGTCCAAAGTTCCATACACCAAATGCAGATGCCGGCAAAAGTGCGATGGCCACCAGCATCATGATATTACTGGTAGTCGCTTTGGAACGAATATGTGGTGAAGATGACATTTTCAAATTGTTCTCACTCACTTTTGTTCACCTCTTCTTCTTTCTTGTTTTATTTTTTCTTTCTACGGTTCGCTAAAGCAATCTTTCTCATAGATCCGATCGCCTGTTTCAGCGGCCGTTTTGCCGGACATACGAAACTGCAGGAACCACATTCCATACATTCAAGTCCTTCGTGTTTTGTAAACTTCTCTTCGTCATGATGTTCTGCATAATCCGCCAGTCTCGATGGGATCAGGCGGCTTGGACAGGCTTCTACACAACGTCCGCAGTTGATACATGCAGACGGCTCCATCTTAGCCACTTCATCTTTGGTAAATCCAAGAATTGATGAAGAAGTCTTTGTTACAGGTACATCTAATGAGAACATAGAGAATCCCATCATCGGTCCACCGGAGATCAGCTTCTCAGGCTCTGTCTTGAATCCACCTGCTGCCTCTACCAGCTCCTGCTGATTGATACCAAATGGTACTCTGAAGTTACCAGGTTCTGTAACCGCATCTCCACTTACTGTTACAACACGCTCCATAGAAGGCTTTCCTTCTACAACAGCCTGATATACACTTACCATAGTTGCAACGTTGTCTACGACACATCCTGCATCTGCCGGAAGCATTGCAGAGTTGATCGCACGTCCTGTTGTTGCGTAAATAAGCTGACGCTCACCACCCTGAGGATACTTGGTCTTCAGTGCCATAACTTCAATACGTGGTTCATCTTTGGTCAGTTCTTTTAATTTTTCGATACAATCCGGTTTGTTGTCCTCTACGCCAAAGATTCCCTTTGCGTTGTCGAACAGACGGAGAATGATCTTCATTCCTCCGACCAGCTTTTCCGGAGTCTCGATCATTGTTCTGTAGTCAGCGGTGATATATGGCTCACACTCTGCACAGTTTGCAATGATATAATCAATCTTTTCCGGTTCCTTCGGTGAAAGCTTTACTCTGGTAGGGAAACCTGCACCACCCATACCTACAACTCCCGCTGTTCCAATCGCATTCAGAATGTCTTCTTTGCTCATATCCTCTAACGGAGTCACTTCCGGATATTCCACTTCTTTGTACTCGCCATCATTCTCGATCACGATACTGTTCACTCTTCCGCCTGTCGGGTTCAGATGCGGTGCAATAGCCTTTACTGTTCCGGATACAGATGCATAGATCGGAGCAGATACGAATCCTCCTGCTTCTGCTATCATCTGCCCTTTTAAAACATGATCGCCAACGGCTACCACAGGATTTGCCGGAGCACCGATATGCTGTGATACAGGGTACACCAGATCGCCCTTAGGTTTTACATCGACAATTGCCTTATCTTTAGCCAGGCTCTTGCCGTCATCCGGGTGAATACCACCCTTAAATGTTAACAATGCCATCCTTTTTTTCCTTCCTTCCTATTTACTCTTTATATAATATACAGGAATTTTCAACAATTTTCTATAGAAATTGACTAATTCCATTGTATATTTTCATAAACATCTTGTCGCATTTTTAACAAATGCATACACGCACAGAAAACCTGCCGTGGGCAGGTTTTCCAAGATACTGATAAAATGAGCCGATTCACGAACATCCGATAATCTGCAGCGACAGATTATCCAGCTCATGATTCTCTTTAGGTTTAGAAAGGATAGAGGGGATTCCTCTATCCTTTCCTGTTATCTATATGTCTTGTAACAATATTATTCAGCGTCTGTCTCTTCAGAAGCTTCTTCCGGCTGTTCTAAAGCTTTCATGCTCAGGCTGATTTTCTTCTCAGCTTCGTTCAGGTCTACGACCTGAGCTGTGATCTCCTGTCCTACTGAAAGTACGTCTGATGGTTTGTCAACATGAGCTCTTGAAATCTGTGAAACGTGAAGTAATGCATCTACTCCAGGAGCTAATTCAACGAATGCTCCGAAGTCTGTCATTCTTGCAACCTTTCCTGTGATCACTGTTCCTACTGCATAATTCTCTGCTGCATTTGCCCATGGATTTGTCTCCGGGAATTTCAGGCTGAGTGCGATCTTTGTATCATGGATATCTTTGATCATCACTTCCACTTTATCTCCAACCTGGAATACTTTCTTAGGATTCTCAACACGTCCCCAAGACATCTCAGAGATATGAAGAAGTCCGTCTACTCCACCGAGGTCGATGAATGCTCCAAAATCTGTAACGTTTTTTACAGTTCCTTCCATTCTGTCTCCTACGCTGATCTTAGCGAACAGTTCTTTCTGCTTTTCAGCACGCTCAGCAACGAGAAGCTGTCTTCTGTCACCGATCACACGGTTTCTTCTAGGATTGAATTCGCTGATCACGAACTCGATTTCCTGTCCCTGATATTTGCTCAGGTCTTTTTCATATGTGTCAGAAACAAGGCTTGCAGGAATGAATACTCTTGCTTCATCAACTACTACGCTTAATCCGCCGCCAAGAATCTGAGTTACAGGAGCTTTTAATACTTCATGATTCTCGAATGCTTCTTTTAATCTTTCGTTTCCTTTTTCTGCTGCAAGTCTCTTATATGTCAGCAGAACCTGTCCTTCTCCGTCATTTACCTTCAGGACTTTTGCGCTCATCTGGTCACCAACAGATACAACTGTTGTAAGGTCAACATTTGCCTCGTTAGTATATTCACTTCTTGTAATGATACCGTCTGCTTTGTAGCCTATATTCAAGATGATTTCATCAGGTTTAACGTCGATGACTGTACCATCTACAACCTCTCCATTTCTTATTGTCTTAAAAGACTCTTCCAACATTTGTTCAAAAGTTAATTCTGACATTATTTTGAACCTCCTCAATTATTTTATTGGGCGTGGATGCCCCTGCTGTAATACCTACTGATTCCACGGACCTTAATTGATTAATATCCAAATCGTCAAGTGTCTGTATATAGTACGTATTCAAACATTCCTCTTTGCAGATTTCAAATAGCTTCTGAGTATTCGAACTACGCTTATCACCTATCACAACCATAGCATCTACTCTCGCTGCAATTTGACGGGCTTCAGTCTGCCTTTCTTTCGTCGCATTGCAAATCGTATTTAAAACAACTATATCATACCTCTTTTTTGAAATAATTTCAACTAATTCTTTGAATTTATTGTAGTTAAATGTCGTCTGGGACACGATGCATACTTTCTGATCTTTCTCCGGCAGTTCAAATCGTTCTGCGTCTTCCGGTGTCTGCACGACCGTCACCTGTTCTCCCGCCCATCCGCGGATACCTTCCACCTCCGGATGCTCGCCATTTCCGACAATTACAATATAGGACCCCTTTGCGCTTTCCTCTGCAACGATCTTATGGATCTTCTTCACAAAAGGACAGGTCGCATCCACGCATGTGATCCCGCGTTCTTCCATGATATCATAGATATATTTTGCCACACCATGGGAGCGGATCACAACCACATCCGCATCCACCGTTTTCAGCTCTTCTTCATCATTCAGAACTTCCACACCGTGGCTTCTCAGATCTTTGATTACTTCTTCATTGTGGATGATCGGTCCGTAGGTAAATATCTTCTCTCCCCGATGTTTTTCTATCTGTTCATACACGGTATCTACCGCACGTTTTACTCCGAAGCAGAACCCTGCTGTCTTTGCAAGTTCGACATTCATATACTGCAATTCCTTTCTGCTGCTTTTTATCGCTTTTATCGTTTTTACCTGTCTGTGGTCTTTTTTGTCTCCACGGTCTATTTGCACAGATCTACGATTGCTTTTACCACTTCATCGATCGTCATATCAGAACTGTCTATCAGGGTTGCATCTTCCGCCTGCTTTAACGGTGCGATCTCGCGCGTCATATCTCTGTGGTCACGCTCTTCAATATCATGCGCGATCTCTTCCAGATTGCAGTCTTCTCCTTTTTCCTGTAGTTCCTGATAACGTCTCTTTGCTCTTGTCTCGACACTTGCTGTCAGATATACCTTCACATCCGCATCCGGCAGAACACAGGTCCCGATATCTCTTCCATCCATGATTACATTCTGTGTCTTCGCAAGATTCTGCTGCAGTTCCAGAAGTTTCTTACGCACTTCCGGAATCGCAGAAGTCACAGATGCCATATTTCCTACTTCTTCGTTTCTCAGACGTGATGAAATATCTGTTCCATTCAGATATACATGCTGTACACCATCTTCATACGCGATTGTTACTTCCGCATCTTTGCACGCCTCGATCACTTTGTCAGTCTCTCCCGGCTTAATCCCTTTGTCCAGGAAATGAATCGCAAGTCCTCTGTACATTGCTCCTGTATCTACGTAAATGTATCCTTTTTCTTTTGCTACAAGCTTTGCAATTGTGCTTTTTCCGGCGCCTGCCGGTCCGTCTATTGCTACGTTATATCCCATGATATATCTCCTTTATGTCTAATTTCTTTTTATTCCCTTTTGTACTTATCCTTATGCGGTATTTTCCTATATTTACACCCGTATTCCGGTTCCTGCCGCATAGGCTGTCGACCATGCGATCTGGAGATTAAATCCTCCCGTCACCGCATCCAGATCCAGAACTTCTCCGGCAAAATGTAATCCTTTCACCAGTTTCGACTCCATCGTTCCCGGATCGACTTCCTTGATCTTAATTCCACCTTTGGTGATAATTGCTTCGTTATAATCTCTCAGTCCTGTAAGCGTACATGTCAGTCCCTTGATCAGTCTGACGAATCCAAGGCGTTCTTCTTTCGTGATCACATTGACTTTCTTCTCCGGATCGATTCCGCTCAGTTCAATCATAACCGGGATGAGTTTTGATGGAAACAGCTTATGCACCGCATTTTTAAACTGACGGTTCTGATTCTCTTCAAATTCCCGGAGCACCCTGTGATCCAGCTGTTCCTCTGAAAGTGCCGGTTTCAGATCAATCTTAAGTGTCAGTTCCTTTGCCTTCAGTTTCTTTCCGACATAACTGCTTGCACTTAAAATAAGCGGCCCGCTCACGCCATAATGTGTGAATAACATTTCTCCGAAATCATCATACAGCTTTTTCTTGCCGTCACAGATCGTTACATTGACATTTCTAAGAGACAGTCCCTGCAACTCAGGCACCCAGTCCTCTTTACACTCCATCGGCACCAGTGCCGGCATACACTCTGTCACGGTATGTCCGAGGCTTTCTGCGAACCGGAAACCATCACCGGTTGAACCGGTTGACTGATAAGACAGCCCGCCTGTCGCCACGATACATGCATCCGCATAGACCTCTGTCTGGTCTCCCAGTATTATTTTTTCAAAATGTCCGTCTTTTTCCACTATTTTTTTAACCACAGTCCGCAGATGCACTTCCACACCCAGGCGGTCCATCTCCCGTTCCAGTCCGCGGATCACATCCGACGAATGATCCGAAACCGGGAATACGCGGTCTCCACGCTCAATCTTTACAGGCACGCCGATCCGCTCAAAGAAATCAATCACCTGCTGGTTCGTGTATCCATAAAAACTACTGTACAAGAACTTTGCATTCGATCTGACCGCTTCAAATAAACCTTCTATATCACACGCGTTGGTAATGTTACATCTTCCTTTTCCCGTAATATAAAGCTTCTTTCCAAGCTTTTCATTCTTCTCATATACCACGACCTGATGCCCGCATTCAGCCGCTGCGATGGAAGCGAACATTCCTG